>Ga0310821_100791_pt1 | contig 13028 bp, 15 predicted proteins | sample P4_ome_FD_201300 | JGI IMG/M metagenome (GOLD analysis project Ga0310821, IMG submission 201300) | Sorghum-adapted microbial communities from Joint BioEnergy Institute, Emeryville, California, United States - P4_Day56_Rep1 | ecosystem: Engineered > Bioreactor > SSF (Solid state fermentation) >... | reverse complement strand
TGGTACGCTGTTGTCTGTTCTGCTTGTGGCCAGCAGCGCACGTGTGCTGGATGCTCGGCTTGATGAACGACGGCGGGCCATGGCGCTCTTAATGAGCGGAGTTTGGCTCGGCCTGCTGTACGGTGTCCGCGTATCCTATTTGGCGTTCGGTGCCGTACCGCTATGGGCGGGGTGGATGTACGGCAGGGAAACAAGAAGGTGGAGCGACGTAGGATTCGCTGTGCTGTGTTCGGTGCTCGTCTCTTTCTTCTGGTCGTACGCTATGGCGATAAACGTGGGGAGCGTAAACGGATTGCTGAAGTTGGCGCTGGCGTTTACCGGCGGGCACTTCTCTGACTGGGGCGGGACATACACGGGCGGAAGCCTGGGAGAGCGTCTGGTCTACTGGATTTTTCGTCAGTGGTTTGCGGCGGGTCTGGGTACACCTTGGCCGGGACAGCATTGGATTAGCTGGGGTATAGGGCTTTTGCTTATACTGAGTATAGGCGGGTGGCGGCTCGCTCGGAAGAGAGGGGAAATACGGGTAAGCGGCCGTATCCGGGAGCTTGGTCTGCTGTTCATGTGGGTTGTGCCGTACGGATTGTGGGCGTTTTTTGCACAGAATGCAGATAAACCGCGCCATATTCTTCCGCTGCTTATCCCGCTGCTGTGGGCTGTGGCAAGCGGACTGTTGGCCTTGCGCAGGAGCGGTCCCCTTATGATTGGTATGCTGGCTTGCTGTATGTTTATAGTAAGCTGGACACAGGTGGATGAGCAGCGTCGCACCGCGTCACCCATGGCGCAGTTGGCCGACTATGCGGCTTCGCATCTGCCGGCGTCCGCCGTCGTATACACGTATGAGGAAGAACGGGTGATGCGCTATAAATATCCTGCATTGGAGACGGTGCGTCTGCGAAAATGGGAAGATTTCCAAACATCGATTCTTAGTCGACACCTGCAGGCTGAATCTGTGTTTATGACTGAGAATGTGTTGGAAGGATTCGGGCGTCCTGAAATCTGGCGGTATGTGCGGGAGCGGGCGCGGTTTAACGGAAACCCCTGGCTGTATCCGACGTATCATGAGATTGTTTTGTACGAAGTCCGTCCGGAGCAGAAAGAGGCATGGCAGCGTTTGATGCAAAATTGATAATTGATTTCAAAGAATGATACCTTTATAATGAGAATGAAAATAATTATTAATTAGATAGGATTGAGGGAGTGGCGAGCATGGAATTGCAGGCGTTCTTGATTACGTTCCGTGAAGCCCTGGAAGCGCTGCTAATCGTCGGTATTATTACGTCGTATTTAAAACGGGTAAACCGTCCGGAGTTTACCAAGTACGTCTGGCTGGGAGCGGGACTTGCGGTCATTGCTTCGCTTGGATTAGCGCTGGTCTTCCAGGTTGTCCTGGATGGTTTTGCTTCAATGGGATCGCAGAACTATATGAAGGTAGGCATTATGATCATCTCGGGTGTGCTGCTGACACAGATGGTGTTCTGGATGGCCGCGCAGACCAAAGACATCTCGGGCGAAGTCCAGGGCAAGTATGACCAGTTTATTACCACCGGAAATGTAATCGGAATGGTCATCCATGCGTTTCTCGTCGTCGTGCGCGAAGGGGTAGAGACGGTGTTCTTCTTTGCTGCGATTACAGGAGGGGATATAGGCCGTGCAATGCAGTCATGGGGCTCGCTTGGCGGTATCGTGCTGGCGGCGCTCGTCTCGTTCCTATTCTTCCGTGGCACGATGCGCGTCCCGTTGAAGACATTCTTTAAGGTGACCGGCGTATTTATCGTGCTGATAGCGGCGGGCCTGATTGTGCAGGCGGTATCTATCATGCAGGATATGAGCCTTATCGGTTCGGTAGCACCGCATCTCTATGATTTAACCTGGTTTATGCCGGAGCATCCGATTGACGAAGAGCATTATATCCGCGATACAGGCCATGCGCCGTGGATTTCGGGGGATGTCGGCATTTTCCTCAAAGCGCTGTTCGGATACGCTTCTTCGCCTTCGCTGGAAGAGGTCTTGATTTACTGGGGATACTACCTGGCGCTGTACCTGTTGCTGCGCGGGCGCGGCGAAGAGCAGGGGAGCCGTGCAGCCCAATCGCCCAAGGGCCAGGGAAAGGTAAAGGAAGCATAATAAGAAACAAAAGCCGGCTCAGCCGGCTTTTATGTTTTAAAAGCAAAGAGGTGGAAGGAAAGGTGAAACAAGCGTCAGCATTCGAAATTGTCGCGGCGCGCTGCTGGAATATACTAAACGAAGGCAAGTCGTTTACACCGGTCTATACAGCGGGCATCGCACTAGTATATTATCTGGTTACAGGCTGGCAGACGTCCGGATTTTTCCTCGGCATGGCGTATCTGCTGCCATTGTTTGTGATTTATTATTTGTATGATTTCCCGCTGCATTTGCGGTGGTTCCTCTGGCTGCCGCTTGCGGCCGCGATCGGGTTGTTTGGCGTTCCGGACTCCGGGCTTTTGCTGTTTGCGCTTGGCATGTATGTTTTCTTTACGGTATTTTTCTGGGGAACGTTATACTATCATCTGCGCATCGGAACGACCTGGTGGAATTTCTTGCGCATCTGGAAGCTGTTTTTGAAAAATACGGACTCGACAAGCGGTAACGTGTTCGAGCAGGTGCCGAAGTTTTTCCTGCAACTGCTTGTGTTTTCGGCCGTGTATGAAGCGGGTCCATCTGTATCGTTGCTTGGCAAAGTCGGCGCGTTGTCAGCAGGTACGATGCTATTTGCGTTTCTGATTCACCGTTATTTGTTTAACTGGAAGCCGATAGAATATCCGACATATACCGACCCGGCTACATTGCCACATGCTCCGCTCGCAAAGAAGGTTGTCATCGTCGTCATCGACGGCTGCCGTAAAGAGCGGTTGTATGAAGCGGACGCTCCGTTTCTTCATGGCCTGATGCGAGAAGGCACGGTGTATGAGACGATGGAGACCATTTATCCGGCGCGTACGGTAACCTGCTTCTCTTCCATGTTTACCGGGACATACCCGCGCGAGCACGGGATTAAATCCAACATGGTATGGGACTTGCTGGTGAAAGTGGAGAGCATCTTCGACGTATTGAAAAAACAGGGAAAGAAAGGTGTACTGTTCGGCTGCGCGCATTTGATTGATGCGTTCGGTGATTACGTGGAGAGTTTTACGGCGGTGTCTCATAATGATGTCGTCGATAAAAAAATTATGGAGCAGGCAAAAGTAATCTATGAACGCGAGAATCCGGATTTGTTCATTGTCCAGATGATTGCGGTAGACCAGACGGGGCACAGTCGTGGTGTTCTGTATCCGGAGTATCTCCAAAAAATTAACGAAGCGGACAAACTGATCGCTGATTTCCACGCCTGGTTGACCGCGCGTGGCGAGATGGACGAGACCGCGTTTATTGTGATGGCGGACCACGGCCAGGGGAATGGCATCGGCGGGCATGGCCATCTGGATGTAGGTGAGCGTTTTGTGCCGTTCTTTATGCACGGGCCGATGATTCAGCAGGGAAAAAAGGTAGAGGATTTCCGCAGCATTGTTTCCGTAGCGCCAACGATTAGCGCGCTGCTTGGTGTGCCGCTGCCCGACCATGCCCGCGGACCCATTCTTGCGGAAGCGTTTAGACAGAAGGAGAAAACAAGCCATGAAGAAACTCATCGTCGTTATTCCCGCGTTTAATGAAGAAGCATCGCTCGGGACGGTTATCGGCAAAGTACCGCGCTCGTTTAACCCGCAGTTGACAGTAGAGGTACTGGTCGTTGATGACGGATCGACTGATCGTACAGTAGAAGTGGCGGAGCGTGCCGGCGCGGATCATATTTTGTCGTTTTCGCGCAATCGTGGATTGGGTGCCGCGGTACGGGAAGGATTGAAAGAAGCATATCGATTGGGAGCCGACTTAGCGGTAATGATTGACGCGGACGATGAGTACCCTGCAGAGCATATCCCACGCGTGGTCGTTCCGATACTCACGGATGCGGCTGATTATGTGCTTGCGTCCCGTTTTCGCCGTCGGGTGCGGGGAATGAAGCTGTATCGCCGTCTGGGCAATTATTTTTTTACCGCGCTGCAGTCGGTGCTGCTGCGTACATGGATTACGGACGGGCAGACCGGATTTAGAGCTTTTTCCCGTTCTGTACTGCGTGATATGGATATTTTACATGACTATAATTACGCTCAGGTTATGACGATGAACATTGTGCGTCAGGGGTATCGACTCGCGGAAATAGACATCCCATACAAGGTGCGGGAAACCGGTCAATCGTTTATTACGTTTCGGTATTTGCTCCATGTGTTTCCGGCCATTTGGCGTGAGTGGCGGCGTAAAGATATCAAAAAATCAACGGGAAATCCGGAAACGAAACTGCGGCCGTCCGATTAAGGACGGCCGTTTTCTGTGAAAATAAGGAAAGAAGAAAGAGGAAAGAAGAACCAGGGGAGAAAAGGGTGGTCGCCTTTTCCCGCATTGAAATCTTCCTTCTCTTTTCCTCCTTCTATCTTTTATCTGATGACTTGTAGCTGGCAGGTCATCAAGGTTTTGTAGTGTTTTGGATTCCTAATTACAGAAAATATGTTTTCCGATTTTCTTGATTTGCGGACGTGTCCAAATCCAGCCGGATGTTGCCGTGTCAGGATTGAAATAATAAAGGGCTCCGCCGCTTGGATCCCAGCCGTTTAATGCATCTTGCACCGCTTTTTCTGCCGTTTTATTGGGAGTTAGCCAAATCTGACCGTCCGCTACTGCTGTAAATGCTCCCGGTTCAAAAATGACCGCGCTTGGAGAATCAGGGAACGAAGGGCTTTTTACCCGGTTCAAAATCACGGCGGCTACGGCTACCTGTCCGACATAAGGCTCTCCGCGTGCTTCACCGTACACGGCGTTCGCCATAATTTTCAGCTCATTTTTTGAAAGTGACATATTGGTTCGAGGCAGTTTTTTGCTGGCGGGGGCGGCTGCCTGCGGTGCCCCACCGCCTCCGGTTCCAGGTGACACGGCAACTTCACCGGGACCTGGCCGCCAGTTCTTCGTCGCCTGCCACAGCTTTAGTTTTGTCTTTGGCCCAAGGATACCATCGATTGGCAGACCGAATTCATACTGGAAGTTGCGCAGACCGTTGTATGTACGCCAGGAGAACGTGCCATCAACTTTACCTGTGTAGAATCCGAGAAACTTTAAGCGACCTTGCATTTCACGTACATCGGGACCGGACGAACCGACGTACACTGTCTTCTTGCTGAATGCGTGTGTTACCTGCTGGGGAAGCCAGGGGAGACCGGCACACAGAAGCGATAGGACCAGGGATAGGCTAAGGAGCCATACGCACTTTTTCTTGTCCATAAGAACCTCCATTTGTAAAGATTAAAGGTAGTTGTCCATATTTTGAGCGTGAAGTTGAAAAAACATGTGTATAATGGAAAGTGAAATGAAGGAAATGATTGGAGTTAAGATAACCATGAACCGTGAACTCGATGAGATGGCGAAAGTATGTAAGGCGCTGGGACATCCGGTGCGTCTGAATATTCTTCATCTCCTGGCTAACCAGGATGAATACTATTGCGGCGATATTGTCTCACTGGTCGGGATGGCCCAATCGACCGTATCGCATCACCTGAAAATTTTAAAAGACAGCGGACTTGTCGAAACTGAGGAGCGTGGTACGTTTGTGTGCTACCGTGTGCAGCGGGAGAAATTAAGTGAGCTTTCCGCATTTTTGCTCTCATTGTAGAAAAAATTTAGGCGCTTTCAGGAAACAAGTTGCCTTCGCCTATATGAAAGAATAAAATGAAAATTAACTAGATATATAAAGGAGGAATTCCCATGGCCGATGTAAAAGGAAACGGAGTTGTGCGTATTGCGGATGATGTGGTTGCCGTAATCGCCGGAATTGCAGCAAGCGAAACCGAAGGTATTGCCGGTATGTCGGGTGGAATTACCGAAGGATTGGCGCGAAGAGTAAGCGGGAAGAATGTACAAAAAGGAGTATCTGTGGAAGTGGGAGAATTTGAAGCGGCTATCGATCTGCGCGTCATTGTCTCCTACGGCTCCAAAATCGATGAAGCATGCCGCAAGCTGCAGCAAAACGTAAAAGAAGCAGTAGAGTCAATGACGGGTTTGCGCGTCGTTGAGGTCAACGTGAAAGTCGAAGGCGTGGAATTCCCGAAAGCGGAGAAAGAGGCGCTGCCAGAGCCGGCGCACCGGGTTAAATAATTAGGGTAAGCAATGGGGCTGCTGGAAATTTGGCAGCCTTTTTGGTGTATAGATACATACCAGCGGGGAAAGAAGGTAGAGTGGATGAACCGGCGCAGGGCAACCTGGATGTTTTGGATTGGAGTAGGGATCGTAGTATTGTTTATTGCAAAAGAAGTCGGTTTTCCCTGGCCGGATTTTGGGCGCGGCGATTATATCATGCAGGTTAAATATGTGTATATGCTGATTTTTATGTCATTTATCGCCATTGGTGCGTTTGTCATCTACTATATCATTCGCAAAATGTAAGAGAGCAATTAGGCGCTTTCCGCCTCTCCTTTGCCGGAACTTTGACATACGATGTTACAGGAAGTGCCGGAGAGGGGGGAACAGACCGTGAGCGGATTCTTCGATGGCGGAAGCGAAATCGTCTGGATTATCCTCATTATCCTTGTGCTTGTCTTTCTGTTCAACGGTTTTGAGCACTGAGCGTAATTCAAAGAAGGACCCGTTTTTTGACCGGGCCCTTCTTTTTTTTGTGAAAATTATGAGAAAAGAAGGAGAGAAAGAGGAAATGAGATCCGGGGAAGAAAAAGGCGTTCGCCTTTTTCCCCATTGAAATCATGGTCTCGTTCTCTTCTCTCTTTTCCTTCATACCGCAAAAGTTAGCTGCTTTTCCCATCATTTTCATGTCGGAGTTGCGGCTGAGATGCCATAAGGAGTTTGTTTAGGCTTAGGGATTAAGGGGAATATCGATGGGAAAATCGGATGCATCGACGTTTTTGGTGCCGAAGAAACCGAGGAAAATGAGAATAACCAATAGGATAAACGTAGAAAATTGTTCACCGTCGAAAGCAGCGGCATCCTTCTGTACGTCGTTGAAGCTTTGCGATTTCTGCATGTTTATGCGCCTCCTTTATTCTGAAAGCCGTTTTTTCAATGCGGAAAACACCTCATCCATCGCCATGTCACCGTTTTGTTTTAAGAAAGAGGCCAATTGATTGGCCTTGCTGTTCTCCTTGCCTTTCGGGAATTCTCCGATCAGCGTAACGGCTACGCCTCCTTTTCTGCCCAGTTCAATTGTGTCAACCGTAAGCTTTCCGGACAGCAGGAGCAGGGCAGTGACGAACTCAAGACTGTTAGAGGTCAGAAGGTTATCGAAGCTGTAGACGGGTGTGGAAGCAGACGCTGGCTTGCTGTTGTTATTGCGGTTGGTAAAAGAACTGTTCGCTGTACGTTTTCTTTTGGCCATCACCTTCCCCCCCTCTAGTTACATTATGCAGGAGGGGAGGGAATGCGCTTATCTTGGCTCAACAAGGTAAAAAGTTCCCGTACCGGCAAGGACCAGCCGTCCCTGCTCATTATGTATTTTGCATTCGCAGACGCATAATGTTTTTCCGCGTCTGAGCACGGAAGCGGTAGCGATGAGCCTGTCACCTGTACCCGGCGTTAAATAATGAACATTCATCTCCGTGGTTACAACCTTATAGCCGGTTGAACGGCTTGCGACCGACCCCATGACCGAATCCGCCAGTGTAGCGGTAATGCCGCCGTGCACCGCTTTCATTTGATTAAGCATAAACGGTGTAATCGGCACTTCGAAACGGTAGGTTCCATCCTCCAGATATTCGCCCTGCAGCCCCAGAAAGCCGGAGAGATATGCGGTTTTTCTCTCCTGCATGTATTCGATTGCCTGGCGTGCCAGATAAAGAATTTGCTGCTCGTCCTCCGTGCCGTTCTTCAGGATATCCTTCATAAATTCCAATAATGATTCCTGATCTTTGCGCATGATATAGCCAGCTCCTTTTTCTGTGAAAATTATGAAATTAAAGAAAGAGGGAAGGAGAGAAAAAAGATCCAGGGAAGAAAAGGCGCTCGCCTTTTTCTACATTGAAATCATTCCCATTGTCTTTATTATAGTTGAAAAAAAATGCAGTGAGGTTGTTTAAATTTTTTCTGTGAAAATCATGAAGAAAGAGGGAGAAGAGGGAGGAAAAAAGATCTAAGGAAGAAAAAGGCCTTCGCCTTTTTCTACATGAAAATCCTCTCCTCATTTTTTCCTCTCTTTTCCTTCGTACCACAAGAGTCAGCCGCTCTTCTCCGCATTTTCATATCGGGGTTGCGGCTGAGACGCCATGGTCGTTTTCTGTGCCGATATAGCCAGCTCTGTGCTGTTTTATTCGTGTGTAAGAAATGTGTATACTAACATACAGAAGTAAGAGGATAGGAAGGTAGAGAGCCAAATTATGAATGTGCATGAAATTCTCGAACAGATTAACGAACGCCTGCTGCGGCAACTGGCCGAAGTAAACGGGTGGCCACTTTCGCAAACGGAAGATGCTGCGCTTGCTATAGACGAACTTTCACATTATCTAATCAGTTCCGCTGCGATAGAGCGTACCTGGCTTACGCTGACCGACGAAGAGAAGGAGATGCTACTGTACTTTTTGTTTCGTGTCGGCCGGGATATCGTTACATACCGGCAGATGGAGGAATATGCCAGATTGGCATCACCGCTTGCTGCCCACAGCGGTTTGACAGGGCTTCGGCGCCGCGGTCTGGTGTATACGCTGCGCCGTTTATGGGGAGAGCTTGCATACTGCCTGCCGGATGATATGGGCACTGCATTTCGAACCTGGCTGCTGTCTCATGCATGGCGTGAACTCGATACTGGTATAGGTATTTTGATTGACGGTTGGGATACGGTATCCGTACCGCTAAGCAGCGTGCTGTTCCGCCTGCTCCAGATACATCGGCACCAACCGATCGCGCTGACGAAAAAAGGGACGATGACAATGAAAACCCGTCGGCTCTGGCATCGTGTCATTCCATATCCTGAAGAAGCGTTTGGATCCGTTGTGTCCGAAGCAGCGGGTGAGGAAGGGCCGCGTGATCGTTTTTTACTTGGGTTATTGCTTTCGCTTGGCCTGCTTCGCAAACAGACAGCAGATGGCGTAATGCAGTACACGGTAGACGAGGCGCGGGCGGCGGACATATTCCGTGGCCGGGAAGCTGCGGTGCAGCGCCGTCTCTACCGGGAGGTGAAAGAAAAGCTTAGCCTGCTTCACCCCTGTTATTCTATAATTTTGGATTGGATGGAAGCCTCCCGGGAGAGTGTCTTTTCACTGCAGGCTTTACGGAAGGCAGAATACGACCTGCTACAGGGCACGGTTTTTGCGGGAAAAGACAAGCACTGGGAAACATTCGCAGAAGAGGTGGCTCCGCTGCTTGTGCTGTTCGGTTTTGCTCTAAAGAAAGGAGAAGGAGAGGAGGCTATATACTCCTGGGTTCCGGATCTGTTTACCGCTGAACAGGAACAGGAGATAGGGATGTACACAGGAAGCGGGTACGTCCAGCCCACCTTCGAGGTTTTGCTATTGCCGCATGCACCGTATGAAGTTCGCTGGGAACTTGGTGCATACGCCGGGCTGGAGGAACAGCAGGAAGTGTGGCGGTTCCGCTTGACGCAAGAATCCGTTCAGACGACAGAGAACGAGAAAGAGAACAATCGCCTGCTTAGGCTTTTGGAACAAATCCACCCCGATGTGCCTGTCAATGTCCGGGAACAGTTGAGCCAGTGGCTGTGCGGCGGTTCATATGTAATGCTTGCACGCGTAACAGTGCTGCGCTGTCCTGATACAGAGACTGCTACATGGCTTGCGGCGGACCGCGAGATGGCGGATTGCCTGCTGGAGCGGCTGAACGAACGGGATTTTCTGGTGGAAGAGGAAAAACGAGAAAAATTAGAACAGGCACTCGTACGAAGAAACATAAGGATAAGCGAACAGAAGGCGGCCAGACCAGAAACAGACAAAGCACAAAAAGCGGAAGAAATGATATCCTCTTCCGGCGGGTTAGAAAACGGATATAAAGTTGAATCCATATTTCCGGCTCTCACAGACGTGCTTCCGGAGCTTAAAGAGGTGCCTTCAATATGGTATAAGAACTTCCAGCGTTACCACCACTCTACGCTGCGTAAACTAATGGAATCAGCCCGGTCACTCGGAGTTCCATTATCCGCGGAAATCGACGGTCAGCCCGTGGAAAACATACGCATTCTTAATATAAAGGCTGGAGAAGGGCAGTATTGCTTGACATTAGATGTAAGCGGCACAAGAGAAGATGTCCAGCTGGAAGATATCGGCCGAGTCAGGTTGCTTTTCCCTGCGCTTCCTGGCCAGGACTAGGCAGGGGATATGTGACGTGATACAATAATATAGAGGTGAGATTATGTCAAGCCGGATGATGACTTTGTCACCGCTCGATTTTCAAGAGGTCATGGAGCGTGCTTACCGTATCGGCGAGCTGCTTATAGGCTCCGAAGAGATGAAGCGGTATCTGGAGTCCCGCAGAAGGATGGAACAGGACCCGGAAGCCGAGGCGAAGATTGCTTCCTTCAATCGAATGAAGGAAGTGTATGAAGAGGTACAGCGATTCGGGAAGTATCACCCGGATTACAATAAAGTCACGCGTGAAATCCGCCAGAAGAAGCGCGAGATGGAGCAGGTAGCGTCTGTAGCCGCATTCAAAAAGGCCGAAGACGAACTGGATGAATTGCTTTATCGAGTTAGCCGTACGATAGCCGATGCTGTGTCGAAGAGCATTAAAGTACCGAGCAACAATCCATTATATGAGATGATGGGTGGTTGTGGCAGCGGCGGTTGCGGTACGGGGGGCAGTTGCGGCTGTTCTGCGAAATAGTTAGGTACCCCGGTGTGCAGGGCATAGAAGAAGTGAGGCGGCAGGCTGCTCCTTTCGCCGACACAGGGCCGTCTGAGTGATCAGACGGCCCGTTTCTGCCTTGTATACCGAATCTCTTAACCGGAAGTGCAGGGGCTTTAGAGCTGAATTTATAAGTAATAAAGTTGTCACTTCTTCTTACAGATAGGTCCTTGATGATGAATATCACCAATGCTACTATACGAAAAAGGAGAGTCGGAGAATGAGAGAACACCGTGTCGGGCTTGCGGTTTACGTCAAAAACACCAAGGCAGCCCGCAATTTACGCAAGTTTGGCAACATCCACTACATATCCCGTCGTCTGAATTATGTAGCAATGTACACCGCTGCAGATACATTGGACGAGACGATTGAACGCATCTCCCGGCTTGACTTCGTTACAAGAGTAGAGAAATCGCACCGCCATGAAATTCCGGTTCATTATGACAATGCCAGGCCGGATAAGGCAAAAGAGTTCGACTATAAGATGGAAGAATCACAAATTTTATCCATTATACGTGGTGGAGAGCAGAGCAGATAGATTGGGGAGGGGAGAGGCAGCCTGATGAATTGGATGTGGAACATTCCTATTTTCTTGCTTGCTACAGGAGTACTTGGCTTTATTATGTATATCGTATTGAGTGACGACCAGAAAAAAACGCATTAATTTTGGAAGTCAGCAACCTAAACAAGGGTTGCTTTTTTGTTTAGATTAGCCGAGATACAAAGAGAGAAAAGAGAAATGGATGAGGGGATTATGCAGAATCATATCAAGAGTAAGCTTCGCTTTGTTTCCCTAAGCGTAATTACGTTGACGTACTTTTTTGTGCAGCATCATTCCACTTTTTCGTCCGTGGTATTCTGGGGATTAACACTGACAGGTTGGATGATTGGGGTTGTCGTCTATACCTGGAAAGGCAAAAAGGCGGAAATGTTTCTCGCTTCAAAAGAGCAGATGCTTCGCGTACTGGACTTTATTTTTGTTCTGGGATATATGTGGGTTACCGGCGGGGTAGATGAGAGCCCGTATTTAATTCTAATTTATCTTGGCATTGCTTCCGTTGGATTATATGACGAGAAGCGAGTTGGGGTGCTGTATTCGTTTTTGGCGGTCATTGTGCTAATTGTTTATGATTGCGGATATACCTACATATATGAAGGACAATGGCGCACGTCTACGAATGCGCTGTCGCATATTTTTATGCTTCCTGTGTTTGGTGTAATGGCAAATTTACTCATCTCGCATTTTCAACGGATAAAGAAAGAAGAGCAAATCGTGCTGGATGAGCTGGTGACAAGCCTGGCAAAGGCTATCGGAAGCAAGGATTCTTATACGCTCGGCCATTCGACGCGCGTGCAATTGTATTCGCTTGCTCTGGGAAAAGAGCTGGGACTAAACCAGGATGACATGTTTACGCTCAAATATGGCGCGCTGCTGCATGATATCGGAAAAATCCATATTCCTTCTACGGTATTGAACAAGACGGGAAAACTGACCGAGGAAGAATGGCTTGAATTGAAGGGCCATTCCCTTGAAGGTGCGCGTATCGTCGGCGGGCTGAAAAAGTTGAAGGGCGTACGCGATATCATTTTATACCATCATGAGAAATACAACGGACAAGGGTATCCGCACGGACTAAAAGGCGAGGAAATTCCTCTTTTGGCGGCGATCGTAAATGTCGCCGACTCATTTGACGCCATGACGTCTTCCCGTTCTTATAATACACCGAAATCGATCGAGGAAGGAATGGCGGAAATTAAGCGCTGCACCGGCACACAATTCCATCCGAAGGTTGCAGAAGCTGCACTTTCTCTCTATCAAAGGGGGAGATGGCCGCAGCCCAAGCAGACAGCGCGCTGCGAAAATGAAGAATTTGCGTATGAGCGGGATGAAGAAGAAATATAAAAATGTGGAAAAAGTGCAAATGTGCTGAAATTGTTACAATTTACCTTCTGACTTGCTAACATGGGAAAAGTTTTGGTTGTACAATAAAAGTGTACAGAAAAACCTGCAGCGAGGAGGAAGAAGAAATGTTTAAGAAGATTCTGGTAGCGATCGACGGTTCGGAGATGAGCGACAAGGCGCTGGAAGCCGCATTATCTATCGCGAAAGAACAAGGGGCGAAAGTCAGCCT
>Ga0310821_100785_pt1 | contig 13076 bp, 13 predicted proteins | sample P4_ome_FD_201300 | JGI IMG/M metagenome (GOLD analysis project Ga0310821, IMG submission 201300) | Sorghum-adapted microbial communities from Joint BioEnergy Institute, Emeryville, California, United States - P4_Day56_Rep1 | ecosystem: Engineered > Bioreactor > SSF (Solid state fermentation) >... | reverse complement strand
CGGACAGCACGATCGCCAGGCCTTCCTCCAGCACGCGGGCGGTGTTCGGCGCTTCCTCGAACTCGTCGTGCACCACCGTCACCAGCGTCACCCCGGGAAAATCCGCGCGCGCCTCGATCTCCCAGGTGAGGCGAGACGGCTTCTCTTCCGCAGTCTCGGCCAGCTCAAGCAATTGCCAGGTCATCTCCAGCCGGCGGGGCGGCTCCACGGCCAGAAACTCCCCCCTGGCCTGCGGCTTCCCCTGCGGATTCAGGATCTCATAAGGAGCGCCCGCCCGGACTTCCCCCCGAAGCGCCCCGTTGTACCAATATTGCGATGTCTTCTCCGGGGCGGTCAGCGCGCTCCATACCTGCTCGGGGCTCGTCCGGATCGCAATGCGCTGTACATGTCTGGGCTTCCGCTCCATATCCGGTTCACGCTCCAATTCTTGTTTCAGGCGGCTCAGTCCCGCCGCCCACGGTTCCGCGTACTTGCTCACCCATCGGTCATGGATCCGGCGAATGGCCGCCGGGTTCAAATAGTGGTACTTCTCCCGGCCGGCCCGCCGCGTCGTAAGCAGGCCCGCTTCTTCCAGAATGCGAAGATGCTTCATCACACCGAACCGGGACATCTGCAAATGCGCGCAAAGTTCGTTCAACGTCCGGCCATCCTTCTCATACAGCAGATCGAGCAAGGTGCGTCTGCTCGGGTCCGCCAGCGCTTTGAAAATGTCATCCATCGTGACCGGCCTCCATGCGGCAAGCGCAAGTTTGACTATTGAAATGTTACCATATAGTCACGTATATTAAAAGTGACCATTTTGTCACCTGTTATGAGGCGCCGCTCACATTGACCCTAAAGCGAGGTATTTTCCATGCACATTGCCATTATCGCCGGAAGCAACCGGCGCAACGCTGCCAGCACCGGCATCCTGCGCCATATCAAGCGGAAGCTGAGCGCAAAAGGCATCCGCTTGTCCTTCACCGATCTCGGGACTGTGCGGCTGCCGCTCTTCTCCCCCGATGCGGACGCCGTTCCCCCGGAAACCGCCCGCCTGATCGCGTCGGTCGATCAGGCCGACGGCCTCGTCCTCGGGACGCCCGAATACCACGGCTCCATCTCCGGCTCGCTCAAGAACGCGCTGGATTACCTGGACAACGTCCATGTGGCGGGCAAACCGGTGCTCGCCGTCAGCTTGGCGGGCGAGCGGCTCGGCGTCAGCTCGCTGAACCATCTGCAAGCCATCGTCCGGAATCTTCACGGCATTCTGAGCCCGGACTGGATCTCCGTCGGGGACGGACAGCACGTCTTCGATCGGGACGGCATTTCGCAAGATCCGGCGATCGCGGAGCACATCGACCAGGCCGTCGAACAATTTGTCGGGCTCGCGGGAAAGCTGCGGGCCGGCAGTTTTGCCTAGCCCGCCGGCGCGGTGACGGAATCATGATGCTGACCCGTCCCGAGATCAAGGCGTACCTGCGCAGAATCGGGATCGGGGAGATTCAGCCGCCGAGCCTCGGGTATCTCGCCGAGCTCCACCGGGCGCATGTGTCGGCCGTTTCCTGGCAGACGGTCGACATCGTCGCCGGACGGCCTGCTCCGATCGATCTTGACGCGTCCGTCCGCCTGATGCTGGAGAACCGCAGCAGGTATTGCTTTCACCTGAACGGCGCGTTCAGCGTGCTGCTCCGCTCGCTCGGCTTCCGGGTCTGCCGGCATCGGGCCGGCGTCTCGGTCTTCGCGCTGAGCCTGTTCACCGGCATCCTGTGGGTGTCCGTCCTGCTGCATATCGTGTGGGCGGCCCTGTATGCCGCCGGCCAGTCCGCGTTCACCGCGCTGGTCTCGGAAAACTCAATCCGTTGTCCAGAGGCACGGTGCTGTCCCTCAACAGCTCTGCCATGTACACCGGCGCAAGCGCCCTGTCGGCCCTGGCCGCGGCCTTGCTCGGCACGGGAACCTTCTGGCCGATCGGCCTCCTGTACGAAGCGGCCAACGTGCTCGTGGCCATCATCGCGGCAGCCGCCATCCGCGAACGCGGCGCAGCCGGACATTGACCGTCCTGCCCGAACAAAAAAAACTGCCGGCACGATCTCTGCAACCATGCCGGCAGGCCATTCCCGTATTGCCTGGAGGCTTCGCTGGCTTCACTCCCGAACGGCGGCCAGTTCCGCGAACAGCCGTTTCTTGAATTCCCGGTTGCGCTCCTTGAACAGTTCGTTATGCGAGGACACCATGCCGTACCCCGGCGCATCGGGCGCAATGTACTGCTTCGCCTTGTTGACGGCGTTCGCGGCGTCCTGGAAGCAGCCGGCGATCAGGTGCAGCTTGCCCTCATGCGACAGAATATCCCCCGCCGCGAACAGCCCCGGAACGCTCGTCTCGCCCGACGGCGTGCCCGCCACGCAATATTCGTCCTTCATTTCGATGCGGACGTTGCTGTTGTCGATGATGTCCCGGTCCCGCTCGTAGCCGTGGCAGACGACCAGATCGTCGATCTGCAGCTCCGCGGTCGAATCGTCCTCGAGATCCCGGAGCACGGCCCGCTCGATGCGATCCTCGTCCGATGCCGGAATCAGGCGCACGATCTCGGTGTTCGGGAGGCAGACGACGCCGTTCTCCGACAGCTTCGTCACCGATGCTTCATGGCCCTTCAGCGTGTCCTTGCGGTACGTCAGATACACCTTCCGCGCGATCTCGCTCAGCTCGTTCGCCCAGTCGATCGCGGAGTTGCCGCCGCCGGCGATCAGCACCGTCTTGTCCCTGAACCGGCCGATCGACTTCACGGTGTAGTGCAGGTTCGACGCCTCGAACCGGTCCGCGCCTTCCAGGTTCAGCTTCATCGGCTTCAGGATGCCGCTGCCGATCGCGAGGATGACAGTTCGGGAGTAATGCAGGCTGCCCGACGCCGTTTTCAGGACGAAAATGCCCGCTTCATTCTTGTCGATTCCGGTGACCTTCTCGTTCAGCACGACCTCCGGGTTGAAGGCCGTTCCCTGCTGGACAAGATGCTCGATCAGTTTCTCGCCCGTCGTCGGCGGCAGACCGCCGACGTCCCAGATCACCTTCTCGGGATAGACGTTGATCTTCCCGCCCAGGAAAGGCTGGAATTCGATAATCTTGGTCTTCATCTCGCGCAGCCCGCTGTAGAAGGCGGCATACAGGCCGGCCGGACCGCCGCCGATGATCGTGACGTCGAACAGATCGCGTTCTTCCATGCTTCCGGTTCCTCTCCTTATGGAAACATGCCATGCCTCTCCCGGGCCATGGCGTGCCGCTATGTTTATTCTTTCGCGCCGTCCGGCAGGATGCGCTCGAAGAAGGCCAGCCGGCCGTTCAGCGAGATGGCGTCGCTGAAGTCGAATGACGGCTCATCGATATAGTAGACGTTAAGTAGACATTGCCGTTTGGTCGATATTGAGAATCATTATCAAATATAGATGACGCATCAAATATTAACATCACGCCGGCTGCATGTCAATAACCGGACTCACAGAACCGATTCCCGGTAATCACGCGGGCCTCGCCCCAATCTGGTGCAAAAGTGCACCGCGTGCAGCCGCTATGTCTTCTCCGGGGCAAATCTGGTGCAAATCTGCACCACATGCGGCTGCCACTGCCTTCTCCAGGCCAAATCTGGTGCAAATCTGCACCACATGCGGCTGTCACTGCCTTCTCCAGGCCAAATCTGGTGCAAATCTGCACCACATGCGGCTGTCACTGCCTTCTCCAAGCCAAATCTGGTGCATATCTGCACCATATCCGGCCGCCACGCCTCCTCCGGGCCAAATCTGGTGCATATCTGCACCACATCCGGCCGCCACGCCTTCTCCAGGCCAAATCTGGTGCATATCTGCACCACATGCGGCTGTCACTGCCTCCTCCAAGCCAAATCTGGTGCATATCTGCACCATATCCGGCCGCCACGCCTCCTCCGGGTCAAACCAGATGACTCAGAGGCCGAGAGCGGCGGCCATCGAGTGGAACATCGCCTCGACGAGATCGGTCGGGCCGGGCATGCGCGGAAAGCGCCACAGGAAGAAGGCGAGCAGCACGCTCAGACCCAGGAGCATGAGGAAAAATTTTCGCATCGACTTCCACACGGACTTCAACCTCCGGAAATTTCTCGTCCCACCGGTCCTGCACCTTCCGCCATTCACGCGGATATCGGCGGTGAAAAATTTCTGCGAATCCCACGATATCCACCTTCATCTCCTGCTGCACCTGTTTCAGGGTCAGCTCAATGCGGCGGACAATCTCCCGCTCCAGCTCCGCCTCAAGCGCCCGCGTCACTTCCGGGTCCAGCAGATCGAGGCTTGTCGTGTTCTCCACGACATCGTCTTCCGTCGTAATCTCCACGGTCATGCTCCAGCGGTCGCCCTCGATCCGGGGAAGCCATTTCGTGCGGCTTCGCAGCAGATAGAACGAGATGAATCCGTCCGCTTCCTCCGGCGAAAGGGTCACCACCGAAAATTTGATTTCATCCCGCAGCCACATCAGCCCCCGCGTCTTCTGCTGGTTGAGCGTGCCGATCATCCGGTCATCCCGGAATACGGCCGTTCCGGCAATGTACGCAATCGTATGCTGCTGACCCTTCCCAACCGGCGGCGGCAGAGTGGTCAAATACGGCAGAGCGGCGTCACCCGCGTCTCCGACCAGCATCTCCGCGAGATCTTTGAGCGTCACATGAAGGCTGACCTTGGATTCGGACAGCTCCCGGAGCACTTCCGCCTGATGGCGCTCCAGGGGCGGAATCAGCTCGAGCACTTTCTTCGCCTCGCCCTTGCAGACGAAGATGTCCGCGTGTTCGCGCGGCTGCGAGAAACGGAGGAAGAAGTCGACATATTCGCGGATGCCGGTTCGGGCGACCTTCTCGCCGATGATGAACACCTCGGCGTGCCCCCAGAAGATTCTTCGGGGAAACCGCTCCTGCAGCTTGGCCATCGCCTCCGCGATCGTCTTCCCCTTCGCCGAGCGCACCACCGACCGCTCATCACCCGCCGCGCTGCCGGGCTGTCCCAGTTGGCTGCCTCCCCCTGCCCGGGGGACGAACACCTGGACCGTGAGCTCGACCGCGTTCTCCCCGGCACGGTCAATCCCCGCCGCGGTCACCAGAGCCAGGTCGTTCACTTCCGTCCTGTCCCAGCATCCGGCAAGGGACAGGCTCGTCAGGGCGAGGCAGGGCACCAGGAGCCATGCGCGGTACCGGGAGATTAAGCTGTTCATTTTGCCGTCGCCGGCGCTCCCTTTTTTCCCCGGATGAGAGCAACCGCGAGCAGCAGGAGCGGAATGCCGAGCTGGATGAGCAGAAGCTCGAACACGATGGACGTGCCGAGCGCGTGGACCAGCTGCTGCAGATTGGGCGCCGTCCAGATGCCGGAAATCAGAATGAGCAGGCCGACCGGCAGGACGATCGGCCGCCAGTCGGACAATCCGATTACACGGGCCGTGCACTGAACCAGCAGAAAGTAGAACACGACGATTTTGATGAAAGTGCCGAATACCCAGATCGCCATCACGATCGCCTCCAGATGTTCGAGAAAATCGGCGATTTCAATGTAGCGGGCCGCCGACATGACGGGGTAGACGAGCCTGCCGGCCAATTCGCCGAACAGCATCAGGACGGTGAGGTTGGTCAGGGACAGGATGACCGCGACGAACAGGAGAGTGATCACGCCCCACCGCAGCCCTTTGCTCCGGTCGGTCAGCGAAGGTAAAAGAAAAGCCGCGGCGATGATCTCGCTGAACCAGCTCTGCGGCACGATCGATCCCTTGAGGGACGGCAGGATGCCGAATTCCAGCATCGGAAGCAGCTTGTATGGATCCAGATTGCGGGACACCAGCAGAATGAGCGTCATGAACAGCACCACGACGACGGGCACCATGATCTGCGCGCATCTTCCGAGCACCTCGATGCCGCCCCGCACGGCGTATGCGGCGATGATCAGCATGCCGCCCATGATCACCTCGGTCGGCGTCTCCATCAGGAACGTGCCCGACACGAATTCCCCGTACTCCCGCAACAGGCTTCCGCTTCCGTGCCAATAGAAAAAGATAAAGAGCACGCCGATGATTTTGCCCGCCGTCTTCCCGACAAGGCGCTCGCTGTATTCGATCGGCGTGTCGTCCGGGAACCTCTTGTGAAGCGCCCATGCCGTGAGCAAAGTGGCGAATCCGGCCATCAGCGCCCAGAGCGGAGACAGCCACATGTCCCTTCCCGCATGCCGTTCCGTCATCGCGGGCACCAGCAGCAGGGCGGTCGCCACGATCGTCGGATGCAGCAGAAACGCCATCTGGACCGGTGTGATTTTTCCGTTGTACGGCATGATGCTCACCTCTGCTCGCCGCCCGTATCCGGACCGGGGCGCTGATTGTCGGACTGGCGGTGCGGATTGAGCTGTCCGACCGGCTGCGGGCGCGTATTCAGCATCCACCAGGGTGCGCGCACCAGCACGTCCTTCAGCATGCTGCCCCTCGCCGGACTCAGGGGGGTCAAATACGGAACACCGAACGAGCGGATGGTGCACATATGCACGACGATCGCAATGATCCCGAGCATGATGCCGAGCAGACCGAGCGTCCCCGCCAGAAGAATGATCGGAAAGCGCAGCAGCCGAAACGCGAATCCGGCGTGGTAGCGCGGAATCGTGAACGATGCGATCCCGGTCAGCGAGACGACCATGACCATCGGGGCCGACACCAGACCGGCCGACACCGCCGCCTCCCCGATGACGAGGGCGCCGACGATGCTGACGGCGGTTCCGACCTGCTTCGGCAGCCGCACGCCGGCTTCCCGCAGCGCCTCGAACGTGATCTCCATCAAGAGCGCCTCGACCAGCGCCGGAAACGGCACTTCTTCCCGGGATATCGCCACGCTGAGCAGCAGGGTGGTCGGCAGCATCTCCTGGTGATACGTCAGGATCGCCACGTAAGCCGATGGAAGCAGCAAGGAGATCACGAAGAAGAAATAGCGCAGCCAGCGGATCGCCGTGCTGATCCAGAACCGCTGGTAATAGTCCTCCGCGGACTGCAGCACCGTGAACAGGGAAGCCGGAACCACCAGCGCGAACGGCGTGCCGTCCACCAGCATCGCGACGCGTCCTTCCAGCAAGCCCGCAGCCGCGGTGTCAGGACGCTCCGTCGACATCACCTGCGGGAACGGCGACCAAGGATGGTCCTCAATCAACTCTTCGACATACCCGCTCTCGAGTATGCCGTCGATGTCGATCTTCTGCAAACGTCGCATCACTTCATCGACCAGCTTGGGATCGGCCAGTCCGTCGATGTAAGCGACGGCCACCCGCGTCATCGAATAGCGCCCGATCTCCATCGACCTCATCTTCAGACGAGGACTGCGGATTCGGCGCCGGATGAGTGCCATGTTGTCGCCCAGCGTTTCCAAGAAACCTTCGCGCGATCCGCGGATGGTCGGCTCCGCCTTGGGTTCCTCCAGATTCCGCTTCTCCCATTTGGGCAGGCTGAACGCCATGCCGCCGGTCTGGCCGTCGATCAGCAGGACCGGGTTGCCGATCGAGACCTCCTCGACGACCCCGGCGATGTCCGCCACGGGCTTCGTGCCGGATACCGGGATCTGCCGGTTCGCGAGCTGATCCGGCGGCCCGGACGGCGGCTGGTCCGTCTGCAGCATGAGCGGGGCGAGCACGCACCGGTCGATCTCCTCGACGTTGGTCAGCCCCTCGATATAGAGCAGCAGCGCGCTCGTCTGCCCTCCGACGGCGAAACGGCGAAACACGGCATCCGAGCAGTCGGCGTACACCGACCGGAGGATGTTCTCGTTCTCGCTCAAGGCGGCGGAAAGCGGCGTCCGCATCCAGGGGTCCGACCGCATCTCGGAGGGCAGCGGCGTGCCGGAAGGCTGCGGCTTGCCGGGCGATTGTCCGGACAGTCGGCGAATCCAATTTCTCATGACGCGCTTTCAGCCCCTCTCCCCTTCGCTCGGGACGCGGTCTGCGGTCATCCCGGGTTCCGCCCGTCTTCAGTGGTAATATGTCCCGGCGCATGCAAAAGCATACTTTTCAGCGGGCGTTCCGGGGGCGGTACCGGCAAAAGAAAACCGCCTCCACCGCGGGGCTTCATACCCCTGCGATAAAAGCGGTTCGAACGTCTGTTGAAATTCAATAAAAGGCGCGTTTACTGATCACACGCAACATTCCTTCCTGACTGCAAGTGATTTTACTCTAATGCATTTTCGGCAGGAACACGGGGAGAACGCAAATGCAGCCTTGCTCCCGGTCGGAGCAAGGCTGCGAATGAACGGTTACTCCACATCAAACGGCTGAAGCGGATTGCCGCTCAGGATTTCCTCCACTTCCTCGTACCCGGTCGGGAACGCGAAGTTGTAGCGGGCCGGAAGCGCGAACACGTATTTGTTGTTGCGTCCGAGCTCGCTCGGGTTCATCGGCGCGGCGCCGATATGGAACCCGCCCTGCTCGAGGGCGTTCCATTGATCGTGCGTGAAGATCATGATCGGGATATCCTGCCTCGGGTCTTCAGCCGTCCATTCGGGATGACGGATGGACAGGAGCGGGCCCGACGCCTTCACGCTCGCATCTTCCGGGGACACGCCTTCCCACCGGTCCTCCACGATCGTATAGCCGGCCCAGCTGTCGGGCAGGGCGAAGCGGAATCCGTACTGCTTGTTCTCCAGGGCGGCGGATTCCGCCTGATCCCCGTCTTCATAGTCCCCCAATTCGGCGGCGTCAATGAGCCAGCGGCCTTCAATATTCCGCACTTCGAGCGTGACGGGGCGCTTGGCCGCCGCCTCGCCGTCGGCGCTCGTGGTTTCGATGATGCCGCCTTCCACCCGGTACGCATCATCCGCCGTTTGTTCCACCGACTTGATCTCGATCCGGTCCGGCCACGGGCTGGAAGTCAGCCGGCCGGGGGCGGATGCGGGATCATTCGACCAGGCTTCAAGCAGCGCGGGCGATACGTAATCGGCGTAATGCTCCCGCATGCTCTCCCGCAGGACATCTTCCGGAGCCAGAAGCGAAACCATCTGCAATTTCTTGCCGAATGCCTCGACCACGCCTCTGACCGCCTCTTCCGCGGCTGCTTCGGATGCGGCCGGGTCGGATGCTTCCGTCTGCTGCTGTTGCACCCCTTGCGCGGCGGGAGTCTCCTTGGCTTGTACTGCCGCGCATCCGGTCAGTACAACGCCCAGAAGCAGCGTCGCCGCGAGTGATGATTTGCTCATGCTGTTCATCTCCTTGCAAAAAGGGTTTCGCTTCTTAGACGGAATTCGCGCGAGATTTGTTGTAGTCATATTTACCCGTTTTCACGCTTCATCTCGTAATAGTGCCCGTCCCACAGGAGCAGGAGCGTGTCCGCATCCTTCACGATCAGCATGCCGCCGGGGCCGGTCAGGCCGGCGACGGTCACGATGCGCACCGTCCTGCCTTCGAGCCCGAGGTCTTCCGGCCGCGTCCGGTAGTCGGTGAAAAATTGTTCCGCCGTCAGCTCTTCTTCCCGGTATTCCGGATTGGCGGCGATCTCATCTCCGAAATGCAGGGCCGGCCGCGCACGCCTGTATTGTCCCGCACGGATATGGTACGATCATGGCAGCGGGTGAAATCGACAAGCACGAAAGGACGGGGACCATGGCCAAACATCGCATCTACACCATGAGCGTCGCGAGCGTCTACCCCCACTATGTCGCGAAGGCGGAGAAAAAAGGCCGCACGAAAGCGGAAGTCGACGAGATCATCCGTTGGCTGACCGGGTACAGTCAGGAAGAGCTGGAAGCCCATCTGGAGAAGCGGACGGATTTTGAGACGTTTTTCGCGGAAGCGCCCCTGCTCAATCCCGCAAGAGCGCTGATCAAAGGCGTGGTCTGCGGCGTCCGCGTGGAGACGATTGAAGATCCGCTCATGCGGGAAATCCGCTATCTGGACAAGCTGATCGACGAATTGGCGAAGGGCAAAGCGATGGAGAAGATCTTGCGGACTTAATCCGGCTTCTTCGCGGCCGCGCGGCGGATCCGGATGCGCGCATACAGGATCAGGACATGCACGATGAGCCATTGGGCGGGCAGCAGCACTTCGAACGTGCGGCCCGCCATCGCTTCGGACGCCGCGGCGCCCGCCATCAGAACCGCCATCGCCGCGGCCGCACGGAGGGTGAAGCGCGGAATCGCCAGCCCGACGGCACCCGCCGTCTCCAGCAGCCCGACCGCAATCCTGAACCAATCCGGGTATCCGAGTTCGCGGAACATGTCGACCATCTGCGCGGTGCCGATCACCTTCTGAACGCCGTTCTGCAGGAAAAATAATGCCGTCAGCCACACCACAATCCAACCCGCCAGACGATACGCTTTTCTCATGTTGATCGCCTCCCCGGCAATTTAGTTAGAATTCTAATTAATATCCGAAAAAAATTTGAGCGCATTTATCGCGTGCTGCGGATTTAATTAGAATTCTAACCATTAGTATAGCGGGTCTTTTCCGGCTGTCAATCCGGTCAGACGGACACCGGGTCGTTCGTCTGCGCATGCCTGCCTTCCCTTATCCTTCGCGGATGGCCTTCACGATCTTCTCGCGGGTTTCACTGAGCCGACGGCCGGCGTCATGGGGACGGGCCGGTTCGCCCCAGGAGAACCCGTCTCCTTCGTACCTCGGGATGAGATGCATGTGGTAGTGGCCGAGATCGTTGAATTTTCCCCCGTTCTGACAAACGGTGATGCCGTCGGGGCGGAACAGCTTCTTGAGCACCGCGGAAAGTTTCATCGAGGCATCCATGACCGCATGGGCGGTTGCGGAATCCAGCTCCTCGACATCCACGGCATGCGCCTTGGGCAGAATCAGAAGATGTCCTTCGTTGAACGGATCAATGTCGAGCACGCAGGCAAGACGTTCGTTCTCGTACACGATCTGCACGCCGGGCTCCACGCCGTTTGCGATTCGGCAGCCGAGGCATTCCATGATGGGCACCGCCCTTTTCTCCCTGCTCACTCTCCGTCAGTTTTCTTCAACAGCCGGACGTCCCCGTCCTCGGCGAGAAGCACCTCATGGACAAGATCGATGAACAATCCGTGGTCGACAACTCCCGTCATCCGGTCAATCGTTTCAGCCAGCCCTTCGGGGTCGTCAATCCTGCCCAGATGAAGATCGACAATGTGGTTCCCGCCGTCTGTCACGAAGAGCGTCCCGTCTTTCTCCCTGATTTTCGCCGGATACCCGGCTTGTTCGAATTTTTTCAACGTGTGTTTGTGGGCGAAGGCTACAATTTCCACCGGCAGCGGGAATTTTCCCAATTGTTTCACCCGTTTGGTGGAATCCGCGATGATAACGACCTTTCTCGAAAGGGAGGCGACGATTTTCTCCCGCAGCAGCGCGCCTCCGCCGCCTTTGATGGCGTTAAAGTGCTCGTCGATCTCATCCGCCCCGTCGATTGTAAGATCGATGGCTTCGACCTGATTGACATCCAATATCCGGATTCCCAACGATGCGGCCAATTCATGGGTTTGCCTGGAGGTGGCGACACATGCAATGTCCAGGCCTGCTCTGACCCTTTCCGCCAGGCGCTGGATCATGTAATAAGCCGTCGACCCCGTGCCGAGACCTACGACCATGCCGTCCTCCACCAGCTCCGCCGCCCTTGCGCCGACCAACTGTTTCTCCATCAACTGTTTCTCGTGCATCCCGTTTAACCGCCCTCCGGCTCAGATTCTTGCTGCCAGCATACGGCAAAAATCCGGTTTATACAAGATGCAACAAGCAGCTGCAGCCCCGGGCACGGTGCCCGGAACTGCCGCCCGGAACGGTCATGAAGTCATTTCTTGTAGTCAATGATTTGAATCGGGTCCGGGCAGCCATTCCTGTCTGTCAACGGGCATCCTCCTTGATATCGGAGCCTTTGCCGATGAGTTCGATGAAGGCGGAGGCCGCGCCGGACAGCGGCACGCTGCTCATCGTCAGGATGCCGACGCGGGCGGGCGGCAGCGGCACGTCGATGGGCACCTCGAACAGCACGCCCTCCTCCAGCTCCTTCGTCACAAATTCCTTCGCCACATAGGAAATGCCCAGCCCGCGCTTCGCCAACTCGATGAGCAGATCGACGCTCCCGACCTCGATCTCGGGTCTCAGCGGCAGGCCGCGGCTCTGGAACAGCTCCGTGATCGTCATGCGCGCCCGGCTGTTGCGGGAGAACAGGATGATCGGATACCGGAGCAGCTGCTCCAGGGACAGCACCTCGCCCTTCAGGTGCTCGTAGCGGGCGCCCGCCACGAAGCAGTCCTGCAGCTGGTACGTCTCCATGACCTGCAGCTGCGGATCGACAATCGGCATGCGCACGACGCCCAGATCGATGCGCCCCTCCTTCAGAAAGCCGATGATTTCCGGCGTCGTGCCGTGGTTCAGGTGCAGCTTGATGCCGGGATAGCGCTCGTGAAACTGCTCCAGGTACGGCAGAATGTAGTGCTTGAACAGCGAATCGCTGCCGCCGATGCGCAGCTCGCCGCTCTCAAGATTTCGAAGCGCCGCCATCTTCTCTTCGGCGAGCGAGATGAGCATCTGCGACTGTTCGATATAGGCGTACAGGACGGCGCCTTCCTGCGTCAGCTCCACTCCCCTGGCCGTGCGGGAAAAAAGGGTGACGCCGAACCGTTCCTCCAGCTGCTTGATCGCGTGGCTGACGCTCGGCTGCGTAAGGTACAGCTTCTTGGCCGCTTGCGTCAGACTGCCGGTCTTCGCCGCCCAGTAGAACACCTTGTACAGCTCGTAATTTATACCCATAGACATGATCTATATCTCTCCCCAAATCTATCAATTATTCGCATGACTTTGAAATGTATTATAGTGTTTATTAAAGCGAGAGGCCAGCATTTTCGCATGCGATGGCGGAAAGGAGAAGGAAGATGGAGCCGACCACTTTTGTTTTGTTCGGAGCGACCGGCGATTTGGCGAAACGCAAAATTTATCCGGCGCTTTACAATTTGTTCATCCGCGGCAAGCTGCCGGCGGCTTTCTCCGTCATCGGCCTCGGGAGAAGGGAATGGAGCGACGACACGCTCCGGGCCAACGTGGAGCAGTCGGTGCGGCAGTTCTCCCGCAACAAGCCGGAAGACGCCGCGACGCTCGGCC
>Ga0310821_100778_pt1 | contig 13158 bp, 16 predicted proteins | sample P4_ome_FD_201300 | JGI IMG/M metagenome (GOLD analysis project Ga0310821, IMG submission 201300) | Sorghum-adapted microbial communities from Joint BioEnergy Institute, Emeryville, California, United States - P4_Day56_Rep1 | ecosystem: Engineered > Bioreactor > SSF (Solid state fermentation) >... | reverse complement strand
GCAAACCGTTTGAGACAGCGCAGCACGTCGATTTGCGCGGACTGAGCGCGGCAGAACTGGCGCAGCTGGAAGCGATATTGTCGAAGACGCAGGAATAATATATAGAGAAAGAATTAGCCGAAACACAGAAACGCCGAAATCCCTTGATACGAAAGGGAAAGACGGCGTTTTTTCGTGTGGTAAATTTACCACATTGTGGAGGCTGATTCGGTCACGTCGCTGCTATATATACAGAGTGAGAGAAGCGACCATACCCTAAAAACCGGATAAGCCATGACAGACAAGGGATTAAGGTACTTTTGAGGTAGGATAAAAATTTCCTACATGTAGGCGAAAAATTTCCTACCTGAAAAGGTGGTGAAAATGTGGGAAAAACCGCATTACAACAGTCTTTCTTGGATGCGGAAAGAAATGCAAGAAAGCGAGATATGGAACGGAAAATAGACATAGATTCGCTTTCACGGGAACTGAAAAAGGCATCCGAACAGAATATGAAGATCGTACATGTGACACCGCGAAACCCAGCGGGGTTTGTGCAAGTGATTGCAGAAAACCTGAACTACATCATAGAAAGCGAGTATCTGAGTACATCGGAACTCGCTTTTCTTATGTCCATTATGGGACGTACAGAAATGCACTCGAACGCTGTTGTGGATTCGGACGGGCGATATATGACGATCACAGCACTTGCGGAATCGACAAAATATTCCGTGAGACAAGCGCGGTCGCTCATCTCCTCTTTGCTAGAAAAAGGCGTGATATACGAATTTGTCGATGCACAACAGCTAAAGCGGCATGGTCGTGTAGTAGAGGAACGCCCGCTTTATCTCAATCCTGAGATCATCTTTTGTGGTGACCGAAACCGGATTAACGCTACACTGTGTCGTCTCGTCATAAATGCCGATCCGCTTGAACGACGGAAAATCCTGTTGCCATGGAAATTGTGGATGGATCCGGGTGCGGAATACGGACGTTTGTACCGCCGCAAAACGTGGCTCAAAAAACGGAAAGGTGATGCATGATGATCGACTTGGGAAGGACGGCGAAATGCGAAGTGTGCGGCCGGCCTGTGCCGGCAGCATGGGCGAACGACGACGGCAAGCATCGCGGCCATGCGCTGTGCATCATGGTGAAACGGGATGGTGTGAGCGGTGTTGACGGCAAAAAGAAGCATACCGACCCTTGAACAAGTCCGCGCCGCTCGCGCCTATGTGGATTTTTCCTATTTCATGGATTACGACAGCGGATTCCAGGACAAACCGGGCAAGCATCTGGACGTGCTGGACAAGGCACTGCAAGACGTGTCCGAGGGCAAAATAAAGCGCCTGATCGTGGCGATGCCGCCGCGACATGGCAAGTCCGAACGGGTCTCGAAAAAGTTTCCGGCGTGGCATGTCGGGCGCAATCCTAATGATGAGATCATACTCGCATCATACAGCATCGACCTGTCGCGCGGATTCTCGCGTATCGCGCGTGACACGCTGATAGAGCATCAGGACGTGTTTGGCGTGGAGATCGACCGCAATAACCAATCTGCAGAGAGTTGGACGATTGCCGGGCATCGTGGCGGTGTGACAGCCGCAGGCGTAGGCGGACCGATCACAGGCCGTGGCGCAAAAATCGCCATTGTGGACGATCCGGTTAAAAACGCCGAGGAAGCCAACAGCGAGGTCATGCGCGAGAAGATATGGGAGTGGTATCAATCCACCCTTTACACCCGTTTGACGCCTGACGGACGTATTATCATCGTCATGACGCGGTGGCACGAAGATGATCTTGTGGGCAGGCTCCTTAAAAAGGAACGCGAAGAAATCGAAGAAGGCACACATACCGGCGACAGGTGGACGGTGATAAACTTTCCGGCGATAGCGGAGGAAGATGACTATCTTGGCCGCAAGCCGGGAGAGCCGCTATGGCCGGAATTTGGGTTTGACCTCCAACGTCTTAGTCAGATTCGGCAGGATGTTGGGTCATACGTCTTCAACGCGCTGTATCAGCAACGTCCGAGCGCGGCGGAAGGAACGATATTCAAACGCGAATACTTCCGGTACTTTTCCGAACAAACCATCGGCAATCAGCAGTATTTCGTGCTTCACGGCGACGTGGAGAGGCGCTATCGCAAAGAGTCGCTATGGTGCTTCCAGACGGTGGACACGGCCAATTCGACAAAGACGATCAACGACTACTTTGTAGTGTCCACGTGGTACGTCACACCGGAGCATGATCTACTGCTGTACGATGTGTATCGCACACACATTGAGGGGCCGGATCAAAAGCCGCTCATGCGCGAACTGCGGAACAGGTACAGACCGCGTTTTCAGGCGGTCGAGGACAAGACGTTTGGAACCAACCTGATCCAAGAGATGCGCCGGGAAGGTATGACCGTGCGGCCGATCAAGGTTGACAAGGACAAGGTAACGCGCTCGCTCGTGATCGCCGCGCGGTACGAGGTTGGCATGGTCTACCACCGCGAAGGTGCGCCGTGGCTGACGGACTACGAGGATGAACTGCTGTCGTTCCCGCGCGGGAAGAATGATGACCAGGTGGACACGGCGTCGATGGCGGGTGAGATCATCCACGCGCTGCCGCCTGTTGAGCGTGAGGACAAGCACAGGACGCCGGCGCATCGGTTCGACGAGGATATAGACGAATACAGCGTCGGATATGACGGCTTTTGGTGAGGTGAGACGATGGACGCATTAACCTTGATGCTTATATGCGCCGGGATCACCATAGCAGCGATCAGTATCGTTTGCATGGTTGTGATGGTGCGTCAACAACACATGATCGACGTTCTGACGGATAAGCTGATGGCGCGGGATTACGGAGAGTATCGGCGGAACAAGGGTATGCTAATGGTAGAGGAACGGGAAAGCAGAAGGCCGATGAGTTTTTATGATGATCCGGGGATCGAGGAAGAAGCGCATTGATGCGCTTTTTTATTTTGTATAAGGGGGTGACGGTGTGGCGTCGATCATCGAAAAGGCAAAAGAAAAGTTTGCTGGCGTGTTCGGGTCGGACGAACAAGCGCAGAACGAGCCGATCAACACGCCGGAACAGCAAAAACTTGTCGATATGGCGCTGAACGACTACCAGTATTTCAAGGCCGAGCGCCAGAAATACGAACCGATCTGGCGGCAGGAGCAGCGCTTCTACCGTGGCGATCATTGGCACGGACTTCGGCCGGAGTCGGTCAGTCAGATGCGCCCGAACAGCGTGGACAACGTGGCTTGGAGCCAAGTCGAGAGCATCACGTCGAAGCTGTGCAGTTGGATGCCTTACCCGGAATTCGAGCCGCAGGAGCCGGGGGACGAGGAAAAAGCCGCTGACTTAAACGCCTACATGCCGTATGAACTGCGCTGTATCAAGTTCCAGCAGAAGCATATACGGGCTGTCAGGCGGATGGTCATCCACGGACCCTTGATTTACAAGGTGGTCTATGATCCAACCGTCGAAGGCGGTTCCGGCATGTACCGGTACTTCGGCCAGAACGACATATTGCCTATCGACTTTGCAACGTTTTTCCCTGATCCGCGCATAAGGGACTTTATTGACCTGCAAAAAGGCGCGGCGCATATGTTTCATTTTCGAAAGCCGCTCGAATACTTCCGGGAGCGTTGGCCGAAGCAGGGCAAAAAGGTGCAGCCGGACATGGATGAGGCGGACGTGCATATCTTCGACCAGAACGAATACTCGGTTCGCGGATTTACGGCCGACCGTATGCCCGGTGAAGGGAGCGGAAGCATCAAGACGGCCGGGCTGATCGAGTATTGGTACAGAGGCAAGCCTAAGATCATGACCAAAGAGGATCGCGAGTTGTTTAACCAGATCGCGCAAGAAAAGCTCGCGCAAGGCCTTGACCCGTCCGAAGCGCTGGCAAAAGCCAGAGGGACGATGAACGGTATTCATTGCCTATACGTTACGGTCGGCGGCGTGTTCCTCGAACACAAATCCTACGTGTACGATCACGGCCATTACCCGATTGTCGCTCGCACTCTTTTCCCCGACGAAGACAACCCATGGGGCAAAGGCTACATGCGGGACATGATCAAGCCGCAGATCATGCTGAACAAGTTCGCGGAAATCGCCGTGGAGACGATGGCGAAGCAAGGAAACAGCGGCATCTTGTACGAGCCGGACGCGATCCCGAAGATCGAGCGTTTCCGGCGTGATCGAAGCTTGCCGGGCGCGATGCTCGAAGTAGCACGGATCGACGGAGTTAAAGAAATGCAGGGCGTCAATGTCCCGCAGACCGTGTTCAACATGCTCGAATACTACAAGGAAATGCTCCAAAAGATTCCAGGGCAGTTCGATTCGGCGAATGGACAGGCCAACCCCAACGTCACCAGCGGCGAACAGGCGAAAGCGTTGATCGGAGCCGCTAATGCACGTCTCACCGTAGCGTCTCAACTGATCGAGGACGCGCTGCAGGAAGTGTTCGAGCAGTATATCGCCAACATGGCGCAATTTTACATTGACGAGCGGATCGGGCGCGTGACGGGGCGGCAAGTGAGCATCAGCCGGAGCCGATTGATCAACACGATGCCAAGCGAGGCGACGTTGATCGACCCGACGACGGGCGAGGAAATCACCGTTCAGGTGATGGAGGAATACGTCCCGAAATTCGATATTGCGGTCAAAATCGGCGTCGAGAAGCCGACAGACCGCGAATATTGGATTCAAACGGCGTTCAATCTCCTTGCCACGGCGGATCCGACAACCGGAATGCCGCTCATCGATGGTGAGGCGGTGCGGTACGCGGTTCAGAACGGCAGACTGGAACCCTTCGACATCATCAACCAGAGGATGCAGCGTGAACAACAGATCATGCAGCAGATTCAGCAGCTTCAACAGCAGAACCAACAACTCCAACAGCAGATGCAACAACTCGCCGGTCAAGTTCAGCAGTTCGATCAAGCGAAGATGCAGCTTGAAGGCGAGAAAATCGCCACGGAGCGCATGAAGATCGAGAGCGAAAATCAGGTTGAAATGGCGAAGCTGGAGCAACAGCGCCAGCGGGATGCGCAAGCAGCGCTTCAACTCATACAAGGGGGTGTACCCATTGGCTAAACCGAAGTTGGGTAGCGGCGAACGGTTCAAGCAATTGAGCCGGTCGATCCAGAAGAAAGAGGGTGTGAGCAAAGAACGGGCGGATGCCATCGCTGCCAGTATCGGAAGAAAGAAGTACGGTGCTGAGAAGATGGCGAAAATGGCCGCAGCGGGACGAAAGAAGAAATAGGAGGGAGGGAAAATTCCTCTCAAACGTGCAAAGCCGGTAAATCCAAAAAGAAAAGGTGATTCGGGTGGACGAAAACCGCCTTCTTGAACTGGGCCGTGGGTGAGACTCCTACGGCCCTTATTACTGCCGCCTGCCATAGCGGATCTGAAAGGAGAATCAATCTATGAGCGATCAAGTTGCCAGCCATAGCAACGAGACGCAAGCATACGCCCAAAATCAGGCCGTAGAGGACGCTTTTAAAGCATTTGGTCTTGATGTACCGGTCGAACAAGAAAACGCCGCAGAAGACAATTCTGAGGCTGTGGAAACGGACGTAACGGATGCTCCCGCCACAGAGCAAGAACCCACGTCCAACGTCATCAAGGTCAAGGCGAAGGTGGACAAGGAAGAACGGGAGTTTGAACTGACTGAAGATCAACTTCCCGAATATGTGCAGAAAGCCTATGCCCTTGACCGTGAACGGCAGAGGAAAGCGGAGCTTCAAGAAGCCCTTGACCGAGCCGCCAAACTCGCAGGGTTCAAGGATCACGCTGAATACCTCGCCAACCTCGACAAGCTTGAACAGGAGGCGCAAAAGAGGCGTCAAGACGAATTCGAACAGGTACGCCAACGTCTCCGCGAACAAGCCGAAGCAGCCGGGCTTGACCCGGAAAGCGTCGAAGAATGGGTATCGAAGCATCCGGATTTCATCGAGGCACAACGAATCAAGCAAGAGGCACAGGAACGTGCACAACGTGAGGCACAAGAGCGGATGCAGCAGGAATGGACGGCGAAGTGGGAAGCACTCTATACCGCCTATCCTGAACTGCGTGAGAGCGCGATAGCCTTTGCTGAGGGCGGCACGCCTGATTGGTACACGCCGGAGATGCAAGCGCGTATCGAACGCGGGTATGATCCGTTGGACGCTTACGAACTCGCGCACAAAGACGCCATTATCGAGCGCAACAAACAGATGGCAAAGCAACAGGCCCTAAAGGAACAGCGCTTGGGACTTCGCGCTCAAGTGGAGACAGACGCCGGCGGAGAGTTGGAGCCGGAGGTTCCGCAAGAACTCGCCACGGCGTTTTCGCTTTTCGGACTTGATCCGAAAGCTGCAAGAAAATACGTGAAAAAGTGAGGGATTTCAAATGGCACAAGGTTTCCGTTTTGCCTACAACCTGTACGGCGCACCTGAACGCCGTATTTCGCACATTCTCGCAACCAATTCCGAAGCATTCACGGCTGGTGAAGCTGTGAAACTCGCAAGCGGTCGGTGGACGAAAGCAGGCAGCACCGATGCTGTTGCGGGTTTTGCCGCGCAAAATCTCGCCGCTGGTACGAACCAAATCCTCGAAGTGGTTCAAGCACGCGAGGGTGACGTTTGGGAAGCGCCGTACTCCGGTACGCCGAACGCCGGTTTCGTGGTCGGCGCGAATGCGGTAGCTGTGGCATCGGACGGTCTGTCCGTGGACTCGGCAACCGTTGCGAGCGGCCCGTTTGCAATTCTCGAAATCAACACCAACAAGAACACCTGCCGGTTGATCGTCAAGAACCGGCAACTGTCGTAATGAGGGGGGCATAAGACGATGCAAACGAAACTGCTGTGGGATAAAGACGTACTGGAACCGGTATTCCGCGAACTCTACACGCGGGAAATGAAAGACCGGCCGGACTTCATTCCGAAACTGTACGATGTCCAAGGATCGAACAAAGACACGGAAAGCATCGAAATGATCGGCGGCGAAGGCTTGATGGAGCAATGGAAGTTCTCCAATAACCAAGTCTTCTACGAAGATGTGGATGAACTGTGGCAAAAGTACTTCAAACACGAAAAGTTCTCGCTCGGTCGTGAGATCGAACGCGACTTTGTGGACGATCTGAAACTGACGGCCATCCGTGACCGCATCCGTTCGATGGCTGACGCGGTGTACAAAACCCGTCAATATCAAGCCGTCGAACTGTACAATAACGCCTTTACCACGTCCGGCGTAAACTTCCGTGGACGCTCGTACAATTCGGCTCTGCCGGACGGAAAAGCGCTCTGCGCGAACGACCATCCGTACAGCCCGACCAACAGCACGGACGTACAATCCAACTACGGCACCGATGAACTGTCCATTGATTCGTGGGACGAAACGGCAGTAAAAATGCAAGAGTGGGTGGATGACCGTGGCAACCTGATGGCGGTTATGCCTGACACGCTGCTTGTTGCTCCTTACAACGCTCGCCGTGCGTTCCAAATCGCGGGTATTCCGGGCAAGGGCGAAGGATACGAGCCGGATGCTGGAAACTTCAACGTCAACATGTACGAAGGCCAAATCAAGGTCATCGTTAACCCGTACCTGAAGAACCGTAAAGCATGGTTTGCGATCGACTCGAAGCGCATGCTGAATGCCGCGAAATGGTTCGACCGCCGCAAACCGGAGAACGGCACGATCACGGACTTTGACACGGAAGTGGCAAAGTTCAAGGTGGTTGGCCGTTGGAGTTATGGCGCTATCGACTGGTCGTTCGTATTCGGCCACAATCCGCAATAAGGATGTGATCCGAAATGGGACTGACAAATTTTGAAGGTATCGGCATCAAGAAGTTCGGACAACCTCCGGTGCCGCTCGTGACCGATCTTATCAACCATGAGGAAACGTTCAACCCGCCGTCTCTCGCAAGCGGCGCGGGCGCGGAATCCAGCGATATCACCGTTACCGGCGCTAGACTCGGAGACAAGGTGGAAGTAACGGCACCGTACAGTCTGCAAGGCGTTATCGCGTCCGGCTATGTCTCGGCTGATGACAAGGTCAAAATCGTCCTGTTCAATCCCACTGGTTCTTCCATTGATCTGGCGGAAGGCAAGTGGAGAATCAAGGTGCTGAAATGGTAGAGTGGAGGGTATTTTCGCCGGGACAAAAGCCGAACGCCAATGTCAAGAAGATTCCGTATGTCCCGCAGCAAAAGACATCGGATGACATGACGGACGCCCAAAAAGAAGGCGTTCGCGTGTGGAATCTGATGCGCAAAACGCTGCTGGACAACGGACTCATGGAGGAAAAATGAGGGGGCTTAAAACCCCCTCTTTTTCCGTATATGGGAGGATTACGATGCGCTATCATCTCGAAATCGACGCGCTGAATGCGCTTGTAGCCGAAGTGCGGAAGACAAACGAACTGCTTGAAAAGCTGTTGGAAAGGGGATCGGAAAATGTCCTGCATGAGAACGAGGAAAGTGTTCACGAACACTCCGTTGGACGCAAACGAAGAATTCGAGACGGATCCGATTCAAACGGAGATGTACAACCAGCTAAGAGGACTTATCATCGCAGATCAAGACGGGACGTTGGAGTTTGAAGAATCCGATGACGGTCAAACGTGGATCAAAACGGATTCCGTTAGCATCACCAGCCAAGCAGGGGAACAAGCCTTCACGTTCGTCTGCCACGCTCGCTATGCACGGGTGAAGCTAAAGAACGGCGGTACTCCGCAGACAACTTTACTTCTCGCCGTGTACGCCGATCCGTTCAATTGAGGTGGGAGACATGGCTACTCTCGAAGAAATCCGGGCAGTAGTGGAGAAAGAGACGGGGCCGCTTGAGAATGAATGGATTGTGAACTGGTGCAACGACTGCAACGCGGATATTGAATCCCTGATTTTTATCCCCGCCACTACCTATCAAATCACGATCAACACAACAGACACGGAATATCCGCTACCCGCTGATCTCAAAGAGATCAATCGTCTGTGGCTTCAAAGTGACTTTGACAACGGGATTAATCGGGAACTTAAAGTAGACTATCGCATCTACGGCGGAAAGATTCAATTCCCGCGTCCGTTCCCGTTTGTGGACACACTCAACGTGGACTATTACAAATACCTGAACGTGTTCAGCGACATCACGGATTCAATAGAGCTTCATGACCGGTTCGTGCCGCTGTACACGTCCTATTGCGTGGGACGGTATTATGCGTTGTTCAAGACACAGCAGGAAATCGGAGAACTGATGGCACGGCGGAATTACGAGAGAGCAGCGGTGGCTTACAACTCGACAAAAATGCAAGTGGTGCAAACCTATGGATTTACCAATCCCGATCTTTCGGTTAGGGAGCGCTGGTGATGATTTATATCGTTTCTTTCAGCCGCGAAGTGGACGAGAAGCGAGTACCCGTAACAGATGAGCATGGACGGGAGATCACGCTTCAAGTCGAAGCTCCTACCAAAACCATGGCGATGAAGGCCGAAAGTGTGGTCAAGTTCTGCCAGGAGAACAATTGCAGGATTAGGCGGGTGATGTAATGGCAACGGCAGGCGATGTCATTACCTTGGCGAAAACGATGAACGCCATGGATAATGAGGAATTGGGCAACGATACGCAGCAGACGCAGAGTTACTTACTCTTTATCAATCGTGCCCTAAAGGAACTCGCGCATCTGGCGTATCGGACAAGGGTCAGCGATCCGCTCACGATCACCGAGGACGGATTCCAAACGTTCAAACGGAACAACACGGATATTACGGATATGTACAGTCCTTTGCGGATTCTCGATTCGAACGGAAGACTGGTGAACAAGCGTTCCTCCTTCGACATCGGAACTGGATGGTGGAGGGAATCGGACGCGCAGGCGATCCATACGAAGGGTTTAAGCGGAGACTACACGCTGCATTATGTAGGTTATCCTGCAGCAGTCACCGAAACCAACAGTGTTCTTGACTTCCCGGAAGCCGGTATCATGGGCCTTACCTTTTGGGTGATCGGGATCGCCAAGGAAAGCCGAAACGCCTTCGATGAGAGCGAGGCCATGTACGCGAGAGCGCGGGAGCGATTCAAAGTCCTGGTTCTCGCCAATCAAGCGGCAAGAGGCGTGACGCCGAGCGGATATGTTCCGAGCATCGAAGATGTTGACCGAGGATTCAAGTTCTAGGGGGTGGAGGGATGCCGCAACAGTATTTTGCGCATGAAGTGAGGACGTTCCTCGGCCAGAACACCGCGCAGAACCCGGCAGAATTGACGTTGGGTGCGCAAGCGCTGGCGAAAAACGCCGTCATGCGCGAGGTCGGGACGATTGGAAAACGCGACGGTTCCAAGCCGGTTACCTCGTCCGCGATTACGGGTCCGATCCGCCATCTGACGAAGTACAAGAGCAGTACGACTGCCGCGCCGGACCTTCTGGCCGCAGCGGGAACGACGCTGTACAAGTTCAATGGGACGAATGCACTCACGCCTCAAACTATGACTAACGCACTTGTAACCAGCGACATCTACACCGAGGATTTCACGACTGCGAATCTCGTGTCTCGTCTTATTATCGCGGATACGGGGAGTTTAAAAGAATATGACGGGTCAACGGTAAAGAATATCACCCCGGCACCGGATGATCCGTCTCCTGCACCTGCAAACGCCCTTCCCGATATAAACATCAAGGGCAATAAGTTCGTATGGGTTTATTCAGGACATGTGTTCGTATCTCCGGGAACGAACGAGATGTTTTATTCCAAGCGGTATCATTACGACTACTTCCCGGAGACGCAATTTTTCCTTCTTGTCCGGGAGAATGATTACATCAACGGTCCGGGTATCGCTTTCAACAATGTATGTCTGATCCCGATGCGCAGGGGATGGGCCATACTTACGGGCGAGAATTTCGACAACTTCGAAGCTGACAAGTTCCTGAACACCGTTAATGGCGTCATTTCGCCAAGGGCCGTAGCAAAAGTCACGTACCCAAACGGCTCACAGACAGTCGCCTATCTTTCGGACGATGGAGTACATGAAATATTCGATACCGGAGCCATCGATACCGGGGTACGCCAGTACTCTACGCGAAGTCTCATGAGCGACAAGATTGATTTCCTCGGGGTAGGCTTCACCGAATCCGAGAAAAGTCAAGCCTATATGGACTTCGACCCGCAATCGAATCTCTTGAAATTGTGGATCACACGAGGTTCAACATACTACTGCTACGTCATGGACACTCGGGACCGGGAATGGCGTGTGTGGACGTTTCCATGGGACGTAAAACCGTCCTTGGTTTTTAACGGCGTGTCTTATTTCGCGGGGGCAACGGGACATCTGCACAAGTTCGACGAGAATCTATACAGCGATTGGAACGATGCTGGTCAGACAACGGGAACGCCTGTGGATTTCGACGTTTATTCGGGGCTTCTCAGCTTCGAGTTTAGCGGTCATCCGTCATATCTCGATTATCTCTTGATCGAGGCCAAACAATGGAATATCAAATCAACATTGGACGTGTCGCTTATCTATTCCACGGGAACCGTCGATGTTCCGGCCGCTCTCAAGAACGAAATCTTCGTATGGGGCGTATCTGCTTGGGCCGAAGCGGAATGGGCTAATACGGATTACACAAACATCGTCAACCACGCGAAAAGGTTGATCTTCAAGAAGAAAGGAAAGTATTTTCAACGTCGCATGAGAAACAACCGGAATGAACCTGTTTTGGTTTACAAAGAAAAGTATATCGGCCGATTATCGGGAAAGTAGGTGATATTAAATGCCGAGTGCACACGTACCAACCGCAAATATTAACGCGCTGTATCAAAACACCACGGCAGGCGTTACAGCGAATCCCGCAGTAGTGGATGCAGCGGTAGCGGATATTGTCTCAACCATCAACCAAAACGCCGATTACGTAAACAGTCTTGTCACGTCCGGAACGTTAAGTCCGATTCCGCCGGATTTTCTATATCGGCAAGCCATCATCAACGGCAATTTTGACATCTGGCAACGGGGGACGAGTTTTTCGAATCCCACCGATAATTCGTACACCGCAGACCGTTGGCAGGTGCGTTACGATGGCTCCGGCGTCGGGTTAACCGTTTCGAGGCAAGCGCTCAGTCCGGGTGAACTGGAAGGAAAGTCGAAGTACTTCTGCCGCTATGCAGTGACCGCACCAGGAACAGGGAATACGCAACATCAATTCGCGCAAAGGATTGAGGGCGTCAACCTGTTCAACGGTCAAAAGGTGACTATATCTTTCTTTGCGAAGGCAGATGCGCCACGAGCTATCAAGTGCGCTATAGACCAAGTCTTTGGCGACGGGGGGTCACCAACGGAGTATAACGCTGGCGGGCTTAGCCCTGAAATCGTGTTGTCTACCGCATGGCAAAGGTATAGCTACACCGTGACGCTGCCTTCGATCTCAGGAAAAGTGATCGGTCCAAACGACCATCTTCGGCTGCTTTTTGCTCTTCCGGCGGATACAACGTTCGTAATAGATTTCGCTCAAGTTCAACTTCACGTTGGCGACGTCGCGCTTCCTTTCCAGCCGCGCCACTATACGGAAGAATTTGCATTGTGCCGCCGGTACTGCCAAGTGTACGGATATGGCGTGCCGGGAGTCTGCCGAGAAACAACTGCTGTGACGCTTTTTCTTCCGGGGGTCAACATGAGGGTGACGCCAACAGCCACACTACTGAAAACTTCAACTCAAATTTATGACGGTACCGCGGCATACGTTTCAAGCAATTCAACGATCTCCCCCGGTCTCAGAGACGACAACGGTTTGACAGTTAGGCTAGACGGGTTTTCCGGTCTGACTGTCGGACGTCCTGTGGTCCTGGACGGCGGGCGCGTTATCCTGCTGGACGCCGAACTCTAAGGAGGTAACACATGGACGGATACAAACACTACATCCGCACGAACGAAGCCGGGGAGATCGTCCACGGCTTTTCTGATGCCTTCGAACAGCCGCAGGACGGCGACATCCTCGTGCTCGAAAACGGGCCGCGTCACTTTCACGAGGCGTGGCCCGAGTCGCTCACGAACGAGCGCGGGCAGTATCGGTTCCGCTGGATCGACGGTCAGTGCGTCGCGAAGGCGCGGGATGAACTCGATGCGGAGTGGGCGCAGCGGTTGCCGGAACCGCCTAGTTTGGAAGAACGCATAAAAGTAACGGAAGATATGATTCTTTCTATGATGTTGGGAGGAATGT
>Ga0310821_100762_pt1 | contig 13349 bp, 13 predicted proteins | sample P4_ome_FD_201300 | JGI IMG/M metagenome (GOLD analysis project Ga0310821, IMG submission 201300) | Sorghum-adapted microbial communities from Joint BioEnergy Institute, Emeryville, California, United States - P4_Day56_Rep1 | ecosystem: Engineered > Bioreactor > SSF (Solid state fermentation) >... | reverse complement strand
CAGGCACGTGAAGGCCGTTTATTCATTTTGGATAAAATGGAAGAAACGATCCGGGAGCCGCGTAAGGAATTGTCACGGTTTGCGCCGAAGATCACGATTCTTCGCATTAATCCGGACAAAATCCGTGATGTTATCGGACCAAGCGGCCGTGTCATTAACAAGATTATCGAAGAAACAGGCGTAAAGATTGACATTGAGCAGGATGGCCGCGTATATATCGCTTCGCCGGACGCAGATGCGAACGAACGGGCGAAGCAGATTATTGAAGACATTGTGCGTGAAGTCGAAGTGGGGCAGGTCTACAACGGTACCGTTAAGCGTATCGAGAAGTTCGGTGCCTTCGTAGAGCTGTTCTCGGGCAAAGACGGACTTGTTCATATTTCCCAGCTGGCGGAAGAGCGTGTCAGCAAAGTCGAAGACGTCGTGTCCATCGGGGACAAGCTGCTGGTCAAAGTTACTGAAATCGACAACCAAGGCCGTGTGAACCTTTCTCATAAAGCGGTGCTGAAAGAGCAGAAGCAAAAAGAGAAAGAAGCAGCGGAAAATAAGAATCAATAAGTAGAAAGATAGCGACACACGACTTCAAGTCAGTCGCTATTTTTTGTATGTATATACTATTTTCAAAAAAATGAAGCAGGCTGCATGCTTGCATCCCTTTCCGCATAAGATTGTACAAACTTATCCATGTGCGGGAGGGGTGAAGAGGTATGAATCGATTGTTGGCTCTGCTGTGCTTTCTGTTCTTTTTATATAGTGTAATGACATCGGAGTCGGTGAATTTATATATCGCATCGAAGAAGATGGATCGGGCAGCGCTGACAAACCAGGTGGCACAATGGGAGCAGCAATTGAAGGAAGCGGCCAAAACAAAAAATATTCCCCCGGTAAACGCGCGTATCGATCCGATCTGGAAAGCGATTCCCGGCTATAATGGGCTTTCCATTGATGAAGAGGCGAGCCTGCAGCGGATGCAGCAGGCCGGGAGGTGGGATGAGTCACTCATCGTGTATCGGGAAGTAAAGCCGACTATTGGACTGGACCAGCTGGCCGCCGCCCCGATTTATCGGGGGAATTCCGATAAACCTATGGTGTCCCTCATGATTAATGTCGCCTGGGGCAATGAATATTTGCCAGCCATCCTCGAGACATTGAAGAAAGAAAAAGTGAAAGCTACCTTTTTTCTTGATGGAAGCTGGACGAAGAAATATCCTGACGAAGCGAAGAAAATAGCCGAAGCTGGTCATGAGATTGGCAGTCATGCCTATTCGCATCCGAACATGAGCCAGCTTTCGTTAACACGCATGGAACAGGAAATTACAAAGACCAACACCGCCATTACTGAAGCTACAGGCATTACACCGACACTATTTGCCCCACCGTCCGGTGATTTCGATCAGCGGGTTGTCGATATGGCCGCCCGTTATCATCTGAGGACGATTCTGTGGACAGCCGATACCGTCGATTGGCGTAAACCTTCTCCGGACCAATGGTTTCGTACGGTCGCTCCGAAAATCAATAACGGTGTGCTTGTGCTTATGCACCCGACGGCGCCCACGGCAGAAGCACTGCCAAGGCTCATTCGATATGTCAAAGAGAAAAAACTTACGCTTGGCACGGTCAGTGATACCCTCTCCACGCGTCGTGTGCCCCCCTATTGAGTGCACTTCTTAAGTTTGTTATAGTAGAAAAATATGTGACATTCTTGTCATTTGGAGGAGGCAGGCGTAGTGATAGAAAAATATACGCTGGACAATGGCGTGCGCGTCATTATCGAGAAAATACCGACAGTCCGTTCCGTTGCTTTAGGCATATGGATCGGCACGGGTTCGAAATATGAAAATGCAGAAGTGAATGGCATCTCTCACTTTATTGAACACATGCTGTTTAAAGGGACCACGGCCCGCTCGGCGAAGCAAATTGCCGAATCGTTCGACCAAATCGGCGGGCATGTGAACGCGTTTACTTCAAAAGAATACACCTGTTATTATGCGCGGGTGCTGGATGAACATGCGCCGGTTGCACTTGATATTTTATCGGATATGTACTTCAATTCGGTATTTGATGAGCAGGAACTGCAGAAAGAGAAAAATGTCGTCATTGAGGAAATCCGTATGTATGACGATACACCGGATGATCTGGTGCACGATCTCGTCGCCAAGGCATGCTACGAAACGCATCCGCTTGGCTACAGCATTCTTGGCACGGAGGATGTGCTGAATCAAATCACACGGGAGGATATACACCGCTATATTGAAGCACGCTACACGCCGGAGCAAACGGTCATTACGGTGGCAGGCAACGTAACCGACAAATTGCTCGGTGAGATTACCCGTTATTTCTCCGGTTACAAACGCACGACGAAAGAGCTGACACCGGATGTGAAACCGAACTTTACCGCAGGCTCCATTTGGAGAAAGAAAGATACGGAGCAAGCGCATCTTTGCCTCTCTTTCCCGGGCTATGACGTAGGACATGAAGACATCTACTCGCTTATTTTAATGAACAACGTGCTTGGTGGCAGCATGAGTTCGCGTCTGTTCCAGGAAGTGCGGGAAGAGCGTGGTCTTGCGTACTCTGTGTATTCGTATCACTCGGCATTCAAAAACTCAGGTACATTTACGCTGTATACCGGCACGGCGACCAAGCAGCTTGAGGAAGTATACAACGTTATGATGAATACAGTAGCTGCCCTGCGTGATGGCGGTATTAGCACCGAAGAATTAAAAAAAGGCAAAGAGCAGCTTAAAGGCAGCCTGATGTTGAGCCTGGAGAGCACCAGCAGCCGCATGAGCCGCCTGGGCAAGAACGAGTTACTGCTTTCGCGCCATCTGGATTTAGATGAAATTATCCAGCGTGTCGAGGCCGTCACCGTCGAAAGTGTAAAAAAGGTGGCTGAAGAAATTTTCACAAACCCGGTGGCGATAGCGCTCGTCAGCCCGCTTGAGATGATTCCAGACTATATGAGGAGCGATATTCTTGTACGAAGCTAGCGTAAAGATTACTATTTTGCCAGGAAACGAAGACATTGGTATTCCGCAGAAAATGACGGATTTAGCGAGCGGCTTTGATTTACGGGCTGCTGTTACGGAGCGGGTGACGCTTCAGCCCGGAGAGCGGGTTTTAGTTCCAACGGGCTTTGCCATGGCGATGCCGGATAATTTAGAGGCGCAGGTGCGTCCGCGCAGTGGCCTGGCCTATAAAAAAGGGATCACCACACTGAATGCGCCCGGAACGATCGATGCGGATTACCGCGGCGAAGTAGGTGTCATCCTGATTAACCATGGGACAGAGCCTTTCATAGTCGAGCGAGGTGACCGGATCGCCCAGCTTGTATTCCAGTGGGTGCCACGTGTACAGTTCGTGCAAGTAGAATCATTGGATGATACGGAGCGGGGCAGCGGGGGCTTTGGGCATACAGGAGTGTAAAACGGAAAACACGAAAAAAGAGACAGCAACGCTTGCGGGTTCATTTTTCCTAAGAAGTAGTTTATGTCCGCGTGCTTCCGTCCAAACGGGACCTATCAAACATCCGGGTAATGCGAAGATGGAGACAGTGATAGGTCTCTTTTCCGTTCGGACGAAAACACGCTGAGCGAGAAAAATGAAAGGCTACGCTTATGCCGTCTCTTTTTCTTGTTTCGTTTTTATTATTTCTTCTACGAGGAAATAGAGACGCTGTACGTTTCGTAACCGTGCTCTGTAATGGCAAGGCAGTTGAGCTGGCGGTTGTGTCCGGCACCGCCGTCGATGCCGATTTTGTCGCCCGCCAACCAGACATCATCGCGTCCGTGCAGCTTAAAACCCGGCGTGTGCCCGAATATAACCGTGCGATGAAGGCCGGTCGGCTTCAGGAAAAATTTTTTGCGAATGGAGACAAGCTTGCGTTTGGGAGTATCGCGCCAATCCGTCTTTGTCGGATCGATGCCGGCATGGACGAAAATATGGTCCTTCGTCTCATGGAAGTAAGGCAGCTTGTCCATCCATTCGATATGGTGGGCGTATGTCTCGCGAATCTTCTCCCGGACGGCCTTTTTCCCCTGTTTGTCTATCATTTCACCCGCGTAATCTCGTAGTGTCGGCAAAGCTTTGTAATCCTCTACGTATTCAGAAAGCTCGCCGCGCACCCAGGCAAGGAACGCTTCCTCATGGTTGCCGCGAATCGCTGCGGCTCCGCTGCGAGTCAGCTCTATCACCTTATCCACAACCTGTCTTCCATGCGGACCTCCGTCGATGAAATCTCCCATAAGTACGAGCCGATCGGAAGCCGGGTTGTAACTGACACGTTCAAGCAGACGGCAAAACGCATCGTACTGTCCATGAATATCGGAAATGCAAAGTGTGCGCATAATCATTCCTCCAGTTAGGCAATAGGCAAGTTCAAAAGACATTTGTTGTCGACACACTAATGATAACGGCCTATCAAGCGTATACATCTATAATGTACAAAAGTAAATTTATCGTATACAAGGGGGCGGTCTAATGCGGTACAGCGAGCTGGGCGGCAAAGAAATCATTGATCTGGATAACGGCGAACGAATGGGTGTAGTAGGGCAATCGGATCTTGTTATTGATCCGACTACGGGAAAAATCGAGTCTATCATACTTCCGACGGGCAGTCTGCTTAGCCTTGGACGGAAAAAGGAAGAGGTTATGATTCCGTGGAAGGCGGTCCGTAAAATCGGAAGCGAAATGATCATCATCGAAATGAAAGAGAAATCGGCAAAAGGATAAGAGAAAATGAGCGATGGGCGTCTGTCACCATACCGGGTGACATCGAATACGATGAGGGTAGAAATGCAACGAATTCCGGGAAACCATGGTAGCTGCGGTCGTTTTGTGCTTTATCTTAACGAAGGTTTGCAGTAAAATGGTTTGAAAGGGGTTATCTTATGCTAACAGGAATTCATGCTGCCTTCATCGGCGGGGACGCCCGTCAGCTTGAAGTCATCAAGAAATTCATTGAATTGGATGCCGTGGTAACCCTCATCGGCTTTGACAATTTGGAGAGCAACTTTACCGGTGCGGTGAAGCGACCGCTTTCCGCTGATGTCTTGCACGATGTGGACACCTTAATTCTGCCGATTGTAGGATCGGATGATAAGGGGTACGTCGAGAGTGTTTTCTGTTCCAAACCCCTGCAATTGACGGAAGAACTCCTTGCCGCGCTGCCTGCCAACTGCTGCATTTATACCGGGATCGCCCGCAATTTCTTAACGAGAGTTGCAGGGAAGCAAGGTCTCGGTCTTGTGGAGTTGATGGATCGCGATGATGTCGCTATCTACAACTCGATCCCCACAGTGGAAGGCGCGCTGATGATGGCTATCCAAAATACCGATTTCACGATTCATAACTCGACCAGCCTGGTTTTAGGGTTAGGCCGGGTTGGTGTGTCCATGGCACGTGCTCTGCATGCATTAGGTGCGCATGTGCGGGTGGGCGCCCGAAAGTCGGCTGATCTGGCCCGCATTTTCGAGATGGGACTGACCCCGTTCCATATCGATGAGCTGGGCGATCATGTGGACGACGCGGATTTAATTTTTAATACAGTCCCCCACCTTATTATTACCGCCAAGGTGATTGCAAATATGCAGCACCATGCTCTGGTTATCGATCTTGCCTCCAAACCGGGCGGCACCGATTTCCGGTATGCGGAGAAGCGGGGGATTAAAGCGATCCTTGCTCCAGGTTTACCCGGAATCGTTGCGCCGAAAACCGCGGGACAAATTATTGCGAACACACTGTCGCGCCTTGTTTTCGAACAAACGGGAAACAGGAGGGATCGAGATGGATCTCAAGGATAAAACAATTGGCTTCGGATTGACAGGGTCGCATTGCACGTTTGCAGAAGTAATGCCGGAGATTCAGAGACTGGTTGATGCGGGCGCCGAGGTGGTGCCGGTTATCAGTCATACGGTCGCGACAACAGACACCCGTTTCGGCAACTCAAGCGACTGGCAGGCACAGCTGCATACCATTACCGGGAATGACATCATCTCAACGATCGTAGACGCCGAGCCGCTCGGTCCGAGCAAGCGTTTCGATGTAATGGTCATTGCGCCCTGCACGGGCACATCGCTCAGCAAGCTTGCCAATGCGGTCACTGACAGTGCGGTGATGATGGCGACAAAAGCGACATTGCGCAATCTGCGTCCGGTCGTTCTCGCCATTTCCACAAATGATGGATTGGGACTTAACGCCGCTAACGTAGCGAAGTTGATGGCGACCAAGAACATTTACATGGTACCGTATGGCCAGGACGCCCCGGATAAGAAGCCGAATTCTCTCGTTGCCCGTATGGAACTCATTAAAGAGACGTGCGAAGCGGCACTGGAAGGAAGACAGCTACAGCCCATGCTGGTAGAGAAGTTTCGCTATATGCAATAGCAATTTTTGCTATTTTCATAATAAAAAATATAGTCACACCGTAAGATTCGGTGAGCACAAAGGAGTGGGAAACATGGAGAATAACAAGGGATATCATGTAGCAGTCGTCGGCGCTACCGGCGCAGTAGGGGAGCAAATGTTAAAGATGCTGGAAGAGAGGCAGTTCCCACTTCAATCGTTGAAAGTATTGGCGTCCGCTCGTTCGGCGGGTAAGACCGTACAATTTAGGGGCCAAGATATCGTGATTGAAGAAGCCACCCCGGAAGCGTTTGAAGGTGTACAGATTGCCCTGTTTAGTGCAGGGGGAAGCGTAAGCAAAGCGTTGGCGCCTGAAGCGGCGAAACGCGGTGCGATTTGTATCGATAACACGAGTGCATTTCGCATGGACCCGAATACACCGCTGGTCGTACCGGAAGTAAATCCGGAAGCGATGGCTGAGCACAACGGCATTATCGCCAATCCGAACTGCTCTACGATTCAGATGGTAGCAGCGCTTAATCCGCTGCGTGAAAAATATGGAATCGAGCGCATTATCGTCTCTACGTATCAGGCGGTATCCGGCGCAGGTGCCAAAGCGATTCAGGAGCTGCAGGATCAGACGGAAGCCATTATTCATGGCAACGAAGTAAAGAAAGAAGTGCTGCCGGTCGGCTCACTTCCGAAAAAGCACCAGATTGCATTCAATGCCATTCCGCAAATTGATGTATTCTTAGAAAATGGCTTTACAAATGAAGAAATGAAGATGGTGCGTGAAACGAAGAAAATTTTCTCCGACGAGACCATTGCTGTGGCGGCAACGTGCGTGCGCATTCCAGTCGTCAAAGGTCACTCGGAGTCTGTATATGTAGAGCTGAAAAATGAGTACGATTTAGCTGAAGTTCGCTCTCTGCTTGAAAATGCGCCGGGCATTGTGGTGCAGGATAATCCGGAAGAGCAGGAGTACCCAATGGCGATCGATGCGGCAGACAAAATTGAGACATTCGTCGGACGCCTGCGCCGCGATCTCGACAATCCGAAGGGCTTGCACATGTGGATTGTATCCGATAACCTGTTAAAGGGCGCCGCATGGAACGCGGTACAAATCGCTGAGGAGCTTGTAAAACGCAACTTGATTAAGGAGTCTTAATGTAAGGAGCCATGAGAGCAGCATGAGAATACTTGTTCAAAAATTCGGCGGATCGTCTCTGACGACCGCCGAAAAGAGAGAGCGTGCGGCTCAGCATATCCAAAAAGCGCTGGAGCAGGGATACAGCGTTTGCGTCGTCGTATCCGCGATGGGGCGAAAAGGAGATCCGTACGCCACCGATACGTTGCTTGACCTGATTAAAGAGAACGGAAACGCACTCGGCAAACGGGAGACCGATATGCTGATGTCATGCGGGGAAGTAATTTCCGCCGCGACAATGGCGAGCATGCTGAACGCCAAAGGCCTGAATACCATTGTGTTAACGGGTGGTCAGGCCGGTATCTTGACAAATGATGACTACACGAACGCTCAGATTGTGACTATCAATCCGCAACGGATTCTTCGTGAGCTTGAGCAGGGGAAAGTGGTCATTGTAACCGGTTTTCAGGGTCGGACGACTGAGTGGGATACGACTACGCTGGGAAGAGGCGGCAGCGACACGTCGGCAACGGCGCTCGGCGTTGCGCTAAGAGCAGAAATGGTCGACATTTTTACCGATGTGAACGGTATTATGACTGCGGATCCGCGCATTGTCGAAGAAGCTCGTTCGCTGTCCACCATTACGTATACCGAAATTTGCAATATGGCCTACCAGGGCGCGAAGGTACTTCACCCCCGTGCGGTGGAGATCGCCATGCAGACAAATACGCCCATCCGTGTGCGATCCACGTTCTCGGACGATGAGGGTACGTTGGTGACGAGCGTGGCCGAAGCGAATCGGATAGCGGGTGAAGTAAATGATCGCCTGATTACGGGTATCGCTCATGTATCGAATCTGACGCAGATTAAAGTAATGGCCAAAGAGGGCGAATACGATTTGCAGATGCAGGTGTTCAAAGCAATGGCCGAGAATGAAATCAGCGTCGACTTTATCAACGTAAATCCGATTGGGGTTGCGTATACCGTACATGATGAGGTGGTAGAGAAAGCGGTCGATATTCTGCATGGAATGGGGTATGAACCGCTGCTGGCCCGCCACTGCGCCAAAGTGTCTATCATCGGGGCCGGTATGGCCGGTGTTCCCGGTGTAATGGCGCGTATCGTTGAAACGCTGACGAGGGAGGATATCCAGATTCTCCAGTCTGCCGACTCGCATACGACCATCTGGGTGTTGGTACGGGAAGTTGATATGGTTCGTGCGGTTCGGGCGCTGCACAAAACGTTTGATCTTGACAAGGTGCAATTTTAAGGAGGATAACCGTGATCGATTTTGGACGATTGGTAACGGCAATGGTGACGCCGTTCGACGGACAGCTTAACGTAGATAAGCAGAAGACGGAAGCCCTGGTAGAGCATCTGATTGCCACAGGTTCCACCGCGCTGGTCGTCGCGGGAACGACCGGAGAATCGCCAGCGCTGAGCGGACAGGAGAAAGTAGACTTATACCGCCATGTAGCCGAGATTGTGGATGGTCGTATTCCGGTTATTGCAGGCACGGGCAGCAATAACACAGCCGCTTCCATTGAACTTACGCAAAAAGCGGCAGAAACCGGTGTGGACGCGATTATGCTGGTCGTGCCGTATTACAACAAGCCATCTCAAGAAGGCTTATACCAGCATTTCAAAACGATTGCCGAAAGCACGAAACTGCCGGTGATGCTGTACAACATCCCGGGCCGCTCTGTTATCAATATGAAAGCGGAGACGACCGTTCGTCTCGCGAATGATGTAACCAATATTGTAGCAATAAAAGAGGCGAGCGATGATTTGAGCCAGATGTCTGTTATTATCGAGCAGACGGCGGATGATTTCGTGTTATATAGCGGCGATGATAAAATGACGCTGCCGTGCATGTCCGTGGGTGGCAAGGGCATCGTGAGCGTGGCAAGCCACGTTATCGGCAACGAGATGACCGAAATGATTGAAGCATTCGTCGGGGGTGACATCGGGAAGGCGAGTGCGTTACACCGCAAGCTGCTTCCGATATTTGAGGGATTGTTTATTACCGCGAACCCGACGCCGATCAAGGCAGCATTGACCTTAAAAGGGATCGATGTGGGCGGCGTGCGTCTTCCGCTGGTGGAGCTTACTGAAAAAGAGCATGAATACGTAAATAGTTTATTTGCATAGCCGTACTGGGTAAGAAAAGGGCAGGGAAATTATTTCCTGCCCTTTTGTCGTACGATTACATAACAAGGGCTACTTGCGGAGATAGTAACAAGTGATAGCACTTGTTTTTCCTTTGACGCATCATGTATAATATTAACAAGTGACTGGTTCGGTTTTTATAAAAATGAATATTTTGTTTGATTAAATGTAACTACAACTGAATATTTAGGAGGAATGAATTTGTCGAAACTTAACCAGAAAGCTTTGTCGATCTTCGCTTTGGGCGGCGTGGGCGAGATTGGCAAAAACATGTACGTAGTACAGTACGCGGATGACATCGTGGTAATCGATGCGGGCCTAAAATTCCCCGAGGAAGAGATGCTGGGCATCGATATTGTTATCCCTGATATTACGTACCTGCAGGAGAACAAGGACAAAGTCCGCGGTATCCTCATTACGCACGGTCATGAAGATCACATCGGCGGACTTTCGTACGTGCTGCGGCATCTGAACGTTCCGGTGTACGCGACCAAGCTGACGCTCGGACTGATCGAGGGCAAGTTGAAAGAAGCGGGACTGCTTGGAGATGCTAAGCTGAACTTGATCGACAACAAGTCGGAAGTCAGGCTCGGCATCTTTACAGCAACGTTCTTTAAAACAAATCACAGTATTCCGGACTCTGTCGGCGTCTGCCTTGATACGCCGGAAGGCTATGTGGTGCACACCGGAGACTTTAAGTTCGATCAGACGCCGGTTAACAATCAGATGGCTGACCTGGCGAAGATGGCGCAAATCGGTGAGCGCGGTGTTTTGGCGTTGCTCTCAGACAGTACGAACGCAGAACGTCCCGGATTCACCGGATCGGAACGCGAAGTTGGCGAAGCAATCAAAGAACAGTTCCACAAGTGTAAGGGACGGATAGTAGTTGCCACGTTCGCTTCCAACATTCACCGTGTCCAACAGGTTATTGACGCGGCGGCAATGTATGATCGCAAAGTAACGGTCATCGGTCGTTCGATGGTGAATGTAGTAAATATTGCCATGGACCTCGGATATTTGAACGTCCCGGAAGGCATGCTGGTGGAGCCGGAAGAGATTAACAAGCTTCCCGCTGAACGGGTTGTAATCTTGTCTACCGGAAGTCAGGGAGAGCCGATGTCGGCGCTGACGCGCATGGCACGCTCCGCACACCGCAAGGCTGACATCCTGCCGGGTGATACCGTTCTGATTGCGGCTACGCCAATTCCGGGAAATGAGAAGTATGTGGCGCGTACGGTTGACCAGCTGTTCCGCATCGGCGCAGACGTCGTATACGGCAACCACATTCACGTATCTGGACATGGCAGTGCGGAAGAACTGAAGTTAATGCTGAATCTAATGAAACCGAAGTACTTCATTCCTATCCACGGGGAATTTAGAATGCTTCGCCAACACGCCCTGCTGGCTGAACAATGCGGCGTTCAGCCGGAAAACATTTTCTTGATTGACAACGGAGATACCGTTGAGATTAGCGGGGGCAAAGCCCGATACGGTCCGAAAGTGCATGCAGGCATTGTGCTCATCGACGGACTTGGCGTAGGCGATGTCGGAAACATCGTATTGCGCGACAGAAAGCTATTATCGCAGGATGGTATTTTAGTTGTTGTAGTTACATTGAGCAAACAAAACGGAACAATCTTGTCAGGACCGGACATTATTTCCCGCGGTTTTGTGTATGTACGTGAATCGGAAGCGCTGCTTGAAGAAGCGAACCGCATTGTAAGCCAGACACTGAATCGCTGCATGGAAGAGAATGTAAACGAATGGTCATCGCTGAAGACGAATGTGCGTGATGCGCTTGGACGTTTCCTGTATGAGCAGACGCGCCGCCGACCGATGATCCTTCCGATTATTATGGAAGTGTAATTGAATATCGAAAACACGAGCCTGAAAGCCTTGTTATATCAAGGGGTTCAGGCTTTTTTAATCTTAAAAATAAGGTGATTGACCACATTTTGACCACCTTTAGTGTGTTAAAGTGATTTTTTGACCTTATTCTTCATTGCGATATCAAAGTTTTGTGCGAGATCTTTCTGCATTGTAGGTAGAACATGAGAATATGTATTTAGCGTAATGTTTACATCTGCATGTCCAAGACGTTCACTAACCACTTTTGGGTTTTCTCCTAGTTGTAGAAGGAGGGTAGCATGAGTATGTCGCAAATCATGAAAGCGAATTTGAGGGACACCTGCAAAATCACAAGCGAGTTTGAAATCATAATTAATATCGGTAGGGAGTACCATTGTACCCGTCCAGTTTGCTACAACTAAGTCATGATCCTCGTAGGCAGCACCCAGGCGTAATTTGACCTCGTTCTGTTTTACTTTATGAGCCTTTAGCGCTTGCAGAGCAAAATCTGGCACCACTATTGTTCGAATTGATCCTTTCGTTTTTGGTTCTTGAAAGGATAATTTTCCGTTTGCTTTTACTAGGGTTTGCTGAATTCGAATAAATCCATTCTCTAAATCGCAATCTTGCCAGCGCAGTCCTAAAATTTCTCCTTTACGCATGCCACAGTAAATAGCTAATACATAGGCAATATAAAATTTGCTATTCCCCGTCTTTCACTTTTTAATCATTGAGAGAAAATGATTTGCTTCTTCGAGTGACCACGTTGTTACCTGGCGTTTCTCGATGCGTGGTGGAGTAGCTGCAGATGCCGCATTCTCTTTAATTAATCCCCATTCAACTGCTTTACGCAGGGATTTGCTTATAACAGCATGCATATTACGGATGTAGCTTGCTGCAAGCCCTTCTTGCGCCTTTTTAGAGTACATTTTTTGAAGATGGCGCGGCTTTAAGTCCTTGAGCTTTACTTTTCCGATTTCGGGAATAATATGTTTCTTTGCTATAAAGAGATGGAAGTCATACGTTGAGGGACGTACCGAATGTCGTGCGGTGTTCTCCATGTATTCCAGTAAGTATTCCCCGTACGTTTCTTTCGATTCGTCGATGTAGTCACCATTTTCAATTTGTGCAATAAGTTCGGCGCACGCCTTTTCAGCTTCTTTTTTTGTCTTAAACCCTGATACAGTTTTTTGTTTCCGTTTTCCGGTCTCCGGGTCACGCCTAATATCCACGGAAAATGACCACTTGCTTCCTCTCTTGCGAAAGTATCCTTTCATACGAAGTACACCTTCCTTTTTCGTTATCATACAAGATCCGTAAAGATGAATAATGGGGAAAAAGTGCTTTGTCTCTTTCTGCATGCGAGATGTGGCAGACTGGCACAATTACATGGAGCAGCTTTTTAATCTGTCACAATCGTAATAGGGTAGGGGATGATTATAACGACCCTACCTTTGAAATTCTTCTATGTAGTCATCAGATAACATGGTCAGAATAGACTCGTTCCATTTAATTTGATACCCACTGTGGCCATTTCGCACAAACGGAAATTCTTCGCCGTACTCTTTTCCTTCCTGGGTTAAGCGCCAGTTTTTCCGTCCTTTGGTGTCTATTTGTTGTTCTTGTAGCCCAAGATGAGCTAATCGCTTGTTTAATTTGATGGTGGACATTCCTACTTTCTTTGCTACTTCTCCAGCTGTTAGATATCCGGTATCATGCTCTGCGGCCGGGATTAGTTTTCTATAGTTATCTAGTGGACGACCGATTTCTTTTTCAGCTTCATTGATTGCAGCTGCATATGCAATGCCGGGTTTAATGCCGGTTGATTCAGCAAGGATTTTGG
>Ga0310821_100761_pt1 | contig 13368 bp, 8 predicted proteins | sample P4_ome_FD_201300 | JGI IMG/M metagenome (GOLD analysis project Ga0310821, IMG submission 201300) | Sorghum-adapted microbial communities from Joint BioEnergy Institute, Emeryville, California, United States - P4_Day56_Rep1 | ecosystem: Engineered > Bioreactor > SSF (Solid state fermentation) >... | reverse complement strand
CCCTCACGATTATTTGTCCTGCCTATTGCCGCGAAGCGCCTCTTTCGGTATAATGTCCACTATACACAGACATTCGTCTTTCCTGGGAGGACGGAAAATGGCGGAACGTTATTTCGTTGTCCGCGAGGATTTGCTGCCGGACGGCATTCTCAAGACCGAGCAGGCGAAGGCGCTGCTCAGGCGCGGGGAAGCCGCGACAGTCAACGAGGCTGCCGAGCGCGTGGGCCTTAGCCGAAGCGCTTTCTACAAATACAAAGACGGCGTTTATCCGCTCGAGCAGACGACCCGCGAACGCATTGCCACCCTGTCGATGGACCTGGAGCACCGGTCGGGTGTTTTGTCCAAAGTGCTCGGCATGCTGGCGGTGAACGAAGGAAATGTGCTGACCATTTCCCAATCCATTCCGCTGCAGGGACTCGCGAACGTAGTGGTGACGCTTGACACCTCGCAGCTTGGCGGAACGTTAAACGAGCTGGTCGACAAGCTGAAGTCGCTGGACGGCGTCAGACGGGCGACCGTTGTCGGCCGAAGCTGACGCGCGGCGCTCGGGCTTGATTTTTTTGTTGCCTTTATGCTTTTCTCATCCGAGGAGGAAACGTGTTGATGAAACCGGTAAAAGTAGGATTGCTTGGACTTGGAACGGTCGGAACCGGAGTGGTCCGCATCGTTCAGGGCCATCAGGAGGATCTGCAGAGCCAGACGGGCTCGCCGATTTCGATCGAGAAGATCCTGGTCAAAGACCGACACAAAAAAAGAAGCATCGCGGTGGAGCCTTCCAAGCTGACGGAAGATCCGTGGGAAATCGTCCGCGACCCGAATATCGACATTGTGATCGAAGTGATGGGCGGGATCGAGGAGACGAGAAAGATTATCCTTGAAGCGCTCGAACGCGGCAAGCACGTCGTCACCGCCAACAAGGATCTGATGGCGCTGCACGGGCAGGAGATATTGGCGAAGGCCCACGAGAAGGGCTGCGACGTGCTGTACGAAGCGAGCGTGGCCGGCGGCATTCCGATCATCCGTACGCTGATCGAAGGCTTCTCCTCGGACCGCATTACGAAAATCATGGGGATCGTCAACGGCACGACCAACTACATTTTGACGAAAATGAGCCAGGAAGGCGCGTCGTACGACGAGGTGCTGAAGGAAGCCCAGGCGCTCGGCTATGCCGAAGCCGATCCGACGTCCGACGTCGAGGGGCTGGATGCCGCGCGCAAGATGACGATTTTGTCCACGCTCGGTTTTCGCGCCAACGTGGCGCTCGAAGACGTCGACGTCAAAGGCATCAGCTCGGTGACGCAGGAAGACATCCGCTATGCGCAGCAGCTGGGCTATGAAGTCAAGCTGCTTGGCATCGCGGAGCGCCAGGACGATTACATCAGCGTCAGCGTGCAGCCCACGCTGGTCAAGCGCAGCCATCCGATCGCGTCGGTGGGCGGCGTCTTTAACGCCGTTTACGTGTACGGCGAAGCGGTGGGCGAAACGATGTTCTACGGCCCCGGTGCGGGCGAGATGCCGACGGCGACGTCGGTCGTGGCGGACCTTGTGGCCGTCGTGAAAAATGCCAAGCTCGGCATTAACGGACGACAGACCGCCATCTCCTACAACGAGAAAAAACTGAAAAACGACGAACAAATCGCATCCAAATACTTTTTGCTGCTGAATGTGGAAGACCGAGCCGGGGTTCTGGCCCAGATCGCGCAGGTGTTCTCGCAGCTTGACGTCAGCATCGAGTCCGTCATGCAGCCTGCCAACGCGGAGCAAAGCGGGGCCGAGCTGATCATCACGACGCACAGCGCCAGCAAGGCTGCGATCAACCAGGTGCTGAAGGCGTTTGAAGATCTGCCCTCGATCCGCAAAGTCAAAAGCGTTTACCGCGTCGAGGGTTGAAGACGCTTCGTTCAGCACACCAAGAGATCAAAGGAGTCTTCTTATGCTTTATAAGATGAAAATGGAAGAAGGCCGCTCTTGCGTGCGTGCCGAAGGTCGGGGCGCACGGCGGAAGCCGGGCGGGGTGCGGCTATGAGCAGGACGCTGGCTTCCAGAAGCGGTCCGGCCGTTTGCGACCGCGTTGTCGTCCGGGTGCCGGCAAGCACGGCCAACCTGGGTCCGGGGTTCGATGCGCTGGGCATGGCGCTGTCTTTGTACGCTTGGGTGGATTTGCGCCCTTCCGACGGGGCGGAAGGAACGACGATTACGCTGCTCGGGGAGGGGATGGAAGGCGTTGCGACGGACAAGTCCAATCTTGTCTATCAGGTGGCCCAGGCCGTGTTCGCCAAGGCGGGCGTCGAGCTTCCCGAGCTGCATATCGCCATCCGCAGCGACATTCCGCTGACCCGGGGACTCGGCAGCAGCGCCTCGGCCATCGTGGGCGCGCTTGTCGCCGCCAATGCGCTGATCGGCGGCGCGCTGTCCGACGATACGCTGTTTCAGATGGCGACCGAGCTCGAGAACCACCCGGACAATGTCGGGGCATCGCTGTTCGGGGGCGTGATCGCCGCCGCGTGGGACGGCGCGCGCGCGGAAGCGGTTCGCTTCGATCCTCCGGCCGGGCTTACGGCGATGGTCGTCATCCCTTCGTTCGAGCTGTCGACCAAGCGCGCCCGGGGCGTGCTGCCGGAGCGGCTGCCGTTTGGCGACGCCGTCTTTAACGTGAGCCACAGCTCGCTGCTGACGGCCGCGCTTGCGACCGGCAGGCTCGACGTGCTGCGCCACGCGATGCGCGACCGGCTGCACCAGCCGTACCGGGCGGCGCTCGTTCCGGGGATGGACAAGATTTTGCGCGAGGCCTCGGAGCACGGCGCTCTCGGCGCGGTGCTGTCGGGCGCGGGCCCGACGCTGCTGGCGCTGGTCGAAGCCGATTCGGACCGGCGCGAAGAGCTGGAGCGGTTTGTGACCGCGACGATGGCCGGCGAAGACATCGAGGTGGACATCCGCTGGCTGAAGCCGAGCTTGCGGGGACCGGAAATCCGGAAGCTCCACGCGGACGATCCGGATTTTCGCCTGGAGCCGCAGCAGCTTCTGCCCGCGGGCGAAACGGAGGTGGGCGCGTGAGCACGCATTCGCGCAAACCGACTGTCGCCGCGCTGCCGAAAGGCTCTTTTTCCGACGAAGCCGCCCGTTATTTTTTTCGCGGCAAGCAGGTCGAACTGGTTTACCACAACATGATCGCCGACGTCTTCAAATCGACCGACCGCGGAGATACCGACTGGAGTGTCATTCCGATCGAAAACACCATCGACGGCTCCGTCAGCCTGCATATGGACTGGCTTGTCCATGAAGTCGACCTTCCCATTCGCGCCGAATGGGTGTTTCCGGCCGTGCAGAACCTGGTCGGGCGCTTTTCCGAGCTGCAAAGCGAGAGCGGAAGCGGGTCCTGGGACCCGGCCAAAATCCGCAAGGTCATCAGCCACCCGGTCGCGATGGCGCAATGCTATGAGTTTCTCCGCTCCCGCCTTCCGCACGCCGAGATGGAAACGCGAAGCAGTACGGCCGAAGCCATCCGCACCGTTTCCGAGCATCCGGGCGAAGGCTGGGTGGCGATCGGCACCAAAACGGCGGCTACCGAATATGGTCTGGATGTGCTGGAAGAGCGGGTGACGGACCACGACAACAACTATACCCGTTTCCTGCTTGTCGGCCGAACGCCTTTTGAAGACGAAAACGCCGTTTTTCGCAAAACGAGCATTCTCGTCACGTTGCCGGAGGATTACCCGGGAGCGCTTCACCAGGTTCTGTCGGCGTTTGCCTGGCGGAGAATCAACCTGTCCCGCATCGAGTCCCGCCCGACGAAGAAAAAGCTGGGCAACTACTACTTTTTTATCGATATCGAAATGTCGCTGGATACCGTTCTTCTTCCCGCCGCCTTGGCGGAAATCGAGGCGATCGGCTGCCAGGTGCGCATACTGGGCTCGTACCCCAGTTATCCTTATGAAGGTTAGTTGTGAAACGCAAAATTCGGAGGGATCGACGAAATGGCAGAGCAATGGATTTATTTGAACGGGCAGTTTGTCACCAAGGAAGACGCAAAAGTTTCCGTATACGACCACGGCTTTTTGTACGGCGACGGCATTTTTGAAGGAATCCGGATTTATGACGGAAATATTTTCCGCTGCAAGGAGCATCTCGACCGGCTGTACGATTCGGCGAAGTCGATCATGCTGGAGATCCCGCTGTCGTATGCCGAAATGCAGGAGGCGTTGATCGAAACGGTCCGCAAAAACGATATGCGCAACGGTTATATCCGTCTTGTCGTCTCGCGCGGCCCCGGCAACCTGGGCCTGGACCCGCTGCGCTGCCCGAAGGCGTGGGTCATCATCATCGTCGAGCAGCTGTCCATCTATCCGGAGGAGGCTTACCGCGAAGGGCTGCGTTCGGTATCCGTAAGTCCGCGCCGCAACTTGCCGGATGCGCTGAACCCGAAGATCAAGTCGCTCAACTACTTGAACAACATTTTGGTCAAAATCCAATCCAACCTTGCGGGCGTCGGCGAAGCGATCATGGTGAACTCGCAGGGCTATGTGGCCGAAGGGTCGAGCGACAACATCTTTATCGTCAAACGCGGCACCGTATACACTCCGCCCTGCTACGTCGGCGCGCTGGAAGGCATAACGAGGGGCGCCATCATGGAGCTGTGCGGCAAGCTCGGCTATCCGCTGAAGGAAGAACCGTTCACGCTGCATGACGTTTATACGGCGGACGAAGTGTTCTTCACGGGAACGGCCGCGGAGGTCATTGCCGTGCGCGAGGTGGACGGCCGCGTCATCGGAGCCGGCAAAGCCGGTCCGATTACGACCCATCTGCTGCAGGAATTCCGCAAAATCGTTACGGTCGACGGCGTCAAAGCGTTTTAACAACCGCAAATCGCCTCCGATTCCGCCCCCGCGGCGGTTTCGGAGGTTTTTTACATGATGACGGTCTGCACGGCCTTCCCCCGAAACTTTCGAATGAAGCCGGCGCTTCCACGGGCGAAATTCAGTCGGAGCCGAAGGAATCCAACTTTTATCCCCGTATGGATGTCAAACGCCCAACTCCTGCATAGGATGTAATGGTTGTGTGGGGCAATCGCCCACACGGAACGATCATGCGCACAGGAGGGAAATGCGTGAAAATCCATGTGGTCAAAAAAGGGGATACATTGTATCTCATTGCCAAAAAGTACAACGTGGCGCTGGAGGAATTGATTGCAGCCAACCCTGAAATCGCCAACCCGGACGAGATCGACGTCGGAATGAAAATCAAAATCCCGATGCCGGCCAACCCTGCTTTCGAAATTATGCATCAGCACACCGTTCAGCAGGGCGACACGCTGTGGAAGCTGTCCAAAGCATGGGGCATTCCGCTGGAAACGTTGATTAAAGCGAATCCGCAGTTGAAAAATCCGAACGTTTTATTGACCGGCGAGATCGTGAACATACCGAAAATCGGGTCAGGTCATTTCGGCGGCGGACATAACGCTCCGGCAACAGGCGCGGCAAACGTTCAGCCTTTCGGAGGGTGGCCTTCGGGCAAAAAGGATACGGGCGTCAAAGCGGAAACCGGCTTCAAGCCGGGCATCGGCGGCAAACCCGAAACGGGGATCAAGCCGGAAACCGGAAAAAAACATGAAACCGGCGTCAAGCCTAAGGAAGTCGAACATGCGCAATTGCCCAAAGAAGCCAACATAGCCCCGAATATTGAACCCCATATCAAACCCAACGTAGAACCCAATATCGGTCCCAATATCGCTAACGTGGAGCCCAATATCGGTGTCAATATCGCTCCCAACATTGCTCCGAATATCGAACCCAACATCGCCCCCCATTTCGAACCCAATATTGCTCCTAACATTGCCGCGGCTCCGATCCACCATGAACCGTTCAAAATCCAAGCGGAACCGCATGCCGATCTGTTCAAATCCTATCCTATTCCCGCGTTGGAAGCGACGGCTCACTTTCAGCATCCTTGCCCCGAAATTCCCAAGGTTTCGCCGGAGAAGGCGGAAAGCTACGGACACGGGTATGGTTGGGAACAGGAAAATATCGCACCGCAAAGTTTCGATTACGGTTCGGCACAGGCTGCGCATCATAAATTCGGGTACAGTCTGGGCCCGGCACATGAAATTCCGCACGGCTACGGCTGGAATGTCGGATCGGAGGCCGCCCACGGCCACGATTGGGGAAACGCTCCGGCCCAAGTTTCGCCGCAAAGCGAAAACGTCAGCGCCGAAAATGCCGCGTTTCCGTTTACGGGCACGGAGCCGGCCCAAACCTACGATGGCCAAGACGGAAAAGGCGGCTGGACCGGCACTTCGGATTACCCCGGATACGGCGGATATTATCCGGTCGGCGCGGCTCCTTTCGCATCGCCGAATGCAGCGGCTCCTTTTGCATCGCCGAATGTAGCGGCTCCATCCCACGTTTCGCCGGCAGCCCAATGGCCCCACGGGGGATGCGATCCTTGCACCGGCGCCCCGCTATGGACCGGACCGAACGTGTCTGCGGCCAATGTTGCGCCCGCGAACGTATTTCCGTCGAGCGAAGGTTATCCTGTTGCAGGGGCAAACGCTCCGTACGGCTATCCTTCTTACGGGGCTTATCCCGGTGCAAATACGGCCGTCGCCGGCGCGGGAACATCGTATTATCCGGGTTATCCGGGCGGAGCAGGCCTTGAAGCGGCGGGAAATTGGCCGGCAACCGCTCCGTTCGGCGGACACGACAACGTCTCGCCGGCCTTCGCCGCTCCGTACGGCGGGCACGATAACGTTTCACCGTCCTTTGCTGCTCCGTATGGCGGGTACGATAACATTTCGCCGGCCTTTGCCGCTCCGTATGGCGGGTACGGTTATCCGGCGGCGGTGTCGCCTTTTTCCGGATATCCTTCGATCCCTCCGATTCCGGTGATGCCGTCTGCGGAAGCGCTGAAAGACGATGACCATCGACCGTTGGAAGAACAGGACGACAGCGCCAAGGAGGACAGGGGACAAAAGGCTTCCGCTTCTTCGGGCAAGAAGAACAAGCCTCAGGTCAAAGTCAAATCGAAACCGGCGGCTCAACCGTCTAAACCAAAACGCAAACAAAGCCACCCTTGGATCAAGTGGTAACGATTAGCGAATAATGATGGAATCCCCGGGCAGACTAGGGTTAAAACCAGCAGAGAAGGGGATTTCATTGTTTGGTTTAAGGATTCGAGGCTTAAAGAAACGCATCAAGCGTCAACGCCGGCCAATATGGTCTTTAGGAATGTGGGCGGGGGCTGTCCTTGCGGCGACCCTCGCCGGCGCCTATATTTCGTATCAATATGTAAACGAGTGGTCTGTCTTTCCGCCGGGCAAGGGCGAGGATCAGCCCGTATGGTCGGACAACCTCCCTGTATCGTATGAGGATGCCTCGACATCCCGAGGGCAAACGATGACCGCTTTATCCAAATGGGACGGCGAAGTGGAAGTCGTTTTGCATCGCGTTTATTTGTGCGGAGAAGAATCGCGGTTGCTGGGCAAGCATACCACGCGGGAAACGATGGAACTGCTGAAAGCGCATCGGGAATGGAGCGCTTCGTTTGACCGAAGCGGGCGCGTCGTGATGGAGGAAGCCGTCGACGATCTCTCTCCGGCCTGCCGCAAAACGGCAACGATCGCCTTGGACGAGGACGGCAACCTCTCCCTTTACGACGGCCCGCCGAGGAAGGAAAACGTCATTCGGACCTTTTTTCAACTGGATGTAGGTTCGCTTGAAAGCAGCCTGTCGAAGGAGCGGCTAAAAGAATTGGCCAAAGGCATCCGGGTGACGGATCGCGACGAGTACAACAGCGTGCTGTCGACGTTCAGCGATTTCGCCGTGGAGAAAACGAAGGACGTCATGAAATCTTCCGGGTAAGGAAGCGAAACGCCCGGTATCCGGCGGCGGCGGCGGGTATCGGGCTGTTTGGGCTTGACGGAAATTGTTGCCTGTTTTTATAATAAAGTATCCTAAATATGGTTAAACGTTCAGGAAGCACCTGAAGGCGGTTGAATACCGTCTTTTGGTGCTTTTTTCGTGTTTTCGGCTGGATCGGGGAGCCGGTCCGTCTGAAGCTCTTTGACAACGGAATATGCCGGCAGCGGACACGTTGTTTTGACGTAAGGTATAGACTCGAAGCGAGATAGGTTTGGTATAATTGGAAACATATAGCGGGCGAGAAGGAGAGAATTTTGTGACGAAGAAAACAGGTTGCGTATTGATGATTTTGGTTCTGGCTTTCGTTATGTCGGCGTCTTGGGCAGGCGCGGCATCCCCTATCAAGTATGGCATTCCGAACATTAACGTGCTGCTCGACGGCAAGCGGATCACCTTTCCGGACGTATGGCCGCAAGTAGATGCCAACCAGCGGGTGCTGGTGCCGATCCGTGTCGTGTCCGAGAACCTTGGGGCAAAGGTCAATTACGCCAACAACATGATTACGATTACGCAAGGAAGCAAGGTGGTCGTGCTGACCATTGGCAGCAAGACGGCGACGGTTAACGGTAAGCCGGTGACGTTTGACAGCGCCGCCGTCGTCAAGAACAGCCGTACGCTGGTCCCGCTGCGTTTCGTCTCCGAGGCGCTCGGCCAGACGGTGGAGTGGGACGGAACGGACAAGTATGTGTGGATCGGGAAGAAGGAAGTGCCTTTGCTTGAGGCTGTCGTGAAGAAGACTAAGCCTTTAGAGGATTTTAAAAAATATTACGGGACACAAACATTTTTAATTGACGACAATCTTAATAACATGCGTGTTTTTAAAATGGAGCAACTTCCAATTAAACTTGTGAATCCCTATAACTCAGACATTAATGGAATCATATATAATATCTGGCTAGACAAACATGAGGGGAGAGATGTTATCAAGGTTCATTACACGGGGCCGACATTGGGAATGGCTTTTCTGACTGGTGATGGTATTCCCAGATCTAGAAATAGGATCGAATTATGGCGAGTGAAATTGGAAGATAGAAGCCAAATAGATACATTTACATTATTGGATTCTTGGGATAACTATCAATGGGGTGTTAAAGATTGGGATAAACTAAAACCGACAGATATAAAGTATATTCATTTCAAAGTAGATGCAGGGTCATATGTGCTGCTCGAAGCCCCTTTTAAGTCGTAAGGAGGAAAAGTATGTCACTATACAAACGTATACTATCCATTCTGCTGGCGACAACTCTTGTCGCCAGTCTTTTTTTTAGCTCTGTTCCATCGACGGATGCCGGAACCATTCCTTTGATCTCAGATAAAGATGCATCTGAAAATCAATCAGGAGATCCTAACACCTTTTACTTTATCGCCATGTTTTCCTATTCTATTTGGCAGAATAATAAAAAGCAATGGCAGCCTCTAGCTCCAGGCGATGACGCTGCAGGCGTCGACTTTACCTATAGCTTCGACATCCCAAACCGGAAAATTACAAGCGTCGATGTCGAGCCATTCACGATTGAAACGTATAATAGTAATAAACCCAAATGGAGTAAAGTATTTCAAAAATCACGTGCGGATTACTGGTCAAATTATATAGATATTTCAAATACGGGTTTCCATGTAATTAAAACCGATCAACTTGGCATAGGAACATCTTCCATCTCATTTAAATTAGTGCTTCAAAAAGGATCGTATTTAAATGCATCCGCTCCTGAACAAATTATTACTGAAGGGGGAAACGAAGGCCGAAAATACTACTTCCCCATGCTGCTCACCATCAAGGTCGAGCCGCAGCTCATTGTCAAACATTTTACGACGGACGGCCAGAGCTTGGCATCGGTGTTTCCCAACACCACAACCAAATTGGTGGCCGGGCAGTCTTACCAGGTCACCCCGCCCACGAATGAGAACTATACGTACAAGGGCTATAAAAAATCAACGACGGACAACCCGCCAAGCGGCAGCCTCATTCCGGGCAACCCGCCGAAGTTCACGTATGACAACACTTTTAACACGTATACGCTCTTTCTCTATTACGAGGAGAAGCAAGCGCCGCCGCCGGATAACGTGCAGGGGACCATCCATGTCCGGCATATGGTTCGCACCAGCTCGTCGAGCGATTTCAGCAAAGTCAAGGAACAAACGTTTTATTACGAAAAGTTACCTGTCACCGAAACGTTCAGCGGGAATATAGCCTACGGAACCTTGATCGGGCGCAATCAAAACAACACGGGCGGATACTCGGATACCGTCTACTCCTTTACTTCGCCGATCACGGTCAATTTGTACAACGGACAACCGGAAGTATGGGTATCATTCTTCTACGAGAATCCGAACGGCGGCGGAGGGGATGACGGTGGCACGATTCCCGATCCGCTGCCGGAACCGGAGCCGGAGGAAAATCATCCGCCAATCATACAGATCGCCTGGTCCAAACCGAACGCCAATCTCGGGGATGTCGTCAACTTGCAAGTGACGCAAATGTACGACCCCGATCCGGGCGACTGGGTCTCGATTGTCGGGTGGGATTTTACCAAGAGCACGGACTGGCTGGCCGGCTTGCCAGAAAAGTACAACCTGAATCTGACCAGCTCGTCTTTCAGCGGGATTACGGCCGACAAGACCGGCGCTCACACGGTCTATATTACCGCGACGGATACGCATGGGGAACAGGTAACAGCCTCGGCCACGCTCAATGTCGTCGATCCGAAGCCGGTTGCGGTCATCGACGCGCCTTCCGTCGTCCGCGAGAATCATCCGCTGCCGTCTCCGATTGACGGAAGCCGCTCGTACAGCCCGATTGGCCGGAACATCGTCGATTATGTCTGGACGAACAAGAAAGACGTTTACACGGTTCCTGGAACGGAAACGGTGACGCTCAAAGTCAAGGACGACGAAGGCCGTTGGTCGGACGTTACGACGAAGGACATCACGGTGCTGCCGGACGAGCCGCCGATTGTTACGCTCACCGTGCCGCCGGAGGAAACCCGGCTCGGCACGCTGACGATCAAGAGCAACGCCTACAGTCCGGACGGAGACAAAATTGTCTCCCGCGTGTTCCAATACAAATACGACGCGGGCAATGACGGTTTTGATAACGATAACTGGCAGACATACTCAACGGCGAACGTGGACACCTATGCGTTCAAGCCAACCCGGATCGGCAAATACCTGTTCCGGGAGTCGGTTTGCGAGGATTACGGCAAATGCGGCAATTCGGATTCGCAGCCGGTCGCGCAGCGAACGGCGGATATTCAGAATCTCCCACCCAGCATCGATGTCAAGACGCGCGGCAGCCTGACCGATCCGCCGGAAACGTATACGTACCTGATGTCGGACCTGTACGCCTCCGGTCGTTTCGTCAATCTGCAAACGGGCGCGGTTGGCAATAAGGATAACTGGAAGCTGGACAATGGGGTACTTAAAACCAAAACACGCGTTAGACTGACCAATGTCGGCCTGGATGTGCAATTCCCGTTCTTTCAGCTTTATAGTCAGGAATCGAAAACGAAAGTGGCTCCTTTCTATCATGCCTTAGGTGAACTTGGTAGTAACTCGCTGGGATTGGAAGAGAATCCGCATCAAGCGCCTTTTGCTGGACTGCAGAACAACAACGCCAGCTTTGCATACATCATACCTTCTGAAGTCGCAGGTAAATCAATGATTGCCCTTCGCGAAGACGAAAAGTACACGTATATTCTGGCCGTTGATGCGGGTTGGACCGGTTACTTGTATGCATATGACAAGTCTTTTCGACTGGTTTGGTCCAAAATTTTGCCGCGCCCTGTTGGACATGTAAGAAACTTCTATACTGGAAGAATCAACTATGGAAATGTCGATGGCATACTGATGATTCACAACCATACGGTGTATGTTGGCGTTAGCAATCCGAATAACCCATATCAGTATTTTCTGTTGGCCTTGGATCGGGAAAACGGCGCAGAGAAGCATCGAATCACATATAGCTGGGTGGGTGGGGTTGGTACGGAGGCGATGCATCCGATCGGACTTCCGGATGGCATCTTGATCGCCAACAACAAGTATGATTTTAACGGCAATCTGGTTGCTTACGCGCCCTATTTAAACGGCGTCGTTCTTGGCGTTTCCTCCAAATATGGCCGGTTAATCCGGTTTGGACTTGAATCGGGGAAAAGCAACGAATTTGTACAGAAGACGTCCGATCTTTCGACGGTTTTTGATCTGGGTGATCCGGCCGGATATGCAAGTTTGAGCCGATATACCTTTTTGGGTTATGATGCCGAGGGGACCAGTTACGGAGTATACCGAGAATCCAACGAAGTTTTGCTTAACATTCAGCGGCATACGTTGACCGGGGCTGCCACAAAGAAGACATTTACGCTTCCGGATTATCGACGTTACATCGAGATTTTAGGTAAGGATGCCGCGAACCGCATCTGGATTAGTACGCAAACTTCATCGACATGGGTTCCGGTTGTCTACGTGTACGATGCGGACGGGCAGCTGCTGCAAACCTTATATCCGTTCGGCAATTTGTTTCAGGGCAGCGTCGATAAAATGTTTATCGGTTCCGACGGAGTCGTGACCCTGTTTGGCATGTATTATAACCAAGGCAAGTATCAGGTGTACTACGCGTCGTACGATCCGGACACGTTTGCGGTCATGGCCAGTGGGGCTTCGCCAGCTTTTCAGCACATACCGGCCTACATTTATCCGCACGACGATCAGAGCTTTCTGATCGAGTTCAGAGGCGACGTGGTTGGCTCATACCTTTATTTGCTGAAAACGAGCGGTTCGCTGAAGAAGCCGAAACTGTTCGAAGCCGGCGAGCCGACGCCGGACATCGTCATCGGGGCTAACGTTCCCGAAGGCAGCACGGTTCGGGCCAACTTTATGCCGAACAACGTCAGCGCCAAAGGCGTCGGCTACCTGTACCGCGTGCAGGACGACCGCAATTATTACAGCATCGAATTTGAGGCCGGGGAATTGCGGATCAAGAAGACGGCGGGCGGTTCCGCAAGCATCGTATTCAGCAGGCCGTATACGCTCGTTTCCGGCAAAACGTATGAGGTCATGATCAAGCCGGCCGGTAACACGTTTGAGGTCTATGTCAATAAAATTTGGCAGGCAACCGTTACCGAAACCGCTTGGACGGGCGGCAAGTTCGGCGTCATCAGCCGCGGCCAAGAGGACGTATGGTTCATCAGCGCCGCCTTCTACGCCGGCGGAAACGGGACAGGCTCCATTGAAGGCGTCGTGCTGGTCGGCGAAACGCTGACCTATGACATCGTGTTCGACGATCCCGAGAGCGACCCCCGCCTGACGGCCGGAGAAGCATGGAAGTACGTTCATAACCCGAACGTGTTCCTTCAGCCCCAAGGGACATGGAGCGGCAGCGGACAGAGCTTTCCGGGCCCGGTGACCTCGTTCGGACTGCCCGGTGAATATACGTTTACGTTCCGGACGAAAGACGATCCGC
>Ga0310821_100759_pt1 | contig 13385 bp, 13 predicted proteins | sample P4_ome_FD_201300 | JGI IMG/M metagenome (GOLD analysis project Ga0310821, IMG submission 201300) | Sorghum-adapted microbial communities from Joint BioEnergy Institute, Emeryville, California, United States - P4_Day56_Rep1 | ecosystem: Engineered > Bioreactor > SSF (Solid state fermentation) >... | reverse complement strand
TTGTCGCCCATCTTCTTCCAGAACTCACGTGGAATGATTCGATCCTGTTCCCATTGGTCGAAATACGGAGCCGCTTCTTTCTCCAGAAACTTGCGGAGCGAATCCCGAAACATCAAGTGCTCCTCGGAAAGATATGCCCGCGCCGGATTGCGTGATGTCAGCGTAGTAGTTCCCACGAAATCTCCTCCCTCATTAAACTTTTCGTTCACTGCCCTGCCAGAAACAGTCACACAGTTCGCGCTTCAGAATTTTTCAGCATGAGCAGCGCCATCCAATCGCTTTTCTGTACGTGGAGCCCGCATCCCGCTCTCCTTACAACTACTTCATATTTTTGAAAATTCCTTCTTGTTTATTCAAAAATTTTCCATTCATCCTCCTGTTCCTTATTTTTTCATACAGTTTTCAGAGAAAATGTTTATAGTAAAGTTAAGGATACTGGCAAAAAAGGGGGCTATGCAATGCGCATCCTGCTTGCGGAAGATGATCGAAAATTAGGAAACTTAATTGCGCATATGCTGAAAAAAGAAAGATACGCTGTGGACTGGACAATGAATGGAATGGAGGCATACGAACGTTTGGGAGCGGAACTGTACGATTTGCTAATTTTAGATTGGATGATGCCCGGGAAAGACGGAATTTCTGTTTGCCGCGATCTACGACAGGAAGGCTATCAAGGAGCAATTTTGCTTCTGACCGCACGGGATTCAGTAGATGATCGGGTATGCGGGCTTGACGCGGGAGCAGACGATTATCTGGTGAAACCGTTCGATTTCGCTGAACTGTTCGCACGCATTCGCTCGCTGCTGCGCCGCAGGCAACTTCCGCTTGCGGAAGAAGTCATTCCTATTCGCGATCTACTGCTGAATTGTAATCAGAGAAGTGTACAGCGAAATGGAGAAGACATTCAGCTTACCCCGCGTGAATTCCAACTACTTGAACTACTTGCACGCAATCGCGGGCACATCGTGCCGCGCGATACCATCCTCGACCGTGTCTGGGGGTACGATGCGGAAGTAAGCAGCAACACGCTGGACGCTTTCGTGCGCCTGCTGCGCAAAAAGATTGATCGCCCCGGGGAAAGTACGCTAATTCGCAACGTACGTGGCATCGGCTATAAGCTAGAGGTGTAGTATGTTTAAAAAAACTCATACCCGCCTAACGATATTATTTACTGGCTTAATGGTACTGTTTCTATCAGCGTTTGCGGTGATTAGTTATTTCTCATTTTCATTCATTTTGTACCGCGACAGTAAATATCAGACGCTCGAGCTGGCCGAACAGGAAGCGCAGGAGCACAGGCACAGTTTTGAGCACGATTTTAAAAAGAAAGAGCACATCGATTACAATCCACAAGATTCTTCCTTTTATTATATTGTTCGCCGTGATGGACAAGTCATCGGTGGGGATGAGAGCTTTCCGACCCTTCGTGTCCCCATCATGGAACGTCTGGTCGACTGGCATCCAGGGCCGGATGAGGTTCGAATCGAAGAATTCAAGCTTGAAGGCGACAAGAAAATTTATATGGTTATCGCCGGACGTGCTGTCTACAAGAATGGAGACATTATAGGGGCTATCTATGCAGGCAAAGACATTACCCAGCAGCGGATGACACTTAACCGGCTCACCACCGTATTGGGCATTATAGCCGCCCTCTTTGCCATTGTCTCTTCCGCTCTGGGCTATTATATGGCGGGCCACGCTATGCGCCCGATTGCCCGCTCGTTTGCAAGACAGCGTGAGTTCGTAGCGGATGCATCCCATGAACTTCGCACTCCACTCAGCATTCTCCACTCCTCCCTTGAGGTGTTGGACAGCGAGGAAAGGGAGCACCTCTCTCCCTTCTCGCAGCAAATTATGGACGATATGAAGGACGAAGTGGCACGGATGCGCTCGCTAGCCGAAAATTTGCTGACGCTGGCGCGCGCGGACTCCGGTGCACTGGAAGTGACGAAGGAGACGTTTGATCTGTGTCCCATAGCGGAAAAGCTGGTCCGCTCGTTCCAACCGCTACTCTCCGAACGGGGGCAAACATTGGAACTCAATACGCCCGAAAAATTTGTGATGTATGCCGATAAGGAACGGATTACACAACTTCTCTGTATCCTATTGGACAATGCCAGGAAATACACCCCGCAAGGCGGACAAATCACCCTTCGTCTTTATGAAACCAGAAAAGGAAAAGAGCGCATGCTATGCATCGACGTACAGGATACGGGAATCGGGATTCCACCTGAAGAACAGGCTCGCATTTTTGATCGATTCTACCGCGTAGATAAGGTTCGTTCGCGGGAGTTGGGAAGCACCGGTCTCGGACTTTCGATCGCCAGTTGGATTGTCCGTGTCCACCAGGGTGTTATCCGGGTACAAAGCGAGCCTGGAAACGGAAGCACATTTACCGTGCAATTCCCAGCAAAATACGCAGGGCAAGCAGGCAAGCGGTTATAGCGGCAGTTCCGCTATATACAATCTGCATCCACAAGGCGTTCGTATCTGTTCCCAATATGACGCCGTGAGTTAACGCCAGCGCATAGGCCAGAAACGCGCCATAATGAATGAGACGCCATGCCCTTCTCCCGATTTTCTTCTGCAAATCGGAAGAGAGGATGAGTAAAAAGAATAAGTAAAAAGAAAGAATGCCTGCCGCTTCCTTTACACTTTCATGGTCAGAAAGGAACGGAACCGCGATCTCCCAGGCTGTATATGTGACGTAGTCGTCAAATAACAAAACACATCCGTGTAAAAGAGCAAACATAAGGCCAAACCAGCTTGCCGCATTATGAATCGCGGCAAGCGCGGGACGGAGAGGAAGCGGCAGGATACGCATACTTTGCAAAATGCCTGTCATAACGGCTGTAAAAAGCAGTCCATACGCCACCAGACCTGCTGCCCGTGTAAGATGCCAGACAGAAAGGATAGGGGCAAGGTATTCAAATACACTCGACATGCTGCTTCACCTCGTACGCAACACAATAGTTTTCTATATTTCGGTTCGCTTCTATGGAACCATCGTTCTTTACTAGCACATAGGCCGCCTCTGGTTTTCGCTGCCGCAACCAGGGAGGTCCTTGCTCCGTCCCTAAAATCAACAGGCATTTCGCATAGACTTCTGCTGCCGTCAAATCGGGAAGCAATACCGTCGCCTGCCAGATGTCAGAAGAAGCGGACTTCTGTGTCCGCGGATCTATAATATGGTGCGAAACACTTCCGTTCGGCTGCCGCCAGCGCCGTTTCTCCCAACTGCTTGTAGCAATGCCTACAGTCCCGGCATGAAGCGTAAGGCGGGCTACCTCTCTTTTCTCGTCTCTCGGTTCTAGAATCTGAATCTGCCATGGAAGACCTGTCGCTTCGTCACTCCAGGCCACAATATCCCCTCCTGCGTTTAATAGCCCTTCCCTTCTCTCTTCCTTCTGCAACCAGTCCGCCATCTTCTGTACACTCCATCCTTTTGCGATGCCTCCAAGATCAATCCAGTTCCCTGCGTCAATCGTGATTGGTGTATAGGCCTTCCCATTTTTTAAACAATAAATCTGTTTGGGTTGAGCAGCCTGATTGGATCGATATAATAACGAGTTTTCGTTACCTGCCGGAAGTTTATCACGCATACGTTCAAAACTTTCGGCATATCCCAATGAAGAAAGCTGCTTACCGAGATAGTGGCAGAAGAGGCCATCCGTCTCCCGGTAATATACTTCCGCTTCCCGCATAAGATGATAGATAAGCGCAGAGACGATATGAAGCGGGGCATCTGATTGGTTGATGCGCGTGATTTCGCTGTTTGGAAGGAATCGACTCGCTTTTTGTTCCACATACGCCATCCAGGCCTCTACTTCCCGATGTGAAGCATTTGAAAGCCCCAGCGTGGAACACATCGTATTCATCGCCCGAAATGTATGCATATTCTTATGAGGCATGGGATTTCGCCGTCCTTATCTCGCTACCCGGTCCTGCCATGCTTCCCTTAGAGATCGATTTTACACCCACTCCCTGATAAATATGTGCCTGTTCTCTATCTCCGTGTTCAAGTTCCTTATGATGCTCCCATTCTTCATCATCACTATCATCTTCGTCATGGTCATGCTCTTCGTCGTAGCCTTCATCTTTTACAAATCGCTGATACTCTCTTTGTTCATTGCTTTTTCTCGCTTCATAGTCCTTCCATTCCATACGTATCTCATCCATAAGATTTTTTTCTGCATCCGCATCCATTTGTATAGCTTGCGATTGCTGTGCAGCAGACTTTGCCTGTTGTGTCCTCCCCTCCTGTTGTATAGGAGCAGCTAGTTCGGCAGGTACTCCCTGTGCCTCCTGCTTCCTTGCATCCGCTTCCTTCGTAACCTCGACCAATCCGACAAAAGCGGCCACACTCGACAAACCGACCGCCCATTTTACCCATGCTTGCTTTTTCATCTATTTTCCTCCCTAGTGCGGTAATTGCTTTTACTATATCCTCCATATCTGAAAATAGCATGAAAAAACACTCTTCTTTTCTTTCTTCATTTTAGTATCAGGTACTAACACTTTATGTTATAATGAATGCTGATTGACAGTATCCGTAAAGCAGGTGACATTGAACATGCAATATCATGATTTCAAAGACATCATCCTGAACCGGCGGAGCGTACGAAAGTTTATCGAACAGCCGGTTAGTATTGAAGACGTGAAAGAACTCATCGACTGCGCGCGCTATGCGCCCAGCGATACAAACTCGCAGACATGGGAATTCATCGCGATTTTGAATACAGAAAAGATTAAAGAAATCTCCGACATGACATGGGAAGAACTGCACAAAATCGCCGATGAGGCAAAAAAACGCGGGCTTGAGAAGGAAGCCCGCCTGCTGGCGCGTTCCTTCGGTCCGTATGCGACCGCATTTACCGGTGCACCGGCGCTCATCGTCTGCCTGGCCACGCCGTATACGTCGAAGTTCCGCGAAAAAATCTTCGATCCGATTATGATCAGCGAGCCGTCGTTCTGGGACGAAGAAGGCATTAAAAGCAGTTGCCTCGCAATCCAGAATCTAATGCTGGCCGCCCATGCAAAGGGACTCGCGACATGCGCCATGACCGGACCGGTCCTGCTCGCTCAGCATCGGATGCGGGAATATCTGCAAATCCCGGCGGAAAAGCAAATCAACATGGTTATTGCGCTCGGCCATCCTGCCGAAGTACCGGCACGGCTGCCGCGCAAACCGGTGGAAGACATCCTGCAAATTATCGAATAGAGTGAAAATGAGAAAAACTCGCGGGCGTTGCCGCTCGTCCTTTTTCCTCAAAGAAGCCAAACAGCCGCTTTGTGTCGCTCCGCATCACACGCTCCACAAGGAAAAAGGAACGTTTGGCACACGCCTCGCGAGTTTTTTCTCGCTTACGAATGGAGGGAAAGGCCTTCGCCTTTTTCCACATTGAAATCACCCTCTCATTCTCTTCTCTCTTTTCCTTCTTACCACAAAAAGACAGCCTCCCTTCCCTCCATTTTCATGACAAAGCTTGTGGCTAATCAGCCATGGTGGATTTTTTTAAAAAGAGGTAGTATTGAAAGTGGAGAAGGGAGGCTTTACCCATGCATAACTCCAGGCAAACCGATATCCAGCATACTATTCTTCTCTTTGACGGCGTCTGTAACCTGTGCAATCAGGCCGTCCTTTTCATTATTCCGCGGGACCCGAAAGAAACGATCCGTTTCGCTTCCCTGCAGTCGGATACAGGACAGCGTTTGCTGGGCCGGCACGGTCTTTCCGCAGACAGATTGGATACGATGGTACTGATCGACAGAGAAAAAGCGTACACAAAGTCGTCGGCAGCGCTCCGAATCGCGCGAAAACTTCATTGGCCATGGCCGCTTTTTTACCTGTTTATTCTTATTCCTCGGCCGCTCCGGGATACGGTATACGACTGGATCGCCAGCAACCGCTACCGCTGGTTCGGCAAGAAAGAGCAATGCATGCTGCCGACGCCTCAAACTCGCCGGCGATTTCTCGAATGATCCGCACCTATGCAATCGTTAACGTTATTGAGTGCTCGCCGTCTTTTCTTTTAAAAGAAAATATAGCGCATTTTTCACTTTGCCGAATTCGGAAGCGTGCGGGCGGTCATCGTCATCTTTGTATCCGTAATCGACCATACGATTGCGGTTCAGGCACAATTTCGTCAATTCGGGCTTAAACAGGTCAAACATTTCAAAACGCTCCTGCAGATGAGGGAACCGCTGCTGGTAAGCTTGAATCGCATCGACCAGTCGGCTCCAGAATGTCCGTTCTTCCAGCAAACCGTTGTTGACCAGAAGATTGGACAAGTACCTCAGGTGACAAATGAACAGGCCCGTAAAAATAAATTGCGTCAAACCTTCCGGCGGCTCGCTGCGCAGCACAGCCTTTAGCTCTTTCGTTAGCGCTTTAAGCTCAGGCAAAGGCTGGTCGCTGATGTTCACATCATCTACAAAATCTTTGATAGCCAGGCGATGCGGCATATAATCCTTCAAGACAAGAATTGTATTCTGCCCGTGCGGCGAGAATACGGTGCCGTATTGATATAAATAATGCAGCAACGGCGGCATTATTACCTGGAATAATCGCTTCGTCCACTCCTCCGCCGACAAGCCGGAACGTTCGATGAGACTTTGCACGAACGGTTTGCCGTTTTTGTCCGTGTGCAACAGCGCGGCAAGCGTAATCGGATGCTCACCGTCCTCCAGATACGTATAAATGCTCTCCCGCCAGATCGTCCCCAGCATCTCAAGGTATTGATACGGCGCATGCTCCAGGTTTTCGTAATAAATATGGCTGCAGTTGATGCTTGCAACCTCCCCCGGAAGAATGACCCGGCATTCCTCTTTTAAGAACGGATCGTTTTCTTGAATGCCTTTGATATATTCCGTAATCTTCGGCGCAATCAGTGTACGCTCAGTCGGTAATCCTCTATATACAAGCGTGTTGAGAATACTCATCGGAAGCTTTACATGATGCTTTGATTTATCCGTCGTGTTTACGAATGTCCGGATGGACTGCTGCGGAAGATACATATCCGGTCCATCTCCCAGAGGAACGATGTGACCTAAAGCTAAGTCTTCTGCATAGTTTTGAATAATGACGTTTTTCCACTGCCATTCGTGAATCGGCATGAAATAATAATCTTCACGCTTGTATCCTTTCTCCTGCATGACATTTTCAAATCGGGCCTTCGTACTTCCATCCAGCTCATGTTCCATCAACGCTTCGAAATTCAACCCTTCAACGGATTGGAATGTTGCCCGGTCTTTATGGACGGCAATCCAGGACAGCCGGATTTCCTTCTGATTTTCAGGGGCGAAGTTCAGGTAATCGTCGTAGCCGAATCCGATCCTCCCTTTATTGTATGTAATCCACGGATGGCCGGTCATCTCCCCCTCCAGGATGGCGTAGTCGACATCGACCAACTCATCGGATGTTCTGGACTCCTTGGACAGGATATGGGCATCAGCAAGCAGTGTATGGTTCAATTCCTTAATCAAATGCCCCGCCGTCTCCGGTGACATGCCTATCATCTTCTGAATGTCCAGCAGGAACTCAATCGCGCTCGCAGCCTCCTTCCACTCTCCGTCCGCAAAAACTTCAATCGAATCATGCTTCACGTCAAAACTATCAAATAAGCGTTCCGCCGCGGAAAAGCGATACTTTTTCTGTTCTGAAATCGACAGTTCGTATCGATCGATTTCGCCCTCCTGATCGATCATCTCTGGATGAAGCATGTCCTCGTACATATATTCCGAAAACATTTTTGCGAGAAGTTTTCGATTCACTTCTATCCATGTTCTCTCATCCAACACTTTTTCTACTTCATTGATAAATAGCATCGTTGCCCTCCTTCAATTTCTGTACCTTTATAAAATTCGCCACCTTCCCTCTATTCCGCCGTTTTGGTTCGGTTCATTGCTTTGTTTCTATACGTTGCTGCACCAACAATGATAAGATGAAGCGCAAAAATGAAGGCGGCAGCGATAAACGGCGAAGCTAACGAATAATCCTCCACCAGCGCCAGAGCGCTTAAAGGCGCTAATAGCAGCCCGAGGTTTTGGAAAGACGATAGAATGCTGTAATGATAATGAGCATTTTGGCTCCGCTGAAACAAATAAATATCCAGGATTGCCTGGCAGATGGCCAGACAGAAGCCGAACAGACACCGGGAAAAAATAAGCCATCCGAGACCCGGGCTAATGCCCTGCACGATCAAACTGAGGAATAATAGCCAGCCCGATATCTTATAAAAAGACGGGAGTTTTTCCAGACTGCACCGCTTTATGACAGGGAGCGCCAGTACGGCCATTAGGCTCGGAATCAAGAATAAGATGCTGCTGCTGACGAAAGAAGTATGAAAGGTCCCCTCCGTAAAAATAGTGAAAAACGGGCGGATAACATTGACCGAAAAGTGCAGGGTGAAAATAAGCAGGGCCATTTTCACGAAAAACATTATGTTGACCTCATTCTTCTCTGTCCCCTGTACATCGTTTTCTTCCGATTTATCCACTACAGATTCAAACGTAGTTTTATTCCTAAAGCTTTTCTTGAAAACTATGAAGCAAACAATCCCTTGCAGCAGGTCTAGCAGAGCAATCCACCAGAAGATTTGTAAAGGGGCTGCAAGGTTGATGACCCAGCCGCTGGTTATCGTCGAGGCGATAATCGCTGACTGAAGTACCGCATGATACGTTCCCGTCACCTGTTTCTTTTCGCTTCCGGCTGCCTGAATCATAATCGTATACAGCAGCAAGTAGCTGCTTTTGAATATCAATAGCATAATAGAAAACACAAGGAATTGCTGTTCGTTTTCCGATATAGCCATTAAAGCGCATGAAATGGCGGTCCCTGCCTGTCCGGCAATCAACAGTCGCTTACTGTCTATTTTTTTTGAAAGAAAGCCCCAGACGGGGGAAGCGAGAACCACGGTTAATCGGCAGGCGAATATATACCACCCGGTAAAACCGTAATCCTCCACGCCAAACACTTTTTGAAAGAACTGCGGATAAAACGGAGACAGCAGAACTTCCGTATAGACAAACAGGAACACGCAGGTGAACAATACAACCGAGACTACACGCTTATCGTCACGCATTTCTTCCCTAATCCAAACGTTTGGAAAACATTCTTTTCATGGACCGGATATACTTCTCTTCCTGCAAGATAATTGATAATGACAGAGTTGCGGTAGGCTCCCAATCCGAGATCCGGCGCGCCGACACCGTGCGTATGCAGCTCGCCGTTCTGAACGAAAATTTCATTCGGCGTGTTGATATGCGTCTTAAGCCGGTAATCGCGCGTCACCTGATACCTTCCCCTATCATCCCAGCAAATAAGATTCTTTATGCCTGAGAGAAAACCCGGTATGCCCGGTCTGTATCCGGTACCGAGAATCACGACATCTGAGCTGTGCTCAAACTCTTCCTCTTTTATCCATTGCAGGCAGCGCAAGGACCACGCACCCTTCCTTTCCTCTATATCCAGCAATTCCGTCATGGATTGAAGCTGGACATCGGGCATTTCTTCGGCGACAGAACGTTCATAGAGCAAATCGTAAATATCAGCAATCGTTTTCGCGCTAATGCCTTTATAGAGCAAATCCTGTTCGGGCAATATCTCATCTTTCTTATCCTGCGGAAGGTTATAGAAGAAATGAATATAATCAGGCGAGAAATACTCCAGCCCCAGCTTCGAGTATTCCATCGGGAAAAAGCCTTTTGATCGGGTGAACCAGCTGAGTTTGAAACCAAATTTGCTCTGCTCTTTCACCAAATCGTAGAACACCTCGGCCGCGCTCTGTCCCGAACCGATCACGGTAACGGACTTTGCCCCCAAACAATAATGTTTCTTCTCCAGATACTGCGAAGAATGGAAGACCGTATTGCCGAGTTTGCTTCGCAAATGTTCCGGCACGAACGGCTGCGTCCCGGTCCCGATAACAAGATGCTTGCTGAAATAGCGCTCTACGGCTTCTGTTCCTGTATCTCTCACATGAACTTCATATAAGAATTCCCCGTTCAATTCAAAAAGAGCTACGTCGATTACTTCCTTGCCAAAGCGGCACTCTTCCAATTGATCGGCTGTCCAACGGCAATAATGATTGTATTCTTTTCGCGGAATCTTGAAATTCTCCAGGAAATAAAAATGATAGAGCCGCTTATGCTCCTGCAGATAGTTAAGAAAGCTGAATCTGCTTTTCACATCCGCCATACTGACGAGATCGGCCAGAAAGGGAACCTGCAGGGTCGTTCCCTCAATCAGCATGCCCGGATGCCAGTCGAATTCCTGCTTTTTCTCAAAAAATACGGCATCAAGCTCAGGAACGCTATCAAGCAGGGCCGCCAGTCCCAAATTAAAAGGACCGATGCCAATGCCGATGATGTCAAACACACTTTCAGGCTCTTTGCGTATCAAAGACATGCTTCCACTTCCTCTCAAAATTCTCTCTATGGCAAAACATCAACAATCCGGTCTTATCGGGAAGCTCTATCGGCTTAACCGGCTCAAAACCACATGTTTCGAATATGTGTATCATCTTCTTGTTTCGGATGTCCGGTTCCGCTACAATCTTTTTCGTCCGGGCAGTTAAGAACTGAAAGCGAACCATCGCCCGCAGCAGCGGGAGGGCGTAGCCTTTTCCGAGAAATTCTTTCTCTCCGATGAGCAAATGGATGCCCTGATCGAACAAATCATACGGATAGTAATCTTCGATAATATCCCCCTTGACCCAGTAGGCTTCCCAATAACTCATCGGGATTTCTTCAATGCAACCTAAATAAAGCGTCTGATGCTGATCGTTTAAAAATTTCTCCAAATGCCGCTTGTATTTTTCCAGAGAAATATTTAGCTTCCAGAATGGAATCACATGCTCTTCCTGCATCCATCTGTGGAGCAAGTGCAGGTCTCGTTCGTACTCTACTTTGACGAAGGAGATCGTCTTGTTTATGTCTTGATCGAATTGCGTATAGCTGCTATTCACGGGCCACTCCCACCTTCTGAAGCAAAGGATTTTTGATCATCGTGTATACCGACTGTGCTTCCAGCGATCCGACCAGTTCATCCATATCGTGGAATCGGGTCAGCAGATTGGCTTTGCACGGCAACCCGGGCGCATAAAGCAGGCTATGCAGCAGGCTGCTTGTTTCGCCCGTTTGTCTATAATGGAAGTCCAATCTATCTCTTAAGATTTGAAGCAGCTTCTCCTCCCGAACAAGTCCTGCGGTTCCAAAACCGTTGATCAGGCCAAATAAATGATTAAAGAAGAAGTAATAACGCAGCCGCTCTTCCGCCACATGGTCCGCGCAAATCGTACTGCTTTTTTGACTCAATCCCGGTATTAGCTCTGCAAGCCGCTCCGCTTTCGATTCGCAATAGTAATAGCCTTGATTGTCACGATAGTAGAACCGTTCCGGGTATCCGTCTTTCAGCTTTACGATGGAATTCTGCTGGTGCGCTTCCAGAGCAATTCCGTACTCTTCGTACAGCCAGATGAGCGGATCGAGGGAAATAGAAAGATACCTCTCAAACCAATCGACACTCACTTCCTCCACTGTCCGCTCTTCTTTCGCGGCAATCTCTCTGACAATGGAGCCCAGCCGGGATGTTTCGCCGTACGCATGATCCTGGCATAAACCGGCAATCAGGCTTGCATTTCGGTCGTCCTGATAGAAAGGATTTTCCCTCATAACTACTTCGAACCCCGATTCTTCTCCTTGTAGCTTGATGCTTAGGTAGGCCGGATCTTTGATAATGTGAAAATGCCTGTGGTTTTGGCTAAGCCGCTCTCCGATTTCCGTCTGCAGAAGCCGGGATATTTCCACTCCCCTGTCCAATTCTTTCTGCTTGTTCACCCTTAAGGAATTCGTAATTTTAATAGGGACGGAGAATTTATACATATACCGGGCTTGCCTGCTGTACACCGTGCGGACGGAAGAAGTCGCGGTAAACAGCCTTCCCTTTGGTCCCAGATACTCCAGTAGCCCTCTGTCCATAAGCGCCTGTACTTCCGCTTTCTCCACCAGGGCCCTGGCCTGAAGAGGGTGGGCGGGCAGCAGAATAAACCCGTCACTCCGGCAATACGCTTCTATAAACCTCTCCTCCATGGCCGGATCGCTTCTCATTTCTTCTCGTATCATGTCAGCCGCCGAAGTTCCCGTACTCGAATCCTGCAAGACGATGGACGGGTGCGCCTTGAAATAGTGAAGCTGGAATTTCCCCTTCAACTCCGGAGAAAAAATCCGTTCTTCTTTCTCTGAAATCCCCTGCTTGCTTTTTGGGGTTGGATGCAGCAAATGGCCGAAGAGAAGCGATTGCTCCGCCTCAATGAACGAAAAATCAGGTTCGGCAAGCGCAAGCGCATCCTTCACTCTGCTTTCCGCATAGCGCCGTATATTCCTGCAACTTAATATGACGCGCAGCATAAACTCGTCTTCTGCATCCGTACGGCCCTGTTCAAGCAAAAGCTCCTTCGTGATAAGCGAGACCAGCGTAACGTAATCGGCTGGCTGCGGGTCCGACGATTCTTTCGTTCGATAATAAATCGGAAACGAAAATAAATGTCTGCCTGTCGCCGACCAATAGCGGACAGGAATGATGATCTCTATTTGCTGGGAAGACAGCGAGCTGACCAGAACCGTTTCCGGTACATGCACATGATTTGCAAACAACTTATTATCGAACAGTCCGGGCGAACGTTCCGTATAATTTTCTGTTTCACGCAAATAGCAATTCAAGAAGCTTTGGATCGTGGCTCTTTCCGCGATATCTTTCATGTGATTCAATGAATTCCCCCCCTTATGTACATGTCGCCAAGCTTTTGAACTTCCTCAAGGATGCTCTCGATGTCTTCGATGGTCGTTCTCGGGTTCAGCAACGTAAATTTAAGATAGGCCGTTCCGTCGATGCTCGTTCTGGCGATTACCGCACTTCCTCTTTGAAGAAGCATCCGGCAAATCAGCCTGTTTGCCTTGTTTACCGTCTCTTTGTCCTGGCAGAAAGCGGGCTGGTAGCGAAACACTACCGCATTAAGCTCCGGCTGTTTATTCAGGACGGTCAGCTTATCCATTTCGGAAATTCGGTCCGCGGCCGCTTGCGCAAGACGGAACGTATAATCAATCATTTCGCTAAATCGTTCTGTTCCGATGACTCTTAACGAAACAAAAAGCTTCAATGCATCAAACCGCCTTGTCGTTTGAACCGATTTATTGACAAGGTGCGGCACTCCTTCTTCTTCATCCTCAACGGGATTCAGGTAATTGGCATGATGATGGATAAAACGAAAACTTGTACCGTCTTTTACCAGGAAAGCTCCGCAGCTGATAGGCTGGTAAAAAAGTTTATGGAAGTCTACCGTAATGGAATCCGCCAGCTCAATTCCCTGCATCTTTCCGGAGAAATC
>Ga0310821_100754_pt1 | contig 13448 bp, 13 predicted proteins | sample P4_ome_FD_201300 | JGI IMG/M metagenome (GOLD analysis project Ga0310821, IMG submission 201300) | Sorghum-adapted microbial communities from Joint BioEnergy Institute, Emeryville, California, United States - P4_Day56_Rep1 | ecosystem: Engineered > Bioreactor > SSF (Solid state fermentation) >... | reverse complement strand
AGATAGCCGGGCCTGCCACCTCTTCTACATAACTTCCTCCTCCTTGACGGGAGGAGATGACACCGGCTGCCCGCAGCACGCTTAACGCCTCCCGGATAGGGATCCTGCTTACGCCGAAGCGCGCGGCCAGTTCCATCTCTGTGGGCAATTTTGAACCCGGAGGAAATTGTCCGGTTTCGATTAGATTCAATAATTCACGTGATATGACCTGTGAAATTTTTTCTTTTTGAGCCATCCTATGCCCCCATATTTTCATGTCTCTTTTATTAAATAGAAGCTAATAATTTGTCTAGCAAATCTAATAAATTTGTATAACAAATTAAACCGTTTTAATAAAGATAATTTTGAATTTTTCGTTTTCCACACTCCTTTTGTTTTTATAATAACCATAACATCAAAAAAACACAATAAAATTTGTAATACAAAAATTAGCCTGTATGAGGGATTTGTATAACAACTATTTCTTTTTTCTTCTTTTCCCTTAACTACATTCAACTCGTATCCTCATTCATTTCTTCCGTCCTTGCCATACATTTTCTAAAATAAAAAATAGGATAGTAGCTCCTATATGGAACTGACTATCCTAATACAATACAATCTTAATTTAAGAACCGAAGATTGGCTTTTTCAAATTCACAAACGCCCAGATGTTTTCACAACAGGGAACCAGCCAGGAGTATTCATAATTGCTTGCCAGAGCGGGTCCGGAATCACTAAACGGGCTTGATCATCTTGTGTCACGGTAGTTTGGATTTCTGTTTCCCGTTCCTGCTCAATTTTTTCTACCCAGTCTGGTTCAATGATGATTTCACGTCCGAGTGCGATTAGCGGAACGCCGGTTTGCAAAGCTTTTAAGGCGTCATCCGGTGTACGAATGGAACCAACGCCAATGATTGGCACCAGATGACCAACGCGTTCCTGGATTAACTCTATGCGTGAACGTGTACTCTCAACACCGCGTCTCGGATGAGACCAGAAATCCATAAGCGATACATGGATATAGTCGAGCTGTTTATCTGCAAGTACATCGAGAAACGCAAGTGTGTCAGCCATGGTGATTCCAGGAGTTTCCGCCTCTTCCGGTGACAGGCGGTAACCGACAAGGAACGGATGCTTGGCATGTTCAGCTACAACCTTTTTCACCTCATCTATAACTCTTAGGGGGAAGGTCATTCGTTTTTCCAAGCTTCCACCCCAGCGGTCGTCACGACGGTTTGAATGTGGTGAAAAAAACTGCTGAATTAAATACCCGTTGGCCCCGTGTATCTCTACGCCATCAAAACCTGCTTCAATCGCCCGGCGCGCGGTCTCACCAAAAGCGCGTATCATTTCTTCAATTTCCTGATCAGTTAACGCCCGAGGCACTACAGCCCCTGGCTGCTCCGCTGCAATGGCGCTTGCGCTTACCGTTTCTCCATTTGGAACCAATTCAGGCGGGCACATTCTTCCACCGTGGAAGATCTGCAAAACAGCTCTGGTACCTTGTTCCTTAAGTGCAGTGGCTAAACGACGTAAACTGGGGATCATGTCGTCACTATCCGCACCAAATTCACCGGCAAACCCTTTTCCGTTCGGAGTTACGTATGCGCAAGCAGTAATGACCATGCCGACACCTTTTGCCCGTCGAATATAATAGTCTACTTCAGCATCTGAAACTGTCCCATCTGCATTCGAGGAAAAGTTCGTTAGTGGTGCCATGACAATACGGTTTTTTAATTGAACACCGCTGCGTAGCGCTAGCGGTTCGAACAATAACTGATATTTTGAATTCACGCGGTCTCCACCCCTGTTTTCTATGAAAATCATTAGGAAAGAAAGAGGGGAAGAGGGAAGAAGATTTAAAGAAGAAAAAGGCCTTCGCCTTTTTCTACATTAAACTCCTCTCCTCATTCTTTTCTCTCTTTTCCTTCGTACCACTAAAGTCAGCCGTCCTTCCCTTAAACAGCAATAATGTTAGTATACTTGATAAAATGAGCGAATATGAATGGTCTGCTTTTCAATACCTGGACAGATTTCTCAGTTCTCATTCCTTTATACCGTATTTCCCCAGTCTATTTCCAAAAGTCGTATCCCCTGTATTCTTTTTTCTATCCCCTTCAGAACCCTGTCTAATGGAGTTTAATTTCGTGGACAGCTCCATAAACCAATGTTCATCTTTCGTTAATAGCGCCAGGTCAATTAAATGGAGAATTTGTTCCTCGGTGTCTATTACCGAAATAGGTAATTTTTCAACCCATTTGCTTAGGGTTTCAATGGTTTTTCCAATCGTTTTTTCATTATCACATGCAATAACGTTTACTTTCACTGTCCCTTGTAATGGATTTACAGTTTCAATATAACCTCGTATCAATTCTCCATTCTCTGACTTCCCCTTGACCCAATCCCCCACTTCCAATTGCCATTTGTTATTTGTCATCATCGGCATTCACCCCCGAATTAAGTGTTATAAAAATAATTACAGTTGACTCATAAAAAAGAATCCTTTTCTATGTTGAAGAAGAAACCACCATCTATCTGTAATAAAAAATATTACAGATAGATCAAAAAAATTTGATCAACATCGCTGACACTGTTTAATTTTTTCCAAAACAGAACTAATTGTAAGTTGGTCTAAGTACTTTTCAAAATAAACTTCAGCCTCATTGAAAATTTGATCCATAACCACCTGGATATTGGATGAGATCAGACAAGTTTGTTCTGACTCTCCTGTACACCAGTGTGGTTTGAATGTTCCACATGAGACGGTGCGATAAATCTGAGCCAACGTTATCTCTTGAGGATTGTGATTCAGGATATACCCCCCACCGATCCCCTCTTTTGTCTTTACAAATCCATTTTTACGCAAGCAACTCATGATCTTTCGAATTCTTGCCGGGTGTGTAGAAACATTTTGCGCAATCAACTCACTACTAGCCATATGATCAGGTAAATAGGCTAAAAAGACTAAGCTGTGCACGGCTATGGTAAATTCACTATTCACTTAATCCATTTCCTCCTTAAGAAGGATAATGTAATCTTAATGTATTCAGTTTATAAAGTCAAGAAAACGAAGCCGGAATAGGCACTGTCCTCTCCCCGTATTGACATTTTTTCCGATGGTGGCAGCATAACGAAATGGGTCGTCGACTTCAGGGAAATTCTCAAATAGATAACGTTTGATGTTTCAACATTTGTTTTGTGGTGAGAAGACAGGGAGGCTGGAAGTAAGAAGTTGGATGCGCCCTGCACCCCGGCCAAAAAAAGCCTGCCTTCTCTTTCCAACCCCGTATCCCCTCTTTTCCTGCCTCGAACTACGAACGCAGGATACGATATCAAAGCCGATTTATCTAGTACTGATAGAAACCTTTACCTGTTTTTCTGCCTAAGTTCCCTGCGCGAACCATCTGCCGTAGCAACGGAGCAGGACGGTACTTCGGATCACCCGTTTCCGTATGCAGCGTTTCAATCACAAATAGCAAAGTGTCCAGCCCAATTACATCCGCTAAAGCAAGCGGTCCAATCCGGTGACTTGCCCCTAAGATCATAGCTTCATCAATTTCTTCCTTCCGGCAAATATCTTCCTGCAGGACAAAAATTGCCTCATTAATCATGGGGATTAATATACGGTTAAACACAAAAAGAGGAGATTCCTTGACCTCTATTGCTTTTTTACCCAGGCTTTCGGTAAACATGAAGGCTGTTTGTACAGTCTGATCATCGGTTTGTGCTCCCCGCACAATCTCAACCAGCTTCATTTTAGGTACGGGATAAAAGTAATGGGTACCAACCAACCGCCGCGGATTCGCAAGCACGGAAGCAATCTCCGTGATATTTAAACCCGACGTATTTGTTGCAAAAACTACGTCTTCTCGCAGGATGGATTCAAGCCTGCGAAATACCTCTTGTTTGACAGACGTTTTCTCGATAACTGCCTCTGTCACATAATCGGCAGTGGCAAGTTCCTTCCAATCTGTAGATCCATGAATTCTTCCAATAATCAAATCTCTCTCGTCAACTGTAAACCTTTCCTTCTTTACCGCACTATGAAGCTGGGTTTCGATGACCGCTAATCCCTTGCTTAAAGCTTGACCGTCTATATCAAATAAGATCACCGTATATCCAGCTTCGGCACATGCCTGGGCAATACCGGCTCCCATTGTTCCGGCTCCTACGACAGCAACTTGCTTCATTTTTCTCCCCCCCATCTATCAGAGGGGCAGATGTTATTTTGTTCAACACCCGCCCGCCCTCATCCTTTATTTACCAACTTCATATTTGATAACATCAGAGGCTTTGACCATTTTTCCATCCTGATCCTTGATTATGATAACGGACGTTGTTCCATAGTGATTCTCAGGAGTATAGGTGACATTAAAGGCTAGCCCCTCGTTCCAATCCTTGAGTGTTTCCAGCTGCTTCATAAAGTTTTCGCGGGATAAGTCGTCTCCAGCTCTACGAAGTCCCTCTACAAGAACCTCGGCTTCTGCCCATCCCCATAAGGCCGGTCCGCTGGGATTGACACCTTTGGCGTACTTGCCAAGCGCTTCCTCGTATTTCTTCACTTTTGGATCGTCTGACCCCACCAGGGCAGTCCAGCTGGAGCTATAGACATTCTTCCAGGCTTCTCCTGCTAAATTAAATAAATTGTTATCCGCGCCTCCTACACTTGTAACCATAAATGGCACATTCACTCCCACCTTATGCAGTTCCTTTTTGTAGGCGGCAGTTGATTTGGTAATGGTGAAGGAAAGGACAACATCCGGATTTGCTTCCTTCATTTTTAATGCAGGGGAACTGAAATCTACATCGGTCGTATTGTAAGGAATCTCGGCCACCGGTTGAATCCCTTTTTTCTTTAATTCATCAATCGCCGCATTATAACCGCTTTTTCCAAAATCATCATTCTGATAGAATATTCCTATCCTCTTCGCTTTCAATTCATCCACAGCATAGTTGACAAAAATCCGGGCTTCTACCCCATAATTTGTGAGCAAGCCGTAGACGTTAGGAATGACAGGATTCACAAAAACGTCTGCACCGCTGGAAACACCGACAACAGGGATGCCCTCCTTTTTAAATTGTGGTAATGCCGCTTTATTGCAAGAAGTACAATCGTTTCCGACAATGGCAAATACTTTGTCTTCTTCAATTAACTTTTTCGAAATCGCAACCGCACGGGATGGCTGATATTCCTCATCATAGGTTACAAGCTTCAGCTTTCGGCCGTTTACTCCACCCTGTTCATTCACATATTGAAAGTAAGCGTCCACCCCTTTGGCAATCGCTCCATAGAAAGCCGCCGGACCGGATTGGGTTGCCCAGTTTCCAATAAGAATTTCAGAGTCTGTAATTCCGGGAGCGGACTTGCCCGCCTCCTGTTTCGCAGATCCAGTGCTTTTTGGTGCTTCCGCATTGGTTGGTGCACTCGTAGTCCCGCCACCGCAAGCTGATAGGAGCAAGCTGAAACTAACGACTACACTTCCAATAGCCATTAAACTTTTCCTGTTGATTTTTACCATTAATTTTTCCCCCTTTTTTGAAATGAATATGATCTTTAGGATGTAACTCCTAAATATAACTCCCGTACCCGATTATCTTTCTTCAATTCAGTTGCCTTTCCAGACAGGGCAATTTGGCCATTTTCTAAGACATAGGCATAGTCTGCTATGGATAAAGCCAGGTGAGCATTTTGTTCCACTAACAGAATAGAAGTACCTGTCCGGTTAATATTTTTGATAATTTCAAATATTTCCTTTACAATAATGGGAGCCAGACCCAACGAGGGTTCATCTAACAGCAGAACCTTTGGTGCTGCCATCAACGCCCGTCCGATCGCTAACATCTGCTGCTCTCCGCCGCTTAATGTTCCTGCAAATTGAGCCAGTCTTTCCTTCAGGCGGGGGAACATCTCCAATACCTTTTGTAAGTCTTCTTTCACCATGGCTCGATCACGTCGAGCGTACGAGCCGATTCGTAAATTTTCCAAAACAGTCAGTTGAGGAAACACCTGGCGATTTTCCGGACACTGAATGATCTTTCTTTTCACGATTTGGTCCGGTGATTTTCCGGTTAATTCCTCTCCTTGATACATTAACTTCCCAAACTTCGGCTTTACTACACCTGAAATCACTTTAAGGGTGGTAGTCTTTCCGGCGCCATTCGCCCCTAATAACGTAATAATGGAACCCTCCGGTATTTCCAGACTCATATTACGAAGAGCCTCAATATTCCCATAGCTTGCAAAAATATTTTCAAGTTTAAGCACTTTCATCCCCCTCTCCTAAATAGGCTTCAATCACTGCGGGATGTTGTTGAATTTCCGCGGGTAATCCTTCCGCAATTTTACTCCCGAAATCAACCACAGCGATCCGGTCGGAAATCTTCATCACTAGAGACATGTCATGTTCAATCATAAAAACAGTAATACCCCAGTCATCACGCAGCCTGCAAAAAAACTCCCCCATACGTTCGGTTTCCGTATGGTTCATACCCGCCACCGGTTCATCAAGCAGCAGCAGCTTTGGTTTAACCATCAGGGCACGGGCAATATCAACCATTTTTTGCAGCCCGAACGGCAGGTTTTTAACGATCTCATGGGCAATATACTGAATCTCCAACAACTCGAGGATTTCCTCTGCCTTCTTCAAGACCTCCCGCTCCTCACGGCGAAATCCCGGCAAGAAGAAACTGCTGCTAAAGACTCCGCTTTTTAACTGCGGATGCAGCCCGGTTCGGAGATTATCCAAAACGCTCATATTTGCAAACAGCTCTACGTTCTGAAAGCTCCGGGCAATACCGGCTTTAATGACCTGGTGGGGTTTTAAGGACAATATATTTTTCCCCTCAAACATAATTTGACCTTGGGCCGGTTGATAAAAGCGCGAAATCGTATTTAACACGGTGGTTTTGCCGGCTCCGTTAGGGCCAATCAAACTAAAGATTTGATTTTTCTCTACATAGAGATCAAGATGATTGACGGCTGTCAAACCGCCAAACCGAACTGTAACCCCTTTCATTTCGAAAAACATGCTTTTCACCTCCTTACATTACTTCTCCGAGCCAACAGCTTGTTTAGATATAGAGGCTGTATCAAGTGATTTCTCGTTCGTTTGGTGATCGGCTGGTTTCATCGTCTTCTTTCTTTTCCACCTGGATCTGATGCTTATCAGTCCATCCGGAAGGAAAAGGATAACAAGAACTAATGCTACTCCTGTTAGAACAAGTGACAAACCTGGAACTTCGTCGGTGAGTTGCGGAATCATCGTTAATAGGATAGCCCCCAGGTAGGAACCCGGTATCGAGGCGAATCCGCCTACAACCACCATGGCCAGAACAAGAAACGAAATACTAAGATTAAAATCGTGGGGACTAATAAAGCCGATAAAATGGGCATAAAGGCTCCCGGCCAATCCCGTGTAAAAAGCGCTGATACTAAACATGAGCGCTTTATATAAAGGAACATTAATCCCCATCGCTGTTGCCGCAATTTCGCTCTCCCTAATCGCAACAAATGCGCGGCCCATTCTGCTGTTGATCAAATTATTGATCAACCAGGTCACAATAAGCGTAACCACAAGCAGGAGGTAATACATTTTCACATCCGAATCAAAGGTATATCCTAAAATGGATGGTTTATCAGGAAATAATCCAGAAAATCCTCCCGTTAGCGAATCCCATTTCAAGAGCAATTCCGGAATCGCCACCCCAAATCCTAGCGTTGCCACCGCCAAGAAATGGCCGCTCAATTTTACTGCGGGTAACCCGACAACAAAACCAACCAAAGCGGTAAAGAAGCCGGCTAAAGGCAAGGCTAACCAAAAGGGAATGCCTAAGGAAAGGGTAAAAATAGCGGATGCATACGCCCCAATTGCCAAAAAGGAAGCGTGTCCAATCGATATTTGCCCGCCATATCCGATAAGAAGATTCAGGCTCATGGCGATGATGACGTAGATAAAGATTAAGCTGCCGGAGTAAAGCAGGTAATTCACTCCTCCCGCTACTACAGGAAATAAAAACATGAGGAAAATGCAGAGATACGTAATCTTTTTGCGTGTATGCTGATCCATTCTCTGATCACACCTTCTTTACTTGTTTAATTCCGAGCAGCCCTGTTGGCTTGACGTATAAAATTAAGATAATCAGAAAGAACACAAAGGCTGTTTTTAACTCTGCAGAAACATAGCCGGCTACTAAATTTTCAAACAAACCGATAGATAGACCGCCAATCACCGCACCAGGCAAACTGGAAAACCCCCCAAGCACTGCCGCTGCAAACGCCTTAATCGCAACTTCCCCCATCATATTCGGATCAAGGAAGGTAGTGGGAGCTATCAGAAGCCCTGCGATTCCTCCAAGGACAGCGCTAATCGCCCATGTCAGCGAGAAAATGGATCCAACACGAATCCCCATCAATTCCGTCGTTCCCAGATTTTGAGCCGCTGCCCTCATGGCAAGGCCGACCATTGTATAACGGAAAAGATAGAAGAAAAGAAACATAAGAGCTATAGTCAAGGTAAAGATTAAAATTTGATTCGGTGTTACCAGCATACTTCCCAAAGAAATCGGCTCCCCTTTAATCGCTTCCGGAAAGCTGGCAGGTTCGTATCCCCAAATCATCCCCGCTATACCCCTGAACGCCATGTAAAGGCCAAGTGTCAAAATAATTTGGCTTAATACAGGTGCTTTTTGTACCGGGCGCATGAAAACCCTTTCAACAATAATGCCAAAAACGGCCGCAAATACAAGAGCAAGCAGGAAAGAAAGCCAGTATCCCATCCCCCACGAATGAATAAGAGTAAAGCCCACAAACGTGGAAATCATCGCCATTTCCCCTTGGGCAAAGTTAACCAAATCGGAAGTTTTATAGATCAAAACCAATCCTAACGCAGCTAATGCATATAAACTACCTGCAGCTAATCCGCTTACAATTTGTTGGGTTAACATACATTCACCTCTCTCAGCCAAATTTTGCAATTTCATATAAATGATCGACAATGAGATCATCTCTATTTGTTACATCATTACCGTTTCATTGGATGCCTCCTCCCGATATCTTGTTTTGTTCTCCATATATTGCAATACTGATGCCAACCCAACAAACGAAAAAAAAGAAGTTTATCAACGTAAATACAGTTTCTTTTTTGTTACAAGCTTCAACATTTGATTCCTATAGGAATCGGTGATGAATTTTGTAATCGCTTTCACAATATTCCCACAAGTGATTTACTATTTGTATAGCAGCCCGTTTTTCAGGTACGATTTTATAATCTTGCCGCCTGGATTTCTCGGTAGCTCCGGAATGAACTCCACAGCCGTTGGTACCTTATACTCGGCCAATCGCTCCCGCACAAACTGCTTTACCTCTTCCTCTTCGATTTGAATATCTGCTTTCGGCACGACAAACGCTTTCACCGTTTCCCCGTATATCCTATCTGGAACTCCAACCACAGCCGCCTCCAGGATGCCCGGATGGTTATACAAGACATTCTCGACTTCTATCGAAAAAATTTTTTCCCCTCCACGGTTAATCATGTCCTTCATTCGATCCATAATGTAGACAAACCCGTCCCCATCGATGACAGCTATATCTCCGGAACACCAGAATCCGTCAGTAAAAGAGCGCCTGTTTGCTTCCTCATTGTTCCAATACCCTTCTATCACCATCGGTCCTTTAATCAAAAGCTGTCCTACCTGCCCGGGTGCACATTCCTCTCCGTTTTCATCGATCACTTTAATTTCTGCGACGGGAATGGGCATACCAACGGAATGAAGCTTCTCCTTTGGGGCGTGACGCGGCATAATGGTCGTAGGTGAGGAGGTTTCTGTTGCCCCGTAGGCATTATGGAGTTCCGCTCCCGGAAACGCTTTCTTCAAATTTGAAATCGTATCCATAGACATCGGCGCTCCGCCGAACGCCAGGGTACGGACGGCATGGTACGTATGCTTCGCGAAATCAGGATGAGACATCATCATCACATAGATCGTTGGTACATTAAACAAAAAGGTAATGTTTTCTTCAGCCAGCAACTGAATATACCTATCGGTTTTGTATTTTTCCATCAGCACCGAGGTTCCCCCTACCTGCACCATATGCAGGAGCTGTCCCACAAGTCCGGTCACATGAAAAAGCGGCACAGCAATCAGGGTCTTCGTCTGGCTGTTCGTTTTCAGCACATTTTCGTAGCTTATCGCCCCGTGAATAACGCCCAGGTGGCTTCCGATAGCCCCTTTCGGTACGCCGGTCGTCCCGGACGTATACATGATAAACAGCGGATCGGTTTCGCGGATGTCTACCGTAGGAGCCACTGCAGGCTGCAGCAAAATCTCAAACAGAGAATACTCTCTCCTGGCTGCCGCCGCGTTTCCGATCAGAAAAAAGTGACGGACGCTGGAAATATCCGTATTGTCCCTCAACCTTTCCACCTTGTCCACGCTTTCTCCATCGAAAAGCAAAAGCGAGGCGCCGGAATGGTTCAGCATATAAGACAATTCTTCTTCTTTTAAGCGAGTATTCAAAATTACGGCAATCGCGCCGATTCGGGCACAAGCAAACACCAGCAGCGCAAACTCAATGCGGTTTCCGATCAGCAGCGCGACCCTATCGCCTTTCCGAATGCCGTAAATATCGGACAGATTGCCCGCAACCTTTTCGACCCGCTCAGCGAACTCCCGGTATGTCACCCGTTCTTCCGCCGAGACAAGCGCTTCTTTATCCGGAAAACTCGCCGCTGTCCGTCCAAGCATATCCATGATGGTTTTAGGTCTGTGCACAAACACTTTCAATTGACGGTTAAAATGTGTTTCTACTGCTATAGTCATCACTGTCCTCCTGATCGTTCGTTTATCTTGCGGTCCATCCGCCATCAATATTAAGTATCTGTCCCGTCACATAGGAAGAAGCGTCTGAGGCAAGAAATACTACCGGTCCAGACAAATCGGAAAGCTCGCCAACCCGCTTTTGCATCGTCGCGTTAATAATTTGCCGGTATCGTTCCGGGTCGTTCAACCACTCTTCCGTCATCGGCGTTCGAATGTAAGCCGGTCCGAGAGCGTTCACCGTAATATTATAAGGAGCCAGCTCTTCCGCCCATACTTTGGTCAGCTGGTTGATTCCCCCTTTGCTAGCTGCATACGATGTCTGATACGGCATCCCGATTGTCCCAAGGATAGAAGAAATGTTAATAATCTTTCCATACCGCTGCTCCATCATTTGCTTGGCCACAGCCTGCCCGACAAGGAAAATCCCCTTCAGGTTCACGCTCAATACACGGTCCCAGTCGCTTTCTTCCACCTCGATGAGCGGCTTGCGAATGTTCATGCCGGCGTTATTAACCAGAATATCAATAGAACCATAGCGTGCGACCGTTTCTGCAACCAGCCCGTCAATCTGCTCTTTCTTCGTCACATCGCATGGAAGATACGCAGCGTCAAAACCCGCTTCCTGTAGTTGTTCTTCTGCTGCCCATCCTTCTTCTTCTCCGCGGCTTGTAATGACGACCCGCGCGCCGTAAGCGCCAAGCGCGTACGCCATTCCGAATCCTATTCCTTTGCTTCCACCGGTAACCAGTGCGGTTCTGCCTGTCAAATCAAATGTCGGAATATCCATGGCTCTCTTCCTTTCTCTTCAATTTTTCTGCTTGCCATTATCGTTTAGCAATTTTTATGCCATGTGTATGTGCCTACATTCCCCGTCCGCAAGAAACTTATATCTATATGTATAAATTTATAGAAAACCACCATGGCGTCTCAGCCGCAACCCTGACATGAAAATCGTGGGAAAGGCGGCTGACTTTTGTGGTGCGAAGGAAAAGAGAGAAGAGAACGAGGGGGTGATTTCAATGGGGAAAAAGGCGAACGCCTTTTTCTTCCCTGAATCTTATTTCCTCTTCCCGTTCCTTCTTTTCTCATGATTTTCACAGAAAAAAGAGGAAGGGATCAGGTTGCCATCTGAATCCCTTCCTCTCTGCGCCGGCTGATTCCATATGGAATCAGCGATGAATATTGTAATCGTTTTCATTTAATGCCGAGCTTCTGAATTTTTTTGACGAGGGACGACTGGCTAATTCCGAGAACCTTGGCCGTTTTACGCGTCGTTTTATGCTCGGCCAGATTTTGCTCAATCATGTTTCGTTCTACATGCTCCAGCAGCTCTTTGAGCGTTGTTTTTTTCGTATTGCTTTCATCAATTTTCGGCAAAGTAAAGGGAAAGTCGGATATTTTGATTTCCCGCTGGTCGACGGTAATGGAGAGCCGCTCAATCAGGTTTTCCATTTCACGGATGTTGCCCGGCCACGCATACTGTTCCATAAAAGGGAAAACATCCGGATGAAACCTTTTGTCCAATCCGTATTTTTCATTCATTTTATTCAGGAAAAAGCACGCCAACGGCATGATATCATCCTTACGCTCCCGAAGCGGAGGGATTTTGATAGGAATAATGTTCAGGCGGTAATATAAATCCTGCCGGAATGTCCCCCTTTCCACCATCGCCTCTAGCGATTGATGGGTAGCGGATAAAACCCGTACATTCACTTTCACGCTTTTTCTCCCACCGACTCTCGTAATTTCCAATTCCTGTAGTACCCGTAGCAGTTTTGCCTGTAAATCAAGCGGCATATCCCCAATTTCATCCAGGAAAATCGTGCCGCCTTCCGCCTGCTCGAACAGACCCGGCTTTCCCCGGCTATCCGCCCCTGTAAATGCCCCCTTCTCGTAGCCGAATAGCTCCGATTCCAGCAAATGCTGCGGAATGGCAGCGCAGTTCACTTTGATGAGCGGTCCCTGCGCCCGATTACTTGCCCGGTGAATCAGTTTGGCGATAACCTCCTTGCCCACGCCCGACTCTCCTAGCAGGAGTACCGTCGAGTCTACCCTTGCCACTTTTTGTACAAGGTGCAGCACCTGAATCATTTCTTTGCTGTGAGCGATAACGCCGTCAAGCAGAAGCTGCATCTTCTCTTTCATCTTAAACTCTTTAATCTCATTTATAAATTTTTGCGTTAACGCCTTAGACTGCTGCAGTTCCAGCTTCAGCCGGTTCAACTCGGAAATATCCCGTATATTGGTAACGATGTATTCAATCTCACCCTGTTCGTTATATACCGGACTACCGGTTGCCAGCACTTCTTTTCCCCTGACCGTTTGCACGATCGTCATCGGTTTCTTGCTTTTCAATACTTTGAAGGATACAGATTCAGAAATGATGCCTTCCCGCTCAAGTTCCTGCAGATTTCTTCCGATCAGTTCTTCTTTTTGTACGCCTGTGATTCGCGTATACGCCTCATTCACCATTACGCCATTTCCATTTGCATCAGCCACATATATTCCATCGTAACTGGACTGAAAGATAGAGGTAAACAACGTTTGTAATTTGACCATTAGTTTTCACCATCACTTTTCTATCATCCTTGCATTTTTACTATCATTATACTATATTTTTTTCAGAATATAGTAATACTTTAAAATTTACC
>Ga0310821_100745_pt1 | contig 13534 bp, 12 predicted proteins | sample P4_ome_FD_201300 | JGI IMG/M metagenome (GOLD analysis project Ga0310821, IMG submission 201300) | Sorghum-adapted microbial communities from Joint BioEnergy Institute, Emeryville, California, United States - P4_Day56_Rep1 | ecosystem: Engineered > Bioreactor > SSF (Solid state fermentation) >... | reverse complement strand
GCAGGTTCAAGGTCATCGGGGCCAGATAGCCGTTGCGGTCCTGCAAATACACGGTCAGTTCGTCCTTCCCTTGGGTCGCGGCGTCGGCTCCTTGCTCTTTGGCCTGATTTCCCGTTCCTTGGATGCCTGTTTCGGTCTGGGCCGGCGCCAAGGCCTGCGCTTCCGGCTGCGCGCCCGTCCGGGTATCCGATTGCCCGTTCGCCTGACCGTCCGCTTGCGGAGCGGCCGGCGTTCCCGCCTGCTGCGCCGTTTCCGCCGCCTGCAGCATCTGTTGTTCCACATCCGCCGGCGGCGGGTCGATCGGGGATGCGTTGCGCACGCTTTGCCCGCCAGCCGCACATGCTGTCAAAGGCAGCAGCAAGGCGACGGCAAGCAGCTTGCCTGAACGGCTTTTACGGTCGTTTGGCCACATTACCAATTCCTCCCTGTTGGGGCTATCGGTTAACACCATTCCCCCCGATTGTAGTACTATGTATACGAGCCCCTGCCGTAAGATATGAAAGGTTTGTCCCGGCGAACCGACCGTGCGGCTCCGATGCTTCGGCCGTTCGGTCCGGACGCCGGATGCGGCGTCGATCCGGCCGCGATATGGGGACAATGAACCAACGTTTGCTGCGGCGGTCCGAACGGCGGATGCGACGGACCCGGTCCGGTATGAGGGAGCTTGCGGCCGCAGCGGCGCAGTTTCGCAATTCAGAGATGGAAGAGGTGCCCGCAATGTCCGATACGAATCTTTATCGTTTGAACAGCAAAGAAGTCGCAAAAGCAACCGAGGAATGGCTGATGAAACGGGGCGTAAACAAGGGACAAATCGGCCAATTGGTCATGTTGCTCCAAAAGGATTATTTCCCCGAGCTCACGCTGGATGAATGCATTGAGAACGTCGAAGCGGTTTTGGCCAAGCGGGAAGTGCAAAATGCCGTGCTGACCGGCATTCAACTGGATATGCTGGCCGAGGAAGGAAAGCTGCTGCCGCCTCTGCAAAATATGATTTGGAACGACGAGGGGCTGTACGGCTGCGACGAGATTCTTGCGCTCAGCATCGTTAACGTATACGGCAGCATCGGTCTTACGAACTTCGGATACGTGGATAAGCTCAAGCCGGGGATTTTGAAAAAGCTGAACGACCGCAACGACAACCAGATCCACACCTTTCTCGACGACATCGTCGGAGCCATTGCCGCCGCCGCTTCGAGCCGCATCGCCCACCGCAAGCAGGCGGAGCGGGAAGCCCGGGCGGAAGGCGGCGGAAGCGTCTGATCCCAAGCGAACCGCAGCGCGGACGGGGCAGCAAACGAATGCATACGGAATAAAAGACGAAGGCGCCCTCCTCTTAGGCAGGGCGCCTTCGTCTTTGGATACCGGATTTACGGCACACCGAAACGGATGACAGGACAACCTTCCCCGGGCATCTCGCTAAATATTCTTACGAGGCGGCCCGTTTCTTCCAGACGGACGAGATGCGCGATGGTTTCGGCCAACCCGAAGCGCAATTGATGCGCGTTGCCGCTCAGCCGCGCGCCGAAAACCCGCTCGCACACGTCAAACGGGGTCATCGGCCCCTGCTCCGCGATGATTCCGTACATCGCCTGCAGCCGGCGGTCGTGATGCCGGATAGTGCTTTCGATCCGGCCGGAAACATCGGCGAACGGATCGCGATGGCCGGGAAACGCCATGACGGTGTCATAGGCGCTCAGCCGCTCCAGACTTTCTATGTAAGACTTCAGCGGATCGGGGTCGCCCCCCGGGAGCCAGCCGATATTCGGGGTAATGTCCGGAAGCACCTGGTCCCCGCACAGCATCCGCCGGCCGCGCGGATCGTAGAAGGATACGTGCCCCGGCGCATGGCCTTCTCCTCCGATCGCCAGCCAGTTCGTCCCCGCCATCTCCACCGGCAGCGCCTCCCCGGGTACGATCGTCCGGACGTCTTCGGGATGCGGAAGCACTTGGGACAAGACGCCGGCCAGATGGCCGCGCATGGCCGCAACCCGTTCCCCCGGCAGCCCGAACGCCAGAAACGCCGCAACCAGTTCCTCGGAAAACGTCTCGCCTTCGCCCCACATCCTAAGCGCCGCCCTATGGGCCGATTCCGACATATAGACCGGCGCGCCCGTCCGCTCCTGAAACCATCCCGCAAGCCCGTAGTGGTCGGGATGATGGTGCGTAAGCACGATCGCCGCAATGTCGCGAAAGCCGATTCCCAACTGCGGCAGCAGCTCCTGCCAGCACGCCTCCGCGTCCGCCGACCTGAGTCCGGGATCGATCAGCGTCCAGCCTCCGTCCGACGGCAGCAGGTAGGCGTTGACCCATTTCAGGGAGAAGGGCAGCGGCACCTTGATCCGCAGCCAGCCGTTGCCGTGTTCCGTCACGAAGGAAGAGACGCTCATGCCGGACGCCTGCCCGTCATAATCAATCTCGGCGATTGATCCGGATCGTACGGAGAGCCGTCATAGCCGCCGCGCACCGATTCCAGCACCAGACCCGCCTCGGCCGCCATCTTGCGGAACGATTCGAGTCCGAACAGGCGCACCCGTTCCTCGTAGTTCCGCACGTCGCCGTCCGGAGACGAGACGGCAATCTTTTTGACGACATAACCGTTACGAATGAACCGCTCCTCCCGGATGCGAAGGCCGGTCGGCCCGTCCGTGCGCTCCGACAGCGGCACCAGATGGCGTTCGACATAGGCCGCATTCATAAAATCGATCAAAAATTTCCCGCCGGGAGCCAGTACCCGGCCGATTTCGGCAAGCACCCGCGCATTCTCTTCGTCCTCGAAAAAGTAGCCGAACGAGGTAAACCAGTTCACCACCGCATCGAAAGACTTGTCTTCAAAAGGAAGCTTGCGCATGTCTCCCCTTACCCATCGGATGCTGCGCCCGGGATCGTTCCTGCGCGCATGCGCCAGCAGCACCTCCGACAGGTCCAGCCCGGTCACGGCGTACCCGAGATCGCGCAGCGCCATCGCATGCCGCCCCATGCCGCAGCCGACATCCAGCACGCTCGCCCCCGGCGGAAGCTCCATCCATCCCATCATGGCCTCGACTTCGCGCTGAGCCTGGGCCGAGTCGCGATGGCGGTAAACGATAAGGTAATCCTCCCCAAAACTGTGTTCGTACCAATCGTTGTTCAAGCTTCAACATCCCTTTGCCATAACAATGCCTGTAATCTGCGCATTCGCGCAGCCTTCTTTTGCCGTTCCGTACGATAAGTATAACCCTTTTCGACTCGCATGGCCAATCACCGACGGACAGATGTCCTCATATGATGGAGTATTCTCGTATGCCCCCGGGAAAGAAACCTAAGGGCGCCGCGCGCTTAGACATTCGACACGGTGGAAGGAGAACCGATGTATGTCCACCCCGAAAATCGACGTCCAGGTCATCAGCTCCGGCATACTGGCCGAAGACGTTCTGATGCTGGGGGAATCCGTGATGAAGAAAGCCAAAATCCCGGCCCAGCAGCAACTGACGCTAAAATTCGGTTCATTCAGGCAAACCGTAACCGTCTTGTCCGTGCCGCGATATGACGGTCTGCGCATCAATCATTCGCTGGCCAATCGGATGGGGATTTTTTCCGGAATTCCGCTAAGGCTGCAGTACCGCCCGGCTTCCCGGACGCTCGCCCTTGGACCTTTGATCGGCGTTTTGGTCAGCAGAGACTTCCCGCAGCAGCCCGACAAGCCTTTCGGAAACATGACGATGTTTTGCCGGGAGCTTGCCTACGCTTGCCGGAACGAGGGCGCTTTCGTATATTTCTTCACTCCGTCCGGCATCGGATCCGGCCATGACGGGGTGAAGGGCTGGATCTACAATTCCGGCTGGCAACGGAAATCGCTGCCCGCCCCGGACATTGTGAACAACCGGCTGACCACCCGGAAGCTGGAAAACCTGCCCGCCGTGCAGCGGTTCATGAAGGAAATCAAGCAACGCTACGACGCGCACGTATTCAACGAAAAGTTCCTCGACAAATCCGAAGTGTTCGAGGCGCTCGGAAACGATGCGGCGCTGCGGCGTTACTTGCCCGAATCCCACTTGCTGCGCCAATATGCGACGCTGAAGAGCATGGGTTCCCGCTATCCGGTCCTCTTCCTGAAACCCGTTAGGGGAAGCCTCGGCAAAGGCATTATCCGCCTGTCGCGGCAAGGCCCGGACGGATGGCAGGCCTTATACACGACGGCGGGCGGCACGAAAAAGCAGACGTACCCGAGCCTGCTCAAGTTTTACTCGTCGATGGCCGCCAAGATGAAGACGGTGCGGTATTTGATCCAGCAGGGCTTGACGCTGATCGACAGCGACGGACGCCCGATCGATTTTCGCGCGCTTACGCAAAAAAATGCCGGCGGCAAATGGACGGTGACGTCCATCGTCGGCCGGATCGCGGGCAATCAGCATTACGTATCGAATTTGGCGCGGGGCGGAACGCTCGCCACCGTCCGGGAAGCCGTGGCCAAATCCAATCTGCCCGCCGCCTACCGGAAAGACGCGTTGGCCCGGCTTTCGCGGGCCGCGCTGGAAATCTCGCGGGGCATCGACACGCACATTCCGGCGCACTTTGGGGAACTGGGGATTGATCTTGCAATCGACACCGGCGGAAAGATCTGGCTGCTTGAGGTGAATTCCAAACCGTCCAAAAAAGACAACACACCATTAAACGAGGGGAAAATCCGCCCTTCCGTGCGGATGATGATTCAATATGCCCGATTTTTGTCCGGTTTCTAACCTGCCGGCGGGCATGCCGGAAAAGCGCGGGGAACTCGGCGTACTCATCTGCGAACGCGACGGGACGCCTCCCTTCGCCGAGTCGGATTTCATACGCCGCCTCATGCGCGCGGCCCCGCGCTACGGACTCGACGTGTTTGCCTTCGCGCCCTGGACCTGGAATGCGGACCGCCGGTCCGTTCAGGCCTGGAGATGGGCACAGGCGAAAGGCGGCTGGCACAGGGAAGAGCGCGCCGTACCTTCGCTCGTCTACGACCGTGCCTGGCCCGGCAATGCGGAGCAGCGGCGGCGGTTCCGCAGCAGCTTGAACCGGATGCTGGGCGCGCATACCGTCGTTCGGCTGAACGGACGGCTCCCCGGCAAAGCCGAGGTGTTCCGGATCTTGGCGCGCGATCCGCTTCTGGCTCCGCGTCTTCCTCCGACGGCTTTGTACAAGGGGAAAAAAGCGTTGGCCGATTGGCTCGATCTTCATGGGGGAGCCGTGTTTCTCAAGCCTTCGAACGGCTCGCACGGCCGGAGGGTCGCGGCGGTGATCCGTTCCGCCGCAGGCGAGGGCGCCGTAACGATCCGCGGACGCACCTCCGCCAACGCCCCTTTCCGCCTCGAAAACCTAAGCGTCCAGGAGGCGATCGAGCGGCTTCACCGCTGGATCGGCGGCAGAGTTTACATCATGCAGCCCCTTCTTTCGCTGTCGGATGCCGACGGCAATCCGTTCGACCTGCGCGTGCTTGCGCAACGGAACGGGAAGGGCAGGTGGACGCTGGCGGGCATGGCGGTCCGCGCCGGCCGGACCGGCAATGTGACGGCCAACCTGCACGGCGGCGGCGTCCCCCGCCATGCGCGGACGTTTCTGGCGTCGCGCTTCGGAGAGAAGGAATGCGAATCGATGCTGCAAGAAATCCGGCGCGTTTCCGCGGCCGTCATCAAGCGGCTCGAGGAAGCTTTCGGACGGTTCTGCGAGCTTGGACTCGACTTCGGCATCGACCGCTCCGGCCGAATCTGGTTTCTGGAAGCAAACGCCAAACCCGGGCGCGCCGCAATGGCATGCGCCGGCGCCGCCGCGGCTCAGACAGCCATAGAGCGGCCGCTTGCTTATGCCCGATATATCTTGCTTCGACCATCTGGGAGGGTAATTCATGAGTTTGACCTTGTGTAACGTTCACTTCACGCAGCAACCGGAGCGAATCGTCTGGCTCTCCAGCCCCCTCGCGAAGCAACTCAAGCTGAACGGACGCAAATCGATTAACGTCAAGCTCGGCCGGGACGTCGTCCCCGCGAAGGTCCGCACCGTCAAGCGCAAAGGCAACCACGTCTATTTGTCGGCGGGGCTCAGGCGTTCGGTGCGGATACCGAAAACGGGAATCGTTTATTTGACCAACGACGACGAGGAAATTCAGCTCGGTCCGTTAATCGGCATTTTGACCGACAACTCGAACGGTTCCGCGTCCGCTCCGTTCGGCTTGCGAACGGGATTTATCAAGCAGCTTCTTGCGCTTGGGCAGAAAAAAGGCTACTTTTTCGCCTTCACCCCGAGGGATATCAACTGGCAACAGGAAACGGTGTACGGCTGGTTTCTGGACGGCGGCGGAGGCTGGATTCGCAAGGTGGTCCCGCTGCCGGATGTCGTGTACAACCGGCTTCCGAGCAGGCGGGCGGAGAACGGTTCGGCGATCGCGACGCTTCGCGAGCGCTTCGTAAGCAGGCAAATTCCTTTTTTCAACTGGAGCTTTTTCAACAAATCGGACGTCTATTCCCTGCTGGAAAAGGACCCCGAAGCGCTGCAGCATCTGCCGGAATCGGTCAACAACCCGACGCCCGAGCAGCTGAAGGAATTGCTGGAGAAGCATCACTTTCTGTATTACAAACCGACGAGCGGCAGCCTCGGAGTCGGCATCTACCGATTGACCTACCATCCGAGAAAGGGATACTTCGTCCGGTACCGGAAAGGCTCGGGAAACGTGCTGCTCCGGTTTACCTCGTTCAACAGCCTGATGAAGATGCTGCGGGCGCGGCACGGCAGCGGACTGGCGAGTTACGTCGCGCAACAAGGCATCCGGCTGATCGAAATCGACAAATGCCCGATCGACTTTCGGTTCCACATGCACAAAGACGGCAACAACCGGTGGGTCGTCGCCGGAATCGGCGCCAAGAAAGCCGGCCGGGGCAGCGTCACCACGCATATTAAAAACGGCGGCTCGCTGATGACGCCCGAGCAGGCGCTGAACCGGACGTTCGGAAGCCGGGCGCAGACCGTGCTTCAAGAGGCGAAGGCGGTGGCGGTCAAACTGTCGGCGGCGATCGAGCGCAATTACAACCATACGCTGGGCGAGCTGGGTCTGGATATCGGCATCGACCAAGACGGCGAGGTCTGGATGTTCGAAGCGAACGCCAAGCCCGGCCGGTCGATCTTCAAGCATCCGGCTTTGCGGGAGCAGGGACGCGCCTCGCTGGAATATATCCTGGATCACTGCCTGTATCTCAGCAAATTCCGCCGGAAGGAAGAATCCTCATGAACGCCGCCACTTCATCTGCGCCGCTGACTGAAAGCGCCAAGACGGAATCGGTTCCCGAAGGCAAGCCGGTGCTGGCCATTCTGACGATCGACGACGATATCCAGCTGTTCCGGGGCAACCGGCACAATTTTGCCGACTTGATCGAAACCGGACGGGAGCTCGGCTATTTGGCCTATGTCGTGACGGTCCGGAACTTGAAGCTGGGCCGCAGCCGCGTGCTTGGCTACACGTACCGCCGCGAACGCGAGGTTTGGGTCAAGGGGTATTTTCCGAAGCCCCATGTCGTGTACAACCGCATTCCGCAACGGGAGGACGAGAGGCTGCCGCGGGTCCGGAAGAAACTGATGCTGATCTCCAAATATCCGGGCGTCAAGCTGTTTAACCGCCGTTTTTTTAACAAGTGGTCTTTGTTTCAATGGCTGAACAAATCGAAGGCAACGCGGCCTTACATTCCGGAAACGAAGCGGCTGACGGAGCCGCAGGTGCTGACGTCGATGCTCAAGCGCCACTCTCTCCTTTATTTGAAGCCCATACGCGGCAAGGCGGGAGTCGGCATTATGACGGTCAAGACCCAGCCGGAAAAGCATCTGCCCTATCGCCTCCAAATTCAGAACGAAAAAAGAAGCCGGACCTACCGCTGCTCGACGCTGCAAAAGCTGTGGGAACGCATCAAGGCGCAAACCGACGCGCTCGGAGAACCCTATATCGCGCAGCAGGGCATCGCCCTCGCTTCGGTCAACGACCGTCCCTTCGACCTGAGGGCGCTCGTGCAGAAGAACGAGACCGGCAATTGGGAGTTGACCGGAATCGGCGCGCGGGTGGCCGGCAACGCCAGCATTACGACGCATGTTCCCCGGGGCGGCGAGATCGACGAGCCCGAGAAGCTGCTGGTTTCCGTCTTCGGCCGCGAAAGGGCGCAGCAAGTGCTCGCCCAAGCGCGCAACGCCGCTCTCATTCTCGCCCGGCAGATCGAGCGTTCGTCCAAACACCGGCTCGGGGAAATGTCGATGGACCTGGGGGTGGATACGACAGGCCACGTGTGGTTTTTCGAAGCGAATTCCAAACCGATGAAATTCGACGAACCGCACATCCGCAGGAAATCGCTGGAGCGAATTTTTCAATACAGCCAATATTTGTACGGACGCTTGCGACAAACCAAAGAAGGGACTGTCCGATGACATTCGACGGCAAAACCCGTTCCCTGCCGGAGGTGAGCTTGTGTCCAAGCAGCCCGTCCTGGGAATTCTAACGCTTTACTTGAACGACAAAAAGGCGCTGGAGGAACGATCCGTTTACGAAAAGATGACCGCTGCCGGCCAGCGGCTCGGCCTCGACGTCTTCGTCTTCACCCCGCAGGACGTGGAGGAACGGTCAAACCGCATCCATGCGATGGTATACAGCCCGGATACGCGAAGCTGGCGCCGCAGGTGGGTCCGCTTCCCGCACATGATCTACGACCGCTGCCGCATCCAGCGCTCCAAGCGCTTTGAGCAGCTGCTCGCCTTTCGCCGCAAATACGGCCACCTGACGTTTCTCAACCGGCCGCTGCGCAACAAATGGACCGTTTACCGGACGCTGTCCCAAGTCGCGGCGTTCCGCAAGCATTTGCCGGTCACCAGGCCGTTTCAGTCGGCGGACGATGTCCTGCTGCTGCTCAGAAGGTTTCCGCTCGTCTATCTGAAACCGATCAACGGCACCGGCGGACGGGGGATTCTGCGAATCGAACGGCAGCCGAGCGGATTTCTGCTGCAGGGACGCGACCGCCGCCGCCGCATTGTGGCGCCCAAGCGGGTGACGCGCCATCAGTTGGCCGCCGCGCTGCGCGCATGGACGACGAAAGGCGACCGCTATATCGCGCAGCAGGGCCTCAACATCAAGCTGCCGAACGGCCGGGTGCACGATTACCGGATGCTGGTGCAGAAAAACGGCTCCGGCGAGTGGGAGGTGACCGGCTGCGCGGGGCGCATCGGCCCGGCCCGCAGCATTACGTCCAATCTGCACGGCGGCGGGGAAGCGGCGCCGATGAACCGCCTGCTGCAGCAGTGGGTGGGCAGCGAGGCGGAGATCGCGCAAATCCGCCGGACGGCGGAGAAGCTCGGCGTCGATGTCGCCCGCCATCTGGAGTCTTCCTACGGCGCGCTGTGCGAGCTGGCGCTCGATTTGGCCATTGACCGCAGCGGCCGCGTATGGTTGCTCGAAGTCAATCCGAAGCCGGCCCGGGAGGTGTTCATCCGGGCGGGAGAACGAACCGTTTACCGGCAAGCGATCACGCGCCCGCTGGAGTACGCGCTCTGGGTTTACCGCAAGAAGCGCAACCTCCGCGGCGCGGCGGAGGAAGCAAGCGCCTCCGAAGCGGACCGCAAGGTTCCGGACGACCAGCAAGCGAGCCCGATCGACCTGCCGATCGAATCGACCTAGGCGGAAAGCCGGCCTCCGGGTGAACCGGGCCGGCTTTCCGCGTCTTCCGCCATTGCCGGAATGCAGCTCCGCCATTGCCAGAATATAGCGATTGAAAATGGGCGCTTCCGTTCTTCACCGGCCCAGCGGACTGTGGTACAATGATTTTTCATCATAAGATGTTGAGGGATGTTGAGGTGAAATTGCAGTCATTATGAATTCCGAAGTACCGATGAACGTGCCGACAGACACCATGATTCGAAAGCCGCGCAGAACGTCGAAGCCGTCCGTCGTTTCTTTTCTTATGCTGTGGGCGGTCCTGGTCGGGGCCGGCATGGCCGGATCCGTCTGGTACGCCGGCAAGCTGAAGCATCAGATCGCGCAAGACGTGGAGCGCCAGACCGCAGCGCAAATCGAGGCGCTCAAATCCGACTACATAAAGCGGATCGAAGAGCTGAAAACGGGTTACACGGAAGAAATGGGCAAGCTGGAATCCAAGATCGACTCCCTGAACGAGCTGCTTACGTTTACGCAGGATAACGCGAACAGCAAAACCGACAACAGCAACAAGCTGTATACGCAAATCAGCGAGCTGAAGAAGCAGCTCGATCAACTGAAGAAAGAACTGGATGTGTTAAAATGACGGCGCCCGTCAAAAGGATGAACCGGACGCTCCTGCTTGCCTGCGCCCCGTTTATCGGCATGATGGGATGGTTCATGGCCGCCGATTTTTCCCTCCAGATACATTTGGACGATCTGGGCCGGATCGAACGGCCGCGGGATTCCGCCATTACCGAGCAGACCCGGCCCGCCGCGGAGCGTCTCGATGCCGCGGTTGCGAAAGCGTCGGCGATCTCCGCGTCGGTCAAGCGGGTATCCGAGCTGTACGCGAAGACGAACCGGGATATGCAGTCGATGCTGAGCACGGCCAAGGCGCAAGTCGGCCGCCCGGCCGCGATTTACGACAGACGGATCACCTCCCGCCTCGGGACGCCGAAGGACACCGTCCAGTCGGACAAGCTGCGCGCGCAGCTGTTCGCGGTCCGGGCGCAGCATTTCAGCGGGTATGCGCTGAAAGTGAAGCTGAAGTCGGCCGATGCGATGAAGCTTGTGCTCGGCAAGGACAAGCTGGGCGGCGCGGAGACGACGCAGGCGGCCGTCAAGCGGTACGGCGCGGTCGCCGGCGTGAACGCGGGAGGCTTCGCCGACGCCAGAGGCAAGCGTTATCCGCTCGGCACGACGATCGTGGACGGCCAGTACGCGAACGGCTTCGAGGCGAGCCATTCCGATTTGTTTTTTGTCGGGATCAACAAAAACCTGAAGCTGATCGGCGGGAAATTCACCCGCAAGGAGGAGCTCGACAAGCTGCAGCCAATGTACGGCGCGTCGTTCGTGCCGATTTTGCGGAAAAACGGCGTCAACCAGGCCATTCCCCCCAAGTGGCAAACAAGCCCGGCTCGGGCGCCGCGCACCGTGATCGCCAATTACAAGGACGATCAGCTCCTCTTTCTCGTGATCGACGGCCGGGACGAGTCCGGCAGCTCCGGAGCGACGCTGAAGGAGATCCAGATGCTGCTCGAACGGTACGGGACGGTGGACGGCTACAATCTGGACGGCGGCGGCTCCTCAACGCTCGTTTTCAAAGGACGCGTGATCAATCACCCGTCCGACGGAAGGCAGCGGCCGCTGGCGACGCACTTTTTGTTTTTTTCTTAAAGTGAATCCGAATTGCACGCAAGGGGAGTCCGTCGGCACTCCCCTTGCATTTATTTTAGCAGGCTTAACCGCAACGTCTGGTGCAGCTTTTCAACAAAGAAACATCTTTGTTTTTCGAACTCCATTCAACGCGGTATACAAATTCATTCCCCTCTTCATTCTGCAAGAAGAAATCTTCTCCCGTGCCAACTCCAATGATACGGACGCTGCTGCCCATATTATTAGGCAAGGAATGAGTGATCCGTTCGAATGAATTGGATCCGTTCTCCGATTTGCTTATTATTGATAACACATACTGTGTCGGTTTCTCTTTGAGTGTTCCAAGAACAACTTTAATCAAAGACCCGTCTCGAACATCCTGGTACATATTAATGGGTGTAATATCATCCAATGTGACATCTACTGTATGTAGTATCCCTTTTGGAGGTCCCTGATTGATTACGACTTCATAAGAAACCTCCACAGGCGGCAAGTTATTTGCTGTTTCGGGTTTACCCTTTTTGACGGATGCATCAACAATCGTGGCGCATAAGACCGTGGTAGAAACAAGCATCAAAAAAATAAACGTCAGTTTATTGATTGCCTTCATGATGCTCCCCTCCAATGTTTACGTTTCTCACCAAGATATGTCTTGCTACTAAAAAAAAGAAATAACCTACTGCCGTCCCAACCGTATTGAGAATGATATCATCAATATCGAAAATGCGAAAAACCACGTAATGCTGAACAAGCTCTATTGTCAGGGAAATTAGAAATCCAAGAAGAACGACGATTCCGCACTCTATTCCCATGCTTTTCGACTTTTTGAACAAAAAAACTGGCACCAACAATCCAAACGGAACGAACAAAGCTAGGTTACCTAATAAATTTCGAATGATGAAATCAGCAGATCTCGTTGCAATCAACTGAAATACTTCCGGCGTCAGTTTTACCGGTGGTCGAACATTTTTAGACATGAAAATGTTGTATGAAGAAAGTAAAGTAACTTTAATAACCAGATACATGTAACAAGCAAACACGATTAGACAAGAAAGCCTCATCATGATTCTGACATTCACTTTAACCCATCCTTTTCTATGAAGCAAAGAGGAGGGTGTTGGCCCTCCTCATCGTTTTATGGATTGGAGATTGTGCCTGTTCCTTTTAATTCATAGTCGTATGTGTCTAGCGTTTTTGAGAGAATGAAGTAGATGTCACCTGTTGGCACGTTTTTAAAGGTAACCGAATACGACTAGGCTGCTCCATCACACGAGATGGGCACATCAAAATAATCAAGAAGCTTATCAGTAGCGCCGTTATAGAGGTTAATTCTCATCACTGCATTCGGGAACTTTTCGTAAGCGGTTTTATCTACCCAACAAGAATCGTCGATCGTAATTTTTACTGAGTTTTTCGTATTATTGAACATACGAGATTGCAGGTTTGCATAGAAGTCAAATGTAAAGTTGAAGGGAAGATTCTGAGAGGCCAAAATAGATGCGTCTTGAGGAGTTGCTGCACTGCTTTCGTTGTCAGGAGTTTGCTGAATGATTACTTCATATTCGTAAACACGTTGTGGCTCAACCCTTGGAGCTGTATTTTCTGCGAAAATTCCATCTTTTTTTCCGGACGGAAGTGCAAGACAGCTTTCGTCACCCGATTTTGGTGCTGCAGCCGCAGCTGAAACCATCATGATACCAGACAACATGATCGATGCAAACAAAGAATAAATAAGTTTCTGAACCTTCATAATATTCTTACCTTCTTGATAAAATGATTTATTAGCCCCAACACATGCGATTGCCGCTCGTTACAACCCTATGTAATTGGCGGCTCAATTATAATGACGTTTGATTCCACTAGTTCGTTGCATATTTTAGAAAATTTTTTTATTTTTTGTCATATAACCCTACTTCCTCTGTATGACTCAGATACTCAACGACAATAACGAAGTGGGCCTTCGATACGTTACGGTAAAGAAATATAAAGCCACCACGAACTCCAAGCACAACCAGCCGGTCTATGAGAACGTGCTGAACCGTCAGTTTAAACCGGATGCGCCTAACAAGGTTTGGGTCGCTGACATCACGTACATTGCCACGCGGCAGGGCTGGGTCTATTTAGCGAGTCTCATGGATCTGTACTCCCGGAAGATCGTGGGTTGGGCGCTGGGCGAGCGAATGACGAAAGAGTTGGTGCTGGAGGCTTTTG
>Ga0310821_100736_pt1 | contig 13622 bp, 15 predicted proteins | sample P4_ome_FD_201300 | JGI IMG/M metagenome (GOLD analysis project Ga0310821, IMG submission 201300) | Sorghum-adapted microbial communities from Joint BioEnergy Institute, Emeryville, California, United States - P4_Day56_Rep1 | ecosystem: Engineered > Bioreactor > SSF (Solid state fermentation) >... | reverse complement strand
TGCAGCGCATCCGGAGTAATAGGCCCGCGTCCCGCCAGCGGATGCTCTGTCGGTGCCACTAAAACCATTTCATCTTTCATGAATGGAACGATCCGCAGCTCTCTGTCGCTTGTCTGCCCTTCAATCAAACCAATGTCCATCTGCAACAGCTTGACCGCTTCCACAATGCGCTTCGTGTTGCCGATCGTTACCTCCACTTCCACATGCGGATAGCGGCGGCGGAAGTCTGCCAGCAGAACGGGCAGCACGTACTCACCAATTGTAAAGCTCGCGCCTATGTGAAGCTTTCCTGTGACCCGATGCTGGTGGGCGTAAATGTCCTCTTTTGCTTTTTCATATAGATTAAGCATCTGTTTCGCCCGTTCGTACAGTATCTCTCCTGCATGGGTTACATACAGGTGTTTGGGTGAACGGTCGATGAGCTTAGCCTGAAATTCGTGTTCAAGATGCTTAATATGCAGGCTAACGCTGGGCTGGGAAAGCCGCAGTTTCTCTCCGGCCCGGGTAAAATTCTTCTCTTCCACTACAGCGACGAATGTGCGCAGCGCATCGTAATGCATGCCTCTTCTCCTTTTATCATTAAAAAAATTAATCTTTAAGACAATATAACTATATTTTACTTATGATTCAACCTCTCGTATAGTGAAAACGAGAGAAAAAAAATGGAGATGAGTGAAATGAATCAGAATGAGATCCTACAGCAAGCAACCTCCGAAAAGAAGATAGAAAGGCATAAGACGAGAGAGAAACCGGCTCCTGCCCCATTTCTGATAGGTATCGGTATTACGCTGGTAATCGCCATAGCGGCAAAATATGCGGCCATGCTGCCCCCGTTTGGAATTATCGGACCGCTGGTAATCGCAATCTTACTGGGAATGGTCTGGCGGGCGGCGCTTCCGGTGCCAGAAGCGGCAGCAGGAGGGATCGCTTTTTCAAGCAAAAAACTATTGCGGTTTGGCATCATTCTGCTCGGCATGCGGCTGAATCTGCAGGACATTGTCCAGGCGGGGCCAAAAGTGTTTGCGATCGCAGCGTTTAATGTCGCGTTTGGCCTGCTGGTCGTGTATTGGATTTCCCGGTTGTTGCGGATAGAGCAAAAACTCGGAATGCTGACGGCGTGCGGGACGGCGATTTGCGGGGCAGCGGCTGTAGCGGCTATCGCGCCTCAAGTAAAAGCGGATGATAAAGAAACCGCGGTTGGCGTAGCCGTCATTGCGGTACTGGGAACGCTGTTTACACTTGCGTATACGCTTCTGTATCCTGTGCTCGGCTTGACCCCATCCGGCTACGGGGTGTTTTCCGGAGCGACGCTGCATGAAATTGCGCATGTACTGGCCGCAGCAGCGCCTGGGGGACAAGGTGCAGTAGACACGGCCCTTCTCGTCAAATTGACCCGGGTTGCGCTGCTTGTGCCTGTAGCGGTATTTGTCGGCTGGTGGTTCCGGCGTCGTGAAACAAATCAGAAAGGCGGCGTCAAAAGCGAAAATACACCGTTGCCGATTCCGTGGTTTATTTTCGGATTTCTGTTTATGAGCGGCATCAATACGCTTGGCGTCATCCCGGCCGCGTTCGCCGGTCAAATGGTTGCAGCGGCGTATCTGTTGATTGCGATGGCAATGGCCGGCCTCGGTTTGAACATCGAGCTTCGCACATTCCGCAGCCTGGGCGGCGGACCGTTTGCCGCCGGCTTCATCGGTTCAGTACTGCTTTCCCTCTTCGGACTGACGCTGGTCTACGTGCTGGGCCTCACCTGATAAAAATTTTTAAAAAAAAGCAGTTCCCGACTCACTCATTCGGGAACTGCTTTATATGGCTCTTTTTACTCGTCCGCCAGCGGATGTTGTCCGCCTTCCCACGGATTTTTGAAGAACGCTTCCACATCCTCGCGCTTCACATCGTCAATGGATGCCGGATTCCAGCTCGGATTGCGATCCTTGTCAACCAGCACGGAGCGTACACCCTCGTAGAAATCATGGCTGTGCATGAAATGCATGCTCAGGTTCATTTCCATGCGGAAGCAATCAGCGACAGCCATCTCTTTCCCACGGATAAGCTGCTCAAGCGCCACCGCCATTGAAATCGGCGACTTGCCGCGCAGCGTTTTCGCGGTCTCCTGTGCCCATTCGTCGCCTTCCTGGGCCGCTTTCTCAAGCGAAGCCAGAATGTCGGCTACCGAATCAAATCCAAAATGACGATCCACCTTTTCCTGTACGCGTGCAAGCGGCGCTTCCGGAATGTCGGTCGCCGCATATTTCTTAATGATCTCACGCAGCTTGACCGCCGTCTCTTCCCGGCCGCCGGCCTGTGTCCAATCGAATGCCTGCACATCCTGTTTCAATGCGCCCCATTGCTCCGATTGGATATAATAATCGGCGGCGCCAAGGTATACTGCGTCAGCCCCGTTGAACAAGTGAGCCGTCAGCGCCAGATAGCGGCCCATGTGGCCCGGCATTTGATTTAAGAAATAGCTGCCGCCTACATCAGGAAAGAAACCGATATTCATCTCTGGCATGGATAATTTCGAGCGCTCAGTCACCACACGGTGGCTCGCAAAGATAGACAGGCCAATTCCCCCGCCCATGACAATACCGTTCATATAGGCAAGAATCGGCTTCGTGTAGCGGTGCAGAGCCAGATTCATTTTATACTCAATTGAAAAGAAGTCCAGCGCATGCTTCTCCACATTATCGTCGCGTTTATCATAGAACGAACGCATATCGCCGCCCGCACACAGGCCCCTCTCACCGGCACCTTCAATCAGCACAAGCGATACGGCAGAATCACGCTCCCATTCGGCCAGCTTCTTGCTGATTTCTTCGACCATATAAAGTGAAAGGGCGTTCAGCGCTTTCGGACGGTTCAGCAGAATACGGCCGACACCGTTTTCTACATTAAATAAGACTTCGTTGCTGGTTTGTACTGTGTTCTCCACTCTATGACCTCCTAATTCTTTCGCGCTATTTTGTATTTTTTCGACAAAAAGCCGGCAAATTCCTTTTTTTTCGGCACATTGTTTCGCCATGGTGGTTTTCTGTGAAAATCATGAGAAAAGAAAGAGAGAAAGAGGAAATGAGATCCAGGGAAGAAAAAGGCGTTCGCCTTTTTCTACATTGAGCGAAGATAAGCAGGCTATCCCCGCAGTTCCTGCGGTTGAATACAAAAAGTTCGTATTGGCTTGCCATCTTTTCTTGGCTTTTGACACTTGGTTTTCGTGCCAGAGGTAAACGGTATCACATAGGTCGGACAATGGACGTGTCAAAAAACACGCCTTGTCCGAAGCCGATTCATCTCATGCCTGAAATCACGAGTGTTCCCGGCTAATTCATAAAAAAACAGAAAGCGAGAAGCTCTCACCTTCCGAATCCATACATTACCAGCTTGATTTTTTTACGCCAGGCAGTTGTCCTTGATACGCCAGGTCGCGGATACAAATCCGGCACAGCTTAAACTTGCGGTACACGGAGTGCGGACGGCCGCACCGTTCGCAGCGGGTATAAGCCTGCACTTTGAATTTCGGTTTCCGTTTCGATTTTACAATCATTGACTTCTTTGCCATAACTTCCTCCTTTTTACTTAGTTCTTCTTTATTTTAAACACACACGTGTAGACTACACAAACATACTTATCTATCATACCACGTTAGCTGAATAGGTGCAAAGCATGCGCCTAGCTTTTCTGCGCCTCAATTTCTTCCACCAGAAGGCTCAGTTCCGCCCACCGTTCCACTTTTGCCTCCAGCTCCGCGTCCACTTTCTCTTTCTCATCCGTCAGCTCCCGCAAGCGGTTATAGTCGCTTCCCGTTTGCGCTATCTCCTGCTCAAGCGCTTCACTCCGCTGTTCCAATTCGCTGATTTCCTGTTCAATTGTCTCAAATTCCATCTTCTCCTTATACGTAAGCCGGCGGGGTTTGTCTTTTTTCTCCCGTGCTTCCGGCTCCTTTTTCGCTTGCCCGACCTCTGCCTGCTTCTGGCTCTCTTCGTGCCTGCGAATCTCCAGGTATTCGCTGTAATTGCCGAAGTACTCTTTGATACTGCCGCCTTCGAACGCAAACAGACGGTCCACCGTCCGATCCAGAAAGTAACGGTCATGCGACACGACAAGCACGACGCCAGGAAAGCTTTCCAGATAATCTTCAAGAATGGACAGCGTCTGAATATCCAGATCGTTTGTCGGCTCATCAAACAGCAAAACATTTGGCTCGCCCATCAGCACACGCAGCAAATACAGACGCCGCTTCTCGCCTCCGGACAGGCGGCTAAGCGGGGTTCCGTGCGCTTCCGGCGGAAACAGAAAACGTTCCAGCATCTGTCCTGCCGACAGCGTCTTGCCGTCCGCTAAACGGACAACATGGCCGGCTTCCTTAATATAGTCAATCACCCGCTGGTTGCCATCCATCTCCGTATTCTCCTGCCCGTAGTAGCCCAGACGAACGGTTGGACCCAATACGGCTTCGCCTTCGGTTGGAGTAAGCTTGCCTGTAATGATTTTCAGCAATGTCGATTTGCCACTGCCGTTTGGCCCGACGATGCCGATGCGATCCCCGGGCACGGCAATATAGCTGAAATCACGGATAAGCGTTTTGCCATCAAACGCCATCGAGATATGATCCAGCTCAATAATCTTTTTGCCGAGGCGCTGTGATTTCAATTCGATTTCAAGCGCCTGCTGCTGGGCCTGCGGCTTGTTCGCCTGCATCTCATGAATGCGGTCGATGCGCGCTTTCTGTTTCGTCGTGCGCGCTTTCGCCCCCCGGCGCAGCCATGCGAGTTCGCGGCGCAGAATATTTTGGCGGGTCGCTTCCGTCGCCGCCTCCCGCTCTTCACGCTCCGCTTTTTTCTCGAGGAAATAGCTGTAGTTGCCGTCATATGTGTACAATCTGCCGCGGTCCAGCTCGACAATGCGGTTTACCACACGGTCGAGAAAATAACGATCGTGCGTAATCAGCAACAGTGCACCTTTATATCGCGCCAAGTAGCCTTCCAGCCACTCCACCGTTTCGTTGTCGATATGGTTCGTCGGCTCGTCGAGGATGAGAAGGTCTGCTGGATTAATCAATGCGCGCGCCATCGCAACCCGCTTGCGCTGACCACCGGACAAACGATCCACCTGCGCCGAGAAATCATGAATGCCAAGTCGGGTCAGGATTGTTTTTGCGTTCGTCTCCACGTCCCAGGCACCCGCACGATCCATTTGCTCATTCAAATCCGCCAGCTTTTGCTGCAGTCTGGCATTCTCCGGCTCACGGCTAATCTGCTCAATGGTCTGCTCGTACTCTTTCACCAACTGGATTAATGTCGAGTCGCCGGCAAAAATCTGATCCAGCACCGTTCCTTCTTCAAATACAGGATTCTGCGGAAGAAACTCCACGCGCACCCGACTGCCTATCGTTACCGTACCTTCATCGGGTGGAGTCATACCGGCCAGCACTTTCAACAGCGTCGATTTGCCCGTTCCGTTGACGCCGATAATGCCGATTCGCTCCCCGTCTTGGATCCCGAACGAGATATTTTCAAATAAGGTCTTCATTCCATATGATTTCGAAAGATTTTCTGCCGTTAAAATATTCATGTTTAAAACGTCCCTTTTTCAAGTAATCTACCATTTCCTTCTCCTATTATAAACGAAACAGCCAGACAGCACAGAACACATTCAGGGAAAAATGAAATTTTCTGACTATGGCTCATATAGTACAATGAAGAGAGGAGGCGATGTGATGTATAGTGAAAACATAAAAGTAGTCGATTCAAAAACCAGCACAGATGGCAGCCTCAAAGTTGAAATTCTGGAATTTAACAACCTGGCAGGTTTCCATGACACGGCAATGGCATCAAGTTTGTATTATGCGCGCCATAACGGCGTAAAGCTGCACCAGATTAAAGCAACACTAAACGAAGGAAGCTTTACCGTAGAGCAGGGTGCGCTGCAGTACATGAAAGGAAGAATTGCACTTGAGAACACGATAGGCAGCATGGCCGGTATGGCACAGCGCTTCTTAAGCAGCGCGCTGACGAAAGAAACAATGTTCCGTCCGACTTACAATGGTACCGGCGAGATTTACCTTGAACCATCCTTCGGACATTACGCAATCATTCCGGTCGCTAACCAGCGTGTCGTATTGGACAAAGGCATTTACTTTGCAGGAGAATCATCCTTAAAGATTTCCACCGCTGTACAGAAGAACATCTCTTCCGCCTTGTTTGGCGGCGAAGGCCTATTTCAGACGGAAGTATCCGGATCGGGCCTATTGGTCATCCACTGCCCGGTACCGCCGGACGAAGTCCATATCGTAGAGCTTACAAATGACCGCTTGCAGGTAGATGGCACATTTGCCTTTGTGCGCGTCGGCGACATCTCGTTCTCTGTGGAGCGTTCGGCAAAATCGATGGTGGGCGGCATAACAAGCGGCGAAGGCTTGCTGCAGACATTCGAGGGAACCGGTCAGGTCTGGCTCGCTCCTACCCTTCCGGTATACCAGAGCTTCATGACGCCATATCCGGGAAAAGCATAACTCCATAAAACAAACAGTTTCTATTTACTCCTTTTTCTGTGAAAATCATGAGGAAAGAAGGAGAGAAAGAGGAAATGAGATCCGGGGAAGAAAAAGGCCTTCGCCTTTTTCCCCATTGAAATCCTCTCCTCGTTCTCTTCTCTCTTTCCCTTCGTACCACAAAAGTCAGCCGCTCTTCCCACGATTTTCATGTCGGGGTTGCGGCTGAGACGCCATGGTGGTTTTCTTCGTATATCTCTGTATGCTATACAGAAAGCCCGGGATTCGCATGATACGAATCCGGGCTTCCACATTGTGTACTTTACTCAACCTCCACTAACCGGAGGAATAAACGCTACTTCGTCTCCATCTTTTAATGCTGCCGATCCAGCCGCGAACTCCTGATTAACAGCAACCATGGCCGCCGGTATACGCGGCACAAGCGCCGGATACCGCTCGCCAAGCCATCGCTTCACATCTTCTGTCGACATTCCTTCGTTCCACGATAATGTCAGGGTATCTTCGCCTGCTTCTTCCGCCATTGCCGCAAACAACTTCACTGTAATCATGTCTCATCCCCTCCAAACTCCGGCTTTCCGGTCGGATAGGCTGTCGTTTCCTTCTGATCGCCAATCCACGCTTCGCCGTCTTCCCAGTGCTCTTTCTTCCAGATTGGCACAATCTCTTTAATCCGCTCAATCGCATAGCGCGAATACTCATATGAATCGGCACGGTGCGGCGTGGCTACCGCAATGACGACCGCAATGTCGCTGATATCGAGCCGGCCGATGCGGTGTGTAATGGCAACGCGCGCATCCGGACACTTCTCCTGAATCTCTTGGCCGATGCGCGCCAGTTGGCCTTCCGCCATTTCTTTATAAGCGGCATATTCCAGATACATGGTCCGCTTGCCTTTTGTTAACTCCCGCACGGTTCCGACGAACAGATTCACTGCGCCGCAGTTCGGATGGATGATCTTGTTCATAACCTGTTCGACAGATATGGCTTGTTCGACAATTTCAAACAGTTTCATCGTGTCTCTCCTTTAACATACGCCAGCATCACGCCGGCAATGCTTTCGATATCGTTCACGTCATATTGCGGGTATACTATATCCGCAAACCTCTCCCAGCTTGCAACCGCCAGTACCGACGTTACGTCTGTCAGCAATTCCAGGTGCTCAGGATGACGCAAAACAACCACTTTTGGATAGTCTGCGAATTTGTATCCTTCGATCAGCACCATGTCCATCTCCCGGTACAAAGGAAGCAGTTCTTCAATCGAACGGTGCTCCTGAATAATCACGGCCGTTTTCTGTGCCGACGTAATCGAGACGATGGAAGCACCCGCTTCGCGGTGCTTCCATGTGTCCTTCCCCGGCTTATCGATATCAAAATCGTGCGCATCGTGTTTAATGGTTCCGATTCGCAAGCCCTGTGCCGTCAAATAGGCGAGCAGTTTGGTCACCAGCGTAGTCTTTCCACTGTTGGAATAGCCGACAACCTGCAGCACGGGCGGGGAGTGTTTTTCCAGTGCCATAGTGTCCCCTTCTATTCTCCGACATTGTAAGGAAGCATAAGAACGGTCACCGTGTCGCCCTTGGCAACACCGCTTCCGCCCGGCGGAATGCACATCAGGCAGTTAGCGTCCGTAATGTTGGTAACGACCCCCGATTTGTCCTGTCCCACCGGATAGACGACTGCTTTTCCGTCTTCGATCTTCCAGGAGCTGCGCACGTAGCGGGGGAACGAAGACGGCTTTTTCATATCGACGCCAAGCACTGCTTCCATCTCTTTGAGCCCCGTTTCCGGTTTTCCCTGCATCGCCTGCAGCAGCGGACGGACGAACAGTTCAAAACCGACAAAGCAGGCGCCCGGGTTGCCGGAAAGGCCGAAAATAAAGGCATCGTTGTAGCGGGCGGCCGAAGTAACACTGCCGGGCCGCATCGCGATTTTATTGAACAGCAAATCTACATCAAGCCGCTTGAACACTTCGACCATAATGTCGAAATCGCCTACCGATACGCCGCCCGAGGTAATCAGCATATCCGTTTCCTCAAGAATGGTAAGCACCCGCTCCACTGCTTCGTCCGGGTCATCCTGCAGGTTGCCGTATAGTACGGGGATGCCACCCGCCTGGCGCACCTGGCTTGCGGTCATATAGCTGTTGCTGTTGCGGATTTTGCCGTAGCGCAGCGGCTCTTCCGGCATGAGCAATTCCGATCCGGTCGCCAAAATTCCGATTCTCGGCAACTGGTATACCGGTACCTCCGCATAGCCGAATGTAGCGAGAATAGCCATCTCACCGGGACCAATCCGCTTGCCTGCTTCCACCAGCAGGTCGCCTGATTTCTTTTCTTCTCCCACCTCAATGACATTTTCTCCTGCCTTCATCTCTTTTTTCACGCCAACCACTTTCTCAACCCGCGCTTCATTCTCTGTCGTCATCTCGAACATGATGACACAGTCCGCACCTTCGGGAATGGCGGCCCCGGTCATAATGCGGGCCGCCTGTCCTTTGCCGACTGTAAAATCCGGTGCATCACCGCAGGCAATCGCACCGACAACTTCTAACTCTACCGGTTTCTCAAGCGATGCACCGGCCGTATCTTCCGCACGCACTGCAAAACCGTCATACGGCGACTTCGGAAAATGAGGCACGTCATTCGTGGCACGAATCGGCTCGGCCAGCCTACGTCCCTCACTCTCGGTCAACGGTACATGTTCAACTTTATTTTTTCCGGCGAACGCAAGAATACGCCGCTGGGCTTCCGCCACGGAAATCGGATCGCGATGAAATCTCATAGTCTCTCTCCTTTTTGAAATCGTTCATATTCTTGTATCGTGTTCATATTGCAAAAAGGATCCGGTGCAAAATATGGTGTCGCATCCCATGCCTTCGCCCGTGCACCGTCGATTAAATTGAACATTCGCCTGCGGCCGTCCGAAAGCAGCGCCGCGGCCATCCGGGATAGGCGGCGGTGGTACAAAGCACATAGCGGATGCGCTCGTCCTCTCCACACCGGATAAATAATATCGTACTCTGTCTCAAGCATGGGAGCGTGGCTACACAGCCGGATAAGAACCTCTTCCGTCAGCGCGGGCATATCGCATGCTACTACTATCAGCACATCCGCCCCTGCGACGCGCATGGCGGTGGCGATGCCGCCAAGTGGTCCCTGTCCCGGGATGTCATCAGGATAGATGGGTACCTTATCCGGTATCATATCGAGCCGCTCCGGATGGTTGGACAAGATGATGCAGCGCTCCGTTACCCGGTCAAGCAGGCGCCATGTCCGTTCAATGAGCGGCCTTCCTTCAATCGTGAGCAGTTCTTTCGGCGTGCCCATCCGCGAGCTTTGCCCGCCGGCAAGAATAACCCCTTCCATCCAACGCGCTCCTTTTCTACCAATGGTTTCATCCTTTATTGTACCGCATTTCCGCCAACAAACCTACCGCAGCCGCACATAAGAAACAGCTTGTTTAGTGGCTCGCCGTTACTTTTAGGCCGACAATGCCTGTCACGAGCAGCAATAAAAAAACGATGCGCATCACGTCGCGTGGTTCGCCTAAAAACAGCATGCCCACAATCACCGTACCCAGCGCGCCAATCCCCGTCCAGATTGCGTATGCCGTGCCGATCGGCAGCGTGCGCAGCGCAGCGGATAGGAAATAAAAGCTAATCGCCATTCCGGCCACGGTAATGATCGTTGGATACAACCGGGTAAACCCCTGTGTGTATTTCAATGAAATCGCCCACACCACTTCAAATAAACCGGCAAGAAACAAAAATACCCAAGCCATGTCGTTCTTGTTGCCTCCTCTTTACTTTTTATCTTTCGACTGGACCGTAACGCCCAGCCAGAATGTCTTCCATACGCTTTCAAGCCTTGCAGCGAAGTTCTCCCGCCCGTAATAAAATGCCTGGACAAACAGGCCGTCCATCAAGCAATAATACGAGGCAAGCAGGTGATCCATCTCTTCCTGCCGGATGATGCCCTGCTTCATTCCTTCAGCAAAAATCGCACGCAGAATCGCGGATTGCGCTTCCTCGGAAGCGAGAAACTTCTCCCGCAGCTTCTCCTCCAGAAAATCGGGCGGAAACAGCATCGTTCGCTTGAAGAATGCCGTTCTCTCTTCATCCTGCAGGTAGTATGCACAGCTGTCTTTCAGGATGGCAAACAGCTTCTTCTCGACTGGATAGTCTTTGATTTCCCGGGCCAGCCGTTCGCTGTGCCGGATTTGATCCCACATCACGTCTGCAAATACAGCAAGAAAAAGGTCTTCCTTGCTCTTGAAATGCGCATAAATCGACGGTTTCTTAATCCCGACTTCCCGTGCGATATCAGAGAGTGACGTGCCTTCGTACCCGCCTCGTGCAAACAAAGGCAGCGCCGCCGCTTTGATTTTGTCCGCCGTCATAATGGACTTCCTCCCTACCTATCGTTAGTTAGGGGAAGTATAGCGTATTTCTGGATAAAAAGCAACGAAACCAGAATGCCCGGGCGAATTTTTGAAGCCCATGAAAAAACCGACCCCTTCTTCAAACGAAAGAGTCGGCTGAGCCATTTTACATCGTATATGAATGTATACAAAAAAGAGGTTCCACATCAAACTCTATGGCTGACTGCTTCATACATAAAAATTGTTTGAACGGAAGAAGGGAAGAGAGAAAAAAGAGCCAGGGAAGAAAAAGGCGTTCGCCTTTTTCCCCATTCTCTTCTTCTTTGTCATCCGTATACTTTTTCTCACTTCCACCCAGGCTATACCATTGCTTTGTCTATTGAAATCGTCGTGTACGCTTCTTCCAGTACACTTACCAGTTGGCTCATGCCATACTCGATTTTCTCCGGTACAGAGTGCGTGTAGTTCAGGCGGAATGTATTGTGCTTTGGATTCGATACGTAGAATGGAGCCCCCGGCACATAGGCTACGCCTTTCTCAATCGCCTTCGGAAGCAAATCTTTCGTGTTGATGCTCTCATGCAGTTCCAACCAGAAGAACATGCCGCCCTGCGGAATCACGTAGCTAAGGCCTGGCAGGTTGAGACGCTGCAATTGACCGAGCATAACATGCATTCTCTCTTTATATACACTGCGCAGGCCGGCAATGTGCGCATCCAGGTCAAAATCGCGCAGCAAACAGTACAGCGCCTGCTGGTCAATAGAGCTGGAGTGAAGGTCGGCGGCCTGCTTGGCCTGTGCCATCATACGGATAATTTGATACGGTCCCATAACCCAGCCGGTGCGAAGCGCAGGTACCACCGTCTTTGAGAACGTACTGGTGTACAGCACGGTTTCCCCATTATCAAGCGCTGCGATCGGCGTATAGCCGGATGCCTCATCGAACAGGATTTCACCGTACGGATCATCTTCAAAAATGATGACATTATATTTCTTCGCAAGCCGCAGCAAGTGCTCCCGCCGCTCGAGCGACCATACATTGCCGCGCGGATTTGAGAACGTCGGCACGACGTAGACAAATTTCGGTGCGTAGGTCTTCATCTTTTCTTCCAGATCTTCCGGCAGCATACCCGATGCATCGGAATCGACTGCAACTACCTTCGCTTCGTATGATTGGAATACCTGCAGTGCCGCCAGGTATGTAGGATTCTCTGTAAGAACAATATCGCCCGGATTTAGCATAACGCGGGCAAACAGGTCGATCGCCTGCTGAGAACCGGTCGTCAGCAAAATATTCTGCGCATCCATGCGGATCTGCTTGCGCACGGCCATCCGGTCTGCAATCGCTTCACGCAGCGGAGTGAATCCTTCCGTTAAGCCATACTGCATCGTATGTTTCCCGCCTTCGAATACCCGCTTGTACGCTTCCTCTACTGCGGCGAGAGGAAACAAGTCGTCGTCAGGAAGTCCGCCGGCGAACGAGATAATATTCCCCTGGCTAATCACTTTGAGAATGTCTCGCACCGCTGAAGATTCAAAATTCCGGGTTCTTTGTGCAAAAGCGTACTTCATTGTCCAGCCACCTCGATTAATTTTCTTTTTTAAATATTAAAAATACATTAAACCTTTTATGCGAGATTGGCAAGACTTTTGCTTATTTTTCAGGAGATTTCGGAATAAACCGGAAGCGGCTGCCCATCGTGTCGGCATAATCCGTGTGTTGTGCAAGTCCCGTTTCTTCGATGCGAATGCGGTGGCGCAGCATCAGTGCGTTCAATAGGCTAAATAAAATGCACGTTACATACGCTTGAAACAAAAGCGGAATCAAAGCGATTTCTAAAATGACGACCGTGTAATTCGGATGCCGCAGGAAACGGTATGGTCCCTGCTTGACCACCTCTCCCCCCGGCACGAATATAATGCGGGTATTCCAGTAAGGGCCGAGCGAGATAATGGCCCAATAACGGATGATCTGTACGGTGATAAGGACAAAAACAATGAGCGGCCACCGATTCGACAGCGGATAGCCGCGCAGTGCGGCTTCCGCCCATAAGCTTACAAAAAAAACGGTATGGAGAAGAACCATCAACGGATAATGATCGGCTCCGATCTCCACGCCACCCCGGCTCTCCATCCACTCCCGGTTTCGCTTGGCGACTCTCAACTCCAGCAAACGCTGGGAGATAATCAACAGAAAAACGAGATAAAATACAGGCATTCATCCCTCATCCTTTCACCAATAGCATCTCAGAGCTAAAGCCCGGCCCCAGTGCGGTTACAATGCCATACTCCCCCGGCGCGATTCCTTGCTCAAGGAACGCTTGAAGCACGAACAGCACAGTAACCGACGACATATTACCAAACCGATGTAAAACATCCAGCGCATGGAAAAAATAAGCGAGCTCGACCCCTACCACTTCGGCGTAAGCCTCAATGACTTTCCTGCCGCCCGGATGCGCGATAAAATGCCGGATATCACGTCCGGTCAGACCGTGCCGCTCCAGAAATTCCATTAAGCCGGGCTTGAGAAGCTGGCATACAATCGCAGGAATGTCGCGCGAGAAAATAACTTTAAGACCGTGCTCGTTGATGTCCCAGCCCATTACGTCCCGGGTGTCCGGCCAGAGTGTACTCATCGTGTCAACGACCTGGATTTTCTTCTCTGAAGCCCTGACACAGGCCTCCCCTTCCACCAGCACCGCTGCCGCACCGTCGGCGAACAGGGAAGTCGCA
>Ga0310821_100718_pt1 | contig 13922 bp, 7 predicted proteins | sample P4_ome_FD_201300 | JGI IMG/M metagenome (GOLD analysis project Ga0310821, IMG submission 201300) | Sorghum-adapted microbial communities from Joint BioEnergy Institute, Emeryville, California, United States - P4_Day56_Rep1 | ecosystem: Engineered > Bioreactor > SSF (Solid state fermentation) >... | reverse complement strand
TGTAGTAGCCGGGCTCGTTCGAGACGATCATGCCGACCTCGAGCGGCACGCGGTTGGGCATCTTCGAGATGCGTTGCGGCCCTTCGTGGACGCCGAGATAGCTGCCGACCCCGTGCCCCGTGCCGTGGTCGAAATCGAGCCCCACCTGCCAGAGGGCGTGCCGGGCGAGCGTGTCGAGCTGGCTGCCGGTGGTGCCGCGCGGGAAGCGGACCGTGGCCAGCGCGATGTGGCCCTTGAGCACCCGGGTGAAGCGCTCGCGCATCTCGGCCCCGGTGGCGCCCGGAGGCGGCGCGCCGACGGCGACCGTGCGGGTCACGTCGGTCGTGCCGTCGAGATACTGCGCCCCGGAATCGACGAGATAGAGCTGCCCCGGCTCGAGCCGCCGGTTCGTCCGCTCCGTGACCCGGTAGTGGACGACCGCGCCGTTCGGTCCGGCGCCCGAGATGGTGTCGAAGCTGAGGTCCCGGAACAGCTCGTTCTCGCGGCGGAAGGCGGCCAGCCGTTCGGCCGCGTCGAGCTCGGTGAGCTCGCCCTTCGGCGCCTCGCGCGCGAGCCAGGCGAGGAAGCGGGTGAGCGCCGCCCCGTCGCGCCGGTGCGCCGCCCGCGCCCCGGCGATCTCCGTCGCGTTCTTGCAGGCCTTGGGCAAGGCACAGGGGTCCTCGCCGGCGACCGGCCGCGCGCCGGCGGCCGACAGGCGGTCGAAGATCCAGACGGCGCCGCTGGCGGCGTCGGTCAGGACGCGCCGCCCTTCGGCCCCGTCCCGGGCGCCCAGCCGGTCGAGCGCCGCCGCGAAGCCGTCGGGCGGGTTGATCGAGACGCCGTTGCCGAGATGCGCCTCGAGGCCCGGCGCCAGCTTTCGCCGGTCGATGAACAGCTCCACCGCGCCCTCGGCGTGCAGGATCGCGAAGGACAGCGGCAGCGGCGTATGCGGCACGTCGCCGCCGCGGATGTTGAGCAGCCAGGCGATCGAATCCGGCGCGGAGATGACCGCCGCCGCAAAGCCGTCCTCTCGGAGCTTCCGGCCGAGCATCTCCCGCTTCTCCCCCGAATCGAGGCCGGCAAAGCGCAGCTCGTGCGGGACCACCGGCGCGATCGGCGGCGGCGGCTGATCCCGCCAGACCGCGTCGATCGGGTTGCCGTCGCAGGCGACGAGCTCGCCGCCGGCCCGCTCCACCGCGCGGCGCAGGCGCTTGATGCCCTCCACCGTGTGGAGCCACGGGTCGTAACCCAGCCGGCCCCCGGCCGGCAGCCGCTCGGCGATCCACGCCTCGGGCGGCTGCTCGGTCAGGTGGCGCGGCTCGAACAGCCCGACATCCACCTGGTCGCGGACCTGCAGCGTATAGCGCCCGTCAACGAAGATCGCGGCCCGGTCCTGCAGGACGATCGCGAAGCCGGCCGAGCCGGTGAAGCCGGTGAGCCAGGCGAGCCGTTCCGCGCGCGGCGGGACGTATTCGCCCTGGTGCTCATCCGCCCGCGGCACGACAAAGCCGGTCAGTCCCCGCCGCGCCAGTTCTTGCCGCAGCGCAGCAAGGCGCGTCGCCGACGACTCCCCGGTGCCATTGGCCTGTTCTTTCGCCCGCAATTCCGTCTCAGTATTTCTCCGAAGCGCCCGAAGCTCCGCTTTCAGCTCCTCGCTCGGCGTTTCGGCGACCAGAACCATCCAGGCGTCCGGGTCCTCGCCCGGGGGCGCGGCGCAGACGCCGGCCACCAACGCCCGCAAATCCGCCGGCGTCAGCGGCGATCCGGCCTCCCTCAGCAGCCGCGCCAGGGCTTCATCCCCGGCCCCGCCGCGATCGCGGCGGCCGGTCATTTCCGTTCGTTCTGACGCCTCGGTCCTTTCCATAAATTGCCTTTTCTTTGCTGAATTGTGATGTGAATTTCCGGATTCTCGAAGAGGTCAAGTTTACCGTCGCAGGCGGTCATGTACTCGTAAACTACTGCGCAAAAAGATCCATGCGCTCCTTGCATTGCTGCAATGCAGCATTCCCGCTGCCGGGATGGTCGCGCCACTCCTATATTGTGGCACGTAAAGGTCGCCGGCAATGCCGCTGGCGGCCGCTTGGCATGGATGTAACCGATGCATTCGACAATCGAGAACGAGAAGGTGATCCGGGGCCCGGCGATCCTGCGGGACGTGATCACCCGGACCGATGCCCGGCGCGGCGAGGCCGCGATGGGCGGAACTCTTCTGGCCGCCCTGCGGCGGCGCTTCCGGCGAGCGGCCATCGCCCGGCAGCTGGCTGCCCTCGACGACCGCCTGCTGGCCGATATCGGGATCGAGCGCTGGCAAATCGCCGACGTGGCCGACCAAGCGGCTGCCGAAGCCAGCCCGATCACCCGGACCGACCGGGCGGCCGCGGGAACCTCGTTCCTGCAGACGGTCGGCCGGTTCGTCAACGACCACATCGTCGTGCCCCTGCGGCGCGCCTACCGTCGGCAGGTGGCCTATCGCGAGCTTTCGGCCCTCGACGACCGCCTCCTGAGCGATATCGGGCTGACCCGCGGAGACATTCCCGCCGTGGTCAACGCCCTTTCGGAGGGCGAGTTGCGGCGTGAGGCGTCGGCCCAGGCCGACCGGACGCGCGAGGAGGACGGGCACGATATGCTTTGGTCGCTGCGCCTGTGGAACCGCAGCCGCTCCGCGGCGAAGGCCCTCTACGCGCTGGACGACCGCACGCTGAACGACATCGGCCTTGTCCGCGGCGAGGTCGACGACGTGGCCGAGGAGCTGGCCCTGCGCTCGCTGCGCAAGCCGGTGGCCAACCGCAACCTGTCCAGCAAAGCCGCGTAACGGACCCGGTCCGTTCTTGACCCCCGGCACGGCGGCCCTTTCGGGGCCGCCGTTTCGCCGTTCGGGGCACCGGTCAATTCCAGCACTCGACGATAACGGTGAAGCGCCTTGCGCGCTCCACGATTTCGGTGACCTCCATCGGCCGATCGGAGGACGTCGTTTCGATCGGCACGCCGCTCTGTTCAAGAAAATCGAACACCGCACCGCGCGACGTGGCGAAGTTGACGTTCTGCGGCAGATCGCCGATGGCCGCCTCGATCTCCATCGCGTCAAGCTTCGAGGTAACGACGCCGATGGCGTTCCCGCTCATGTCAAGGACCGGCCCGCCGCTGTTGCCGGCCTGTACCGGGTTGCTGATCTGAATCAGGCGACGGTCGTCGCCCATGCCGGCCACGGCGCTGACGACCCCGGTCGAGACATTCACCCCGGAGGCGAGGATGCCGCGCAGCGGAAATCCGAGGACCACGAGTCCTTCGCCCTGGCGGATACCGCGTCCCTCGCGAAACCGCGCGTGGTCCGTGGTATTGCCCGGCCGCCGCAGTAGGGCGAGGTCGCTCTCCGGATCCACGGTGACGATCTCGGCCCTTGCGCTCTCGCCGCCGGCCGGAGTGACGCGGATCTCGGCACAGCCTTCGACGACGTGGTGACTGGTCAGCACGTGGTTCGCGCGACTGACCACGAACCCGGTGCCCGAACTTTCGAGCTCGAGTTCCGAGGGAGGTCGCGGGGCCGCCCTGAATGCGGCCCTTGCCAGGCTGCGCCGGCCATCGGGAGAATGCCGGGCGACGGCTTCGTCGGAGCCCGAGAACCAGGCGACGGCCATGGCCTGCGCTTCAGCCAGCCGTGCGGCGCTCAGCTGCCCGGCGATCATGTCCCGCTGCCGCACCGCGAAATCGCGGTTCGGCCCGGGTCCGGCACGGGCCGCGGCGAGATTCCACCAGGCGTAGGCTTGCGGTAGATCGCGGGCGACGCCGATGCCCTCGCCATAGATCCGGCCCAGACTCCCGAGCGCGTAGACATCGCCCTGCTCGGCCGCCCGCCGGTACCATTCCAGGGCCCGCTCCAGGTTCCGTGGCACGCCCTCCCCGTATTCATGGATATAACCCAGGCTACGCTGGGCGTAGGGGAAGCCCTCCTCGGCGAGCTGGTGGAGCACGGCCATCGCCTCTTCCGGATCCTCCGGCAGCCCTTCGCCGTAGAACTGCATGAAGGCGAGGCTGTATCGGGCATAGGGGTGGCCTTGCTCGGCCGCCCTTCGATACCAGTAGGCCGCCCGCGCGTAGTTCTGCGGTACCCCCTCGCCGGCGTAGAACAGGTCGCCCAGGAAGGTCTCCGCATCCGGATCGCGCTGCTCCGCCGACCTGCGCATCCATTCATAGGCCCGGACGTAATCGGCCGGCACGCCCAGGCCGTAGTAGTACATGTGGCCGAGATAGTACTGGGCGGTCGCGTCGCCGCGCTCCGCGAGCGGCAGGAACTCCGTATAGGCGAACGCGTAATCGTAACGCTCCAGTGCCGTGACGGCATCGTCGAGAGCGGCCTGCGCCGGGCCGCCGAGCCCGAAACTGAGCAGCGCGGCAAGGATGGGCCGTCGCATCCGAATTCCCCCGGTCCGTCGATCCGAATCGGCCCAGAATAGCACCGATTCTTCTCTAATGGTTGACCCGGACGAACGTCCGCGCGGACCCGAAACGCGGCGGATCAGGCGCCCATTGCGGACCGGGACCGGCCGCGAGGCCGCTCGCGGCCGATGACGATCACCGACCAGTCGCCGAGGCGGCGGCGCTCCACGAGGTCGAGGCCGTGCGGCCGATGCGCGGCGAGAACCATCTCTTCCTGGTTGGCGAGCAGGCCCGAAAGGACGGCGAGGCCGTCGGCCGCGAGATGCCGCGACAGTGCGCCGGCCATGCGGCAGAGCGGCCGCGCCAGGATGTTCGCCACGACCAGGTCGAAGGGGGCGCGGCGGCGGACCGCCGCGGCCGCGTAGCCCTGGCTCTTCACCACCCGGACAAGCGCATCGAGCCCGTTGAGCCGGGCATTCTCGCGGGCCACGGCGACGGCCTGCGGGTCGTTGTCGCAGGCGAGGACCGGAACACCCCAGAGCCGGGCCATGGCGAGGGCCAGGATGCCGCTGCCGCAGCCCATGTCGAGTGGGCGGGCAAACCGCCGCCGGCGGGCCAGCCGATCGATGGCAAGCAGACAGCCGCGGGTCGATTCGTGGTGTCCGGTGCCGAAGGCGAGCCCGGGATCGATCTCCAGGGCCAGCGTGCCGCGCGGCGCGGCAGCGGCGGGGATGTGGGCGCCGTGCACGAAGAACCGCCCGGCGCGCAGAGGCGGCATGTTCCGCTGGCACTCCGCGATCCAGTCCCGGTCCGCCACGGGTTCGATCGTCACCGCGGCCTCCCCGTCGACCCCGGCTTCGGCCAGGGCCCGACGGACCGCCCGGCTGTCGGGCTGCCCGGAGCTCAGCGCCTCGACGACCCAGGCCGGGCCGCCCTCGACCTCGAAGCTCGACAGAGCGATCGCGAAGGGCTCCAGCGCCGCCTCGACACGAGCGAGGGCCTCGACCGCGGCGGCGGGCACCGGGACGCGGATCGACCAGAGGGGATTGTCGGCGGTCATGGCTGCACCGGACATGGGGCCCCTCACCCGGCCTGATCGGCCGGAACGACGAAGCTCGCCATGACCTTCTTCGAACCGGCCTTGTCGAACTCGATCTCCAGCTTGTCGCCTTCGACCGCGGCAACGCGACCATAGCCGAACTTCTGGTGGAACACGCGGGCGCCCGCCCGGTAGGGACCCGACGCCGCGGGGCCGGCCACGACCCGCGCCTCACCCTCGATGAGCCGGCCTTCGCCGCGCCGCGGCCAGGCACCGCCGCGGTCCGGGGCAAAGCCGCGGGCGGCCGCCGGGCCGCCCAACCCGCCCGTCGTCCAGGCGCCCACGCCTTCCCCGCCCCAGCGGGTGGCGCCGTAGAGGCCGGGCTCGGCAAGGAGCTCGACATGTTCGGGCGGCAGCTCGTCGACGAAACGCGACGGAATCGCGCTCTGCCACAGATTGTGGACCCGCCGGTTGGCCGCATAGGAGACATAGGCCCGGCGGCGGGCGCGGGTGAGCCCGACATAGGCAAGCCGCCGCTCCTCCTCCAACCCCGCGGTGCCGGACTCGTCGAGGGCACGCTGATGCGGGAACAGCCCCTCCTCCCAACCGGGCAGGAACACGATGTCGAACTCCAGTCCCTTGGCGCTGTGCAGGGTCATCACGGTGACCATGTCGCCGGGCGCGGCCTCGGCGTTTTCCATCACGAGGCTGATATGCTCGAGGAAGCCGCCGAGGTTCTCGAACTCCTCCATGGCGACGATCAGCTCCTTCAGGTTCTCGAGCCGGCCGGGCGCGTCCGGCGACTTGTCGGCCTGCCACATCGCCGTGTAGCCGGATTCGTCGAGCACGAGCTGCGCCAGCTCCGTATGGCTCTGCTCGGCGGCGAGCGCGCGCCAGCGGTCGAAGTCGCTGAGCAGGCCGCCGAGCGCCCGCCGGGCCGCCGGCTTCAGCTCGTCCGTCTCGATGAGCCTCGCCGCCGCGGCGGTCATGGACAGCCCTTGCGCGCGAGCGATCGCGTGGAGCGTCCGGACGGTGGCGTCGCCGATGCCGCGGCGCGGCGTGTTGACGATGCGTTCGAAAGCGAGGTCGTCGTCCGGCTGGTGGAGGACGCGCAAATAGGCGATCGCGTCACGGATCTCCTGTCGCTCGTAGAAGCGCGGGCCGCCGACGACACGGTAGGGAATGCCGAGGGTGATGAACCGCTCCTCGAACTCGCGGGTCTGGAAGCCGGCCCGCACCAGCACGGCCATCGCGCCCAGGGACACGCCCTGCCGCTGCAGCGCCTCGATCTCGTCGCCGACGAAGCGCGCCTCCTCCTCCCCGTCCCAGAGGCCGCGCAGGCGGACCTTCTCGCCCGTCTTGCCCTCCGTCCACAGCGTCTTGCCGAGCCGCCCGGTGTTCTTGGCGATGAGGCCGGACGCGGCGCCGAGGATGTGATGCGTGGACCGGTAGTTGCGTTCGAGCCGGACGACGCGGGCGCCCGGGAAATCGGTCTCGAAGCGCAGGATGTTGCCGACCTCCGCGCCGCGCCAGCCATAGATCGACTGGTCGTCGTCGCCGACGCAGCAGATGTTCCGGTGCCCCTGGGCGAGCAGGCGCAGCCAGAGATACTGGGCCACGTTGGTGTCCTGGTACTCATCCACCAGGATGTAGCGGAACCGCTGCTGGTAAGACCGCAGCAGATCCGGCTCGCTCATGAACAGCGTCAGATTGTGCAGCAACAGGTCGCCGAAGTCGCAGGCGTTCAGCGTCCGCAGCCGTTCCTGATAGTCGCGGTAGAGCTCCAGCATCCGGCCGCCGGCGAGGTCGCCCTGCTCGCCGATACCGACCTTCTCGGGCGTCAGGCCGCGATCCTTCCACCGCTCGATGACGCCGAGCAGCGTGCGGGCCGGCCACTTCCTGTCGTCGATGTCGGCCGCGCGGAGGAGCTGCTTCACCAACCGGATCTGGTCGTCGGTGTCGAGGATGGTGAAGTTCGGCTTCAGCCCGACGAGCTCGGCGTGGCGGCGCAGGATGCGGGCGGCCAGCGCGTGGAAGGTGCCGAGCCACCAGCCCTCGACCGGGCGGCCGATCAGCGCGGCGATCCGCTCCTTCATCTCAAGCGCCGCCTTGTTGGTGAAGGTGACGGCGAGGATCTGCGCCGGTGCGGCGCGGCCGGTCATGAGGATGTGGGCGAGCCGCGTGGTCAGCACCCGCGTCTTGCCGGTGCCGGCGCCAGCGAGGACCAGCACCGGCCCGTCGAGCGTCTCGACGGCGGTGCGCTGGGCCTCGTTCAGGCCGGCGAGGTAGGGGTACGCTGCCGTCGCGTTTGGTCCGGCCGCGGGCCGACCGTCCTGGATCTCCGAAGAATGGGTCATGGCCCGGGATATATAGCACCCCGCCCGCGCCGACTCAGCCCCCAAGAGCCCGGTTCCCTCAGATCGACGGCGCGCCTGGGTCTCCGCGTTCTCTCCGATGCCAGAGGCCGCGTGAACCTTGTGTCCCGCGAAGGCGTTGATGAATAGCGCCGGCCCGCAACCCTGCCACGCTCATACCGGAGGAATGCCGCACCCCATGACGGAGCACGCCTTCCGAAGCGCCCCGGCGTGCCTCCGGCGCCTGCGCAAGGCGGTCGTCGGGCCGCTTCTCGGCGTCGCGCTCGCGGCCTGCGACGGCGAGAACGCGGCGAACCAGGCGCAGCAGACACCGGCGCAGCCGGTGCCGGTCGGCGTGGTCGCAGTGCGGCCGGAGCCGGTGACCGTTGCGGAGACCTTCGTCGGCCGCCTCGAGGCGATCCAGAAGGTGGAGGTCCGCGCCCGCGTGTCCGGGTTCATCAAAGAGCGCCTGTTCAAGGAAGGCGAGACGGTGAAGCAGGGACAGCTTCTCTTTCGCATCGAGAGCGAGACCTACGCCGCAGAGGTGGAGCGGCGCCGCGCGGACCTCGCCGCCGCGGAGGCCGAACTGCAGAACGCCCAGGCCCAGCTTCGCCGCGCGCGGGAGCTGGTGCGACGCGGCAACATCCCGGAGGCCACCGTGGACGAGCGCGAGGCCGCGGCCCGCACCGCCGAGGCATCGGTGCTGCAGGCGCAGGCCGCGCTCCGCCAGGCCGAGATCGATCTCGGCTACACCGAGATCGACGCCCCCATCGCGGGCCGGACCGGCCGCGCGAACTTCGACGTCGGCGACCTTGTCGGGCCGGATTCATCGCCGCTGACGGAAATCGTCAATCAGGACCCGATCTACGCCCTCTTTCCGGTCAGCCAGCGCGTTATGCTGCAGGTGCAGCAGGCCGCGAAGGCCGGCAGGATACAGCCGAGCGGCTTCGTGGTGCGGCTGCGCCTTTCCGACGGCAGCGAGTACCCGCACACCGGGCGGATCGATTTCGTGGCCACCAGCGTGGACCGCGGCACGGACACGGTGCAGGTCCGCGCCGTGGTGCCCAACCCCGATGGCCTTCTCCGCGACGGGCAGTTCGTCCAGGTCGTGGTCCAGGAGGGCGAGCCCGACCTCGCGATCGCGTTGCAGCAGGCGGCCGTTCTGACGGATCAGGAAGGCAATTTCGTGCTGGCCGTCACTCCGGACAACCGGGCCGAGGTCCGCCGGGTCGAGCTGGGGGAAACGCTGGCGCGCGGCCGCGTCGTCGTCCGGTCGGGCCTCGAGGAAGGAGACCGCGTGATCGTCGAGGGCGTGCAGCGGGTGCGACCCGGCGCGCCGGTCGAGCCCCATCCCGCGCAAAGCGCGACCGCCGGAATGTGAGTCTTGCTGTCCTACATCTTCATCGACAGGCCCCGTCTGGCGTTCGTCCTTTCGATCGTGATCACGCTCGCCGGGCTGCTCTCCCTCACCCGCCTGCCGGTCGCCCAGTTCCCGGACATCGTGCCGCCGCAGGTTTCCGTCACCGCCCAGTATCCCGGCGCCAACGCCGAGACCGTCGAGGCAACCGTGGCCCAGCCGATCGAGGCGCAGGTGAACGGCGTCGACGGCATGATCTACATGGAGTCGACCAGCGGCAACGACGGCAGCTATTCGCTGAACGTCACCTTCGAGGTGGGCACCAATCCGGACATCAACACCGTCAATGTCCAGAACCGGGTCGCGCTGGCGGAGTCCCAGCTTCCCGAGGACGTGCGCCGGCTGGGCCTCACCGTGCGCAAGCAGTCCACCTCCTTTCTGCAACTGATCAGCCTCGTCTCCGACAAGGCGGAGTACGATCTGCTCTTCCTCAACAACTACGCGCGCCTCAACCTGCTCGACGCCCTGTCCCGGGTGCCGGGCGTCGGCGAGGCGCGGCTGTTCAGCCAGTACGACTACAGCATGCGCATCTGGCTGGACACGGACCGGCTGACGAGCCTCAACCTGTCGCCGAACGACGTGGTCGCCGCGATCCGGTCCCAGAACGTGCAGGCGGCCGTCGGCGCCATCGGCGCCCCGCCGATGCCGGATTACCAACAGATCGAGATTCCGTTGCAGGCGCAGGGTCGCCTGTCCGACGCGAGCGAGTTCGAGAACATCGTGCTGCGCGCCAACCCGGACGGATCCGTCCTCAGGCTGGGCGACGTCGCGCGGGTCGAGCTTGCGGCGCGGTCCTATGCCTCGGCGGGCACGTCCAACGGTCGTCCGGCCGCGGTCATCGGTGTGTTCCAGTCGCCGGGCGCCAATGCGGTGACCACCGCGGAAAGCGTCACCGAGACGCTCGATCGCCTGTCGGAGCGCTTTCCCGAGGGCGTGCGCTACGAATCCACCTATGACACGACCGTGTTCGTCACGGCCTCGATCGAGGAGGTGGTCCAGACCCTCGTCGAGGCGTTCCTGCTCGTGCTCGTGGTCGTCTTCCTGTTTCTGGGGTCCTGGCGCGCCACGATCATCCCGATGATCGCCATCCCGGTGTCGCTGATCGGCACCTTCGCCTTCCTCCTGCTGTTCGGGCAATCGGCCAACACGATCTCGCTCTTCGCCATGGTGCTGTCGATCGGCATCGTGGTCGACGACGCGATCGTGGTCGTCGAGAACGTCGATCGGGTCATGCGCGAAGAGCGTCTGCCGCCGCGCGAGGCGACGCGCAAGGCCATGGCCCAGATCACCCCAGCGATCATCGCGATCACCCTCGTGCTGCTCTCGGTGTTCGTGCCGGTCGGATTCATTCCGGGCATCACCGGCGCGCTCTACGCCCAGTTCGCGCTGACCGTGTCGGTCGCCGTCAACGCACTGACCCTGAGCCCGGCGCTCTGCGCGCTGCTTCTGCGGCCGGGAGAGGGGCACGGCCGCATCATGCGCTGGATTCAGGGGCGCATCGACGACGTCCGAAACGGCTATGCGTGGACTGTCGCGCGGCTGGTGCGGATCGCCGCCTTCTCGCTCGTCGCCGTGGCGGCGGCCTTTGCCGGTTATTACGGCCTGTCGCGCGTCGTCCCCACCGGCTTCGTCCCCGAAGAGGACCAGGGCGCGCTGTTCATGGAGGTCACGTTGCCGCAAAGCGCCGCGCTCAACCGGACCGAGCGCGTCGTGCGGGAGGTCGAAGCGCAGGTCCGCGACATCCCGGGCATCCGCAGCGTGACGGCGGTGGCCGGGTTCAGCCTGTTGCAAAACCTCCAGGTCGGCAACAGCGCGTTCATGGTGCTGTTGCTCGATCCGTTCGACGAACGCATCGAGCAGGGTATCTCGGCCTTCGATGTGCTGGCCGAAGCGCAGCGCCGGGTCGCGGCCATCGCGGAGGCACAGGTCCTCGCGTTCAACGTTCCCGCGATCGCCGGCATCGGCAATGTCGGCGGGTTCGATCTCCGGCTTCAGGATCTGGCGGGCGGCAGCCTGACCGATCTTGCCTCGGTGTCCGGCGCGTTGATCATCGCCGCGAACCAGAATCCCGTGCTCAGCCAGGTCTTCACGACGTTCGCGGTGGACACGCCGCGGCTTTTCATCGAGATCGACCGCGACAAGGCCCAGATCCTCGGCGTCGCCGTTGCCGACATCTACAACGCGCTGCAGACCACGCTGGGCGGCCTCTACGTCAACGACTTCAATCTCTTCGGGCGGACCTGGCAGGTGAAGGTGGCGGCGGAGGCGGCGGACCGCGACGCCGTGGAGGATCTGTGGCGCATCCATCTGCGCAGCGCGAACGGCGCGATGGTGCCGCTGCGCAGCCTGGCGACGGTACGTCTCGAGCTCGGACCGCAGGCGATCACCCGGTACAACAACCTTCGGAGCGTCACGGTGAACGGCTCGCCCGCACCGGGCCGCAGCTCCGGCGAGGCGATCGCGGCGATGGCGGCCGTGGCGGCCGAAACGCTGCCGGCCGAATATGACTACGAGTGGTCGGGCCTGTCGCTCCAGGAGATCGAGGCCGCCGGGCAGACGCCCATCATCCTCGCGCTGGCGGTGCTGTTCGCCTATCTCTTCCTCGTCGCCCTCTACGAGAGCTGGACGATCCCGCTGGCGGTTCTGATGTCAGTCTCCATCGGGCTCTTCGGGGCGATGATCGCCCTCCTGCTCACCGGATTGGCCAACAACGTCTATGCGCAGATCGGCATCGTCGTGCTGATCGCGCTGGCCAGCAAGAACGCCATCCTGATCGTCGAGTTCGCCAAGGAGGCGCGGGAACGCGGCTCGGGCATCGAGGAGGCGGCCACCGAGGGGGCGCGCCTGCGCTTCCGCGCCGTGGTCATGACCAGCTTGGCGTTCATCTCCGGCCTGATCCCGCTCGTGATCGCCGAAGGCGCGGCGGCAGCCAGCCGGCGATCCGTCTCGACGGCCGTGTTCGGCGGCATGATCGCGGCCTCTACCCTCGGTCTGTTCGTGATCCCGATGCTATATGTGACGATCCAGCGCCTGCGCGAGCGGGTCAAGCGGCGCCGCGAGGTCGCAGTCGGAAGCGCGGCCGGAGAGGACTAGGTCATAGACTCATAAGCTCGCAACCGCAGCCGTATTGAGGCGAATTGGACCATAGCGAGAACGTTGGCCGCGAGCCTGTCATAGCGGGTGGCGACGCGGCGGCAAACGCCCATTAGCGGACGTTTGTCCGTCCGAAAGCCGCGCGATCAATCATCCGCGGTTTGACCGCTCATCGTCCGCCGCCGCGAAATGCGCGATTTGGTCGGAATGAGCCTTTCGGAACGCGGGACGGGCGGTGAGACGTGCGACATAGGCTTCGCTCGCGGGACGCTCACCGTGAGCGCGCACCTGCGGAACTCGCAGCACGTCCGCCATAATCAGGTCTGCCACGGTGAAGCGATCGGCAGCGAGCCAGTCACGTTCGCTCAGCACCGCCTCAAGTTGGGCAAGCCGCTTGCCCATCCAGTCGGCCAGTCCATTATCCTCTTGGCCGGACACTTTCAAAAACCACCAAGGGACCGTCACCATTTCAATCGAATTGAGGGCGGCAATGACCCACTGAAGCGTTTCCGCCGCACCGGACGCATCGCGCGGCATCAGCCTTTCACTTTTGCGCGCCAGATGCAGCAGGCACGCCCCGCTCTCGAAAATCTTGACATTGCCATCCGCCAGGAACGGAACCTGCCCGAACGGCTGGCTGTCGAGATGATTGGTCTCGCGATCCTCGAACGGGACAGCGCGCACGTCATAGGCAAGGTTTGCTTCCTCTGCAGCCCATCGCAGCCGCAGGTCGCGCACGAATCCGCGCGGGCCTGCGGGGACCCAGTCATAGGTCCAGATGGTCAACGTCTCGGCCATAGCTTGGCATCCCTCTGACAGTTCGGGTTGTCGGCCTTCCGCGTCCCAACGACCGCAAGCGGCAGTTTATCCGCAGAAAAGCGGCCGTTCCGCTACCCAATATCTCGGTCAATCCCGATTTATGGGTTCACGACCCAGGTAGAGACCTTAGTCAGGCCCAGTCAGCCGTCACGGGCACGGGCGCGCGGGCTGCGAGGTCGGTCCCGGCGCGGCGGTCGTGTCGGATGGCGAAGCACCGCTGGTTCTCAGGGCGGCGGAACGGGTGCTCGATGAGATTGCGCCGGCGACGGCGACACGGCGTGCGCAACCCGCGTGGAGGGCATCTCCGGATTTAGGCGCTCAATGCCGCCAGCACGCGCTCGGGCAGGAACGGATAGTGCCGAAGCCGCACGCCGCCGGTAAGCCGCGCCACCGCGTTGGCGATCGCCGGACCGACCGGCGGCAGGCCGACCTGGCCCATGCCTCCGACCGGACTTCCAGACGTCGGGACCACGGCCACCTCGATTTCGGGCGCCTCGGACATGCGTATGACCCGATAGGTGTCAAAGTTTCCTTCCTGCGCCTCGCCGTCGATGATGTTGATCTGCTCGAACAGCGCGTGGCTCGTTCCGTTCGTGATGCCGACGATCATCATGCCTTCAATGTGGCGCGGTTGGATCGCCACCCCCGGATCCACAGCGCACCAGACCTTATGCACCCTAATCACACCGGTTTCCCGGTTTAGCGACACTTCCGCAATCTGCGCACAATGAGAGCCAAAGGCATCGGAATAGGCGATGCCCAGCGCCCGACCGTCGCGGCGGCGACCCCATTCCGCCATCCGGGCGACGGTCTCGATGACGTTGCGCGCCCGCGGTTGGTCCTTCAG
>Ga0310821_100714_pt1 | contig 14020 bp, 15 predicted proteins | sample P4_ome_FD_201300 | JGI IMG/M metagenome (GOLD analysis project Ga0310821, IMG submission 201300) | Sorghum-adapted microbial communities from Joint BioEnergy Institute, Emeryville, California, United States - P4_Day56_Rep1 | ecosystem: Engineered > Bioreactor > SSF (Solid state fermentation) >... | reverse complement strand
GGAAAAGCGAAACATAAAACATCTATTACGTTTCTATCAAAAATTGCGATCGAGCTTGGCGTGCATGAAACATTAGGGTTGAAGAAGCAAATCCGACCTGTACAGCGGATTCGCCAATTGACGAAAAAGGATATGAAGCTGAACGCCGAAACACCGAACATCGAGGTCGATCCGCAAACCTATGAAGTAAAAGTGAACGGGGAAGTGATCACCTGCGGGCCGGTTGATGTGGTACCGATGGCGCAGCGCTATTTCTTGTTTTAGGAGGGAGCACTTTGATTATCGAGCAAATCAGAGGAAACATCGAATATGCCGATCTTGGTGGCCGCCATGTGGAGAAAGTCTACCTGCACAGCGACGATCTGGTAAAGCGAATTCAACGAGTAACCACCGATCACGGCAAGGAAATCGGGATTCGTTTAAAAGAAATGAAAGATTTGACGGATGGCGACATTTTGTATATGGACGATCACAATGCGATTGTGGTGAATGTCATTGCGGATGATTTGTTTGTCATCCGTCCTACCAGTATGAAACAGATGGGGGAAATTTCCCATCAGTTAGGGAATCGCCATCTACCGGCCCAGTTTGAAGGAGAAGAGATGCTGGTCCAATACGATTACTTAGTCGAAGAGTTGCTTCAGCAGTTGAAGGTTCCTTATGTACGAGAAAAAAGAAAGGTCAGGGAGGCATTTCGCCATATTGGACATAGTCATGGATAGCCGTCTGTTAGCATTATTGCAGTTATGCGATTCTAACTTTCCTTCGGGAGCATTCTCTCATTCTTTCGGACTGGAAACATATATCCAGGAATACCGGGTGAATAGTAAAGCGACATTTGCGCACTGGCTTCAGGTTTATCTCGATAAACAGCTTGTCTATGTGGATGGATTGGCCTGCCGGCTTGTGTACGAGGCGTTGGAACAAAACCGGGTCAATGAAATCTGGCAATGGGATCAGATGCTATACGCACAAAATATTCCACGGGAATCACGGGAAGCCAGCCGCCGGATGGGAGAGAGAATGGTTCGGATGGGCATCGACTTGTTCTCTTTGCCATTACTCAAGGAATATGAAGAAAGGATACGGGCAAAGCGCTCTTTCGGACATCCGGCGATTGTATTTGCCATGATTGTTCATTCTTTAAACATAGCAAAAGAAATCGGGATTCTATCGTACTTATATTCCAGTATTGCAGCCCTGGTCCAAAACGGAGTACGGGGCATTCCGCTGGGACAGACAGATGGACAACGTCTTTTGTTAGAATGTCATCCCTGGCTGATAAAGGCGACAGAAAAAATCAAGAAAATGGATGCCTCCGATTTTGGAGCGGTATCACCGGGGCTTGAAATCGCGCAAATGCATCATGAACGCTTGCATGTTCGTTTGTTTATGTCATAACCCGATACAGCAGAGAGAGGAGAACGAAACATATGGAGCCAATACGCATTGGAGTTGGAGGACCGGTAGGGGCCGGAAAAACAATGTTAGTGGAAAGATTGACGAGGGCGATGCATCAAGAATTCAGTATGGCTGTGGTGACAAATGATATTTATACGAAAGAGGATGCACAGTTTTTGATGAAAAACAGTGTCCTTCCAGCCGACCGGATTATTGGCGTGGAAACGGGAGGTTGTCCGCATACAGCCATCAGGGAAGATGCTTCGATGAATTTCGCGGCGATTGAAGAACTGAAGGCCAGCCACCCCGACCTTGACATTATTTTTATAGAGAGTGGTGGAGACAACCTGGCAGCCACCTTTAGTCCGGAACTTGTTGATTTCTCCATTTATATTATCGATGTAGCCCAAGGGGAAAAAATCCCCCGCAAGGGCGGACAAGGAATGATTAAGTCAGACCTGTTTATTATTAATAAGATGGATTTGGCTCCCTATGTGGGAGCAAACCTTGAAGTGATGGAAGCAGATACAAAGGTTGCCCGGGGAAATAAACCTTATATTTTTACTAACCTGAAAGAAGATATCGGCCTTAAGCAAACGGTTGACTGGATTAAGAAGAATGCGCTGCTGGTAGGACTGGAATGACATGAAGAATCTATCTGGATATTTATGGATGTTGTGTGCTAAAAAAGAAGAGAAGACCATTTTGCAAGATTCTTATTTTGAAGGAGCTTTCAAAGTCACGCGCCCGGTTTATCTCGATCAAACAGGGCAGGCATGCTTATATATGATGAATCCTGGAGGAGGATATGTCGATGGCGATATCTATAAGATAGAAATTGAGCTTGAACCGGAAGCGGCAGTCCTTCTCACCACCCAATCATCCACTAAAATCTATAAAACGATGAAACAGCCTGTTGTTCAAGAAACAAATATTTTTTTAAAAAAAGGAAGTCTCCTGGAATATCTTCCGGATCCTGTCATCGCCTACCAGCATGCGCGGTTTAAGCAGCGGACAACGATTCGGATGGAGCAGGGCGCGTCGCTTGTTTGTACCGATATTCTTACCCCCGGCTGGGCACCGGACGGAACGAAATTTCGTTATGATTTGCTTCAGTCAAGAATGGACGTATACATCGATGACAAATTGGTTTTGTTTGACCATCTAAAACTGGTGCCCGATCAAGATATCCAGGGGCTTGGAAGCATGGAGGGATATACGCACTTTGGTTCGATGCTCGTAGTAAAGGACGGGATTGATAGTGAGTTTTTGGATCGGCTCTATGGTATACTTCAGCCTTCTACGGAAGTGAAGATAGGCCTGTCCATACTATCGGTATGCGGATTTGTCCTTCGTGTGCTGGCGAACCGTACGCAGGATGTAGAAGAACTGTTCGGTAGATGCCGAGAGGTGTTATGGGGGGAAAGTCTGGGCAAAACCGCAATGTTTTTGCGCAAATATTAAGGATAGAGAGGAAGCTTTAGACAAAATGGTTTTTGGCCGTTCTAGTACCCGAATTTCATTGATAAACGTTTCAATCAGATGAATGACGGTGCCAAGGCCTTGATGATAAACGGCTGCAATTTTTCATGTTTCATTTTTACTCACCTCCTGTTAAAACTGATATCAACTTAAGACGGAGCATTATCATAAATTATTATTTAGCTATCAGAATGGCACAATAACTATGAATAAAAAAGGTTACAAATTGACTCGTTTTACTTGCCAATTGTAACCTTTTTTATCAGGGAATCATGCATGATTCTATGCTCGTCGCTTCGTTAATAGGCCCTGCGATGTCGATATCCCTGTTCCTATAGGCCTCGCCAAAAGCCGTGACCGGGTTTTTTGCAAAGTCTCCTGCTTTATGGCCGGGAACACGACTCCATCTCCCCGGTCAGGACACGTTGGTAAATCGCTTCGTACTGGCGGGTGATTTCTTTGTGACAGAACGTATGGTAGGCACGCTCTATTGCCTGTTGGGAGAAGAATTCATAGGTCGCAGGGTCCGCCACAAGCTGAATCGCTTTCTCCGCCATTCCTTCCACATCACCAATCGGCAGCACAAAACCGGTCTCCCCGTCTTTCACCACTTCAGGTAGTCCGCCCGCATTGCTTGAAATTACCGGCTTACCGCACGCCATCGCTTCAAGTGCTACAAGTCCAAAGCTTTCTTGCGCAGATGGCAGTAGCATCACGTCCGCCATAGATAATACACAGGCGATATCTTCCTGTTTTCCTAGAAAGAATACATCATCCCGAAGACCGAGTGTAAGCGCCAAATCCCTCGCCACAGGAAGATCCGGACCCTCTCCAATCATCAGGAGTTTAGCCGGTATCCGCTGTTTAATCCGGTGGAAAATACGCACCACATCATCCGTTCGTTTTACGCTGCGGAAGTTGGAAATATGAATAAACACTTTCTCGTTGTTCGGTGCATATTCTTCGCGCACATCACACATATCACGCGGATAATATTCCCGCTTGTCAATGAAATTGTAAACCAGGTCGATCGGCTTCTCGATCTGAAGCACTTCCCGCGTCTGATTAATCAGACTCTGTGACACGGCGGTTACAGCGTCGCTATGCTCAATGCCAAAACGGATAATATCTTTTAGCGTATGGTCATAGCCGAGCACTGTAATATCCGTTCCATGCAGCGTGGTGACTACTTTCAGGCGATCTCCCACCATTTGCTTGGCAAGGTAGGCGGAAATCGCATGCGGAACGGCGTAGTGAACATGCAGCAAATCCAGGTTCTCCATCTGGGCGACCTGGGCCATCCGGCTCGCCAGCGTCAAATCGTACGGCGGATACTGAAACACTGAATAGTTATTGACATCCACTTCATGAAAATAAATATTGCGGTAATACTTGCCAAGACGAAACGGCATGCCGGATGTGATAAAATGCACCGTATGCCCCCGCTCGGCCAGCAGTTTGCCCAATTCAGTTGCCACGACACCCGAGCCACCTACAGATGGGTAACATGTAATCCCAATTTTCATCGTTCGCTCCTTCTGATTACAGGAAGTTCTTCAACAGCAGCGGTGTCGCCACCGAACCGGGTTCTTTTTCAAACTGTGAGCGGTAAACGCCAAGCGCAGCCATGTTCACTTCCATGTATTCGTTAATATCGAGTAAAATCAATCGTTAATTTTGAATTTGGGTCCGTAAATGCTAGCGTAAGATCACGAATTAAAATAGCAGGCCTCTTACCAAATCCAATTTGACCAGAGAATCCATGCTGCATATATAATTGTTGAATTTCATCTAACATATACCTTCGTTGGCCTCCATGTGTATATATAACCTTTAATCCATAACCTTCAACTATCCCGTCCTTTTCTAACCGTCGTAACGTGCTTGGAGAAATACCTAATAACTTTGAGGCATCAGAAATATTTAATAATTTATCATACATATAGGAACGCTCCTCTTTTAATGATTTGTCTTAATACCAGGGAAAAGTTCTTGCAGATCTAAGATTCCGAGTTGTGAAAGTAATTCAATTAAACTTATCAAATTTTGATATTTAGATAATTACTGTATAGTTCTTGGAAATACATTAATAGCATAGCTTGATTTTAAATTTTTAAAAATTAAAATAACATTGACTATTTTGTGTATTTACTTGCATGCTTCTATTATAAAACAAAAATGATTAAGTTTGGTAGGTTTTATTCCGAGGGAGGGGATCATGACGATCTTTCCTGTGGGATACTACTGCAGCACAAGTACTAAAAAGGAGGAGAAGACAGAGGAAAAAAGATCCATGTAGAAAAAGGCGTTCGCCTTTTTCTACATTATCTGCTTGGCATTCCCGGCGAGCAATTGCCGAAAGTTACGCATTATTTTCGTGAAGCCCACCCCTATACAGGGACGAAAGTGGCTGTCATTGGCGGTAGCAACTCTGCCATTGATGCGGCGATGGAACTGCTTCGGGTGGAAGCGGAGGTAACCGTCATATACAGAGGGGAAACCTACTCGCCAATTATCAAACCATGGGTTCGTCCGGTATTTGAAAGCATGGTCAATAAAGGCCGTATCAAAATGCTGTTTCGCTCCCGTGTAACGAGCATTTCAGAATCAACTGTTACCGTATCCGTAGACGGTGTAGAAACGCAATTGGACAACGATTTCGTACTTGCTCTGACCGGGTTCCGTCCGGATCGAAGTATGCTGCGTGAGGCCGGCGTAGCTTTTCAGGATGATGAAGAAATCCCTGTATTTAATTTTATTCAGATATTTTATGATAAATAGAATATTGGTGTATAATTTAGATAAAGAGACTGACGCAAGAAAAAAACATTTTTCAGTAGATAAGGATATAAAAAGAAAGCGGGTGATAAATATGGAAAAGAGAAAAGATGAATGGCAGCCAACTCGCCAGGCAGAGTTTGAAGCAGAGAGCGAAGAGTATATAACGAATGAGGAAATCCTTGAGAATATCAAGGAGGCGGAACAATCAGCGGGAATGAATCTGGAGAGTTTTAAAAAGGCAATTGCGAGCGGAGAAATTAAGAACTACTCAATCGTACAGTTGCGAATGTGGGAAAAAATGGAGAGGTTATTAAAGGAGCGCAAGCAGTAAAGATGGATCAAACCAGGTTTGCATACAATGGGACACCTGATGAGTATGTCAAGTATATTCGTCAGGTTTTATTTCGCTATCAGACACACTTTGAAGATATATGGAGAGCAGTCGGACAATTGAAAGCACAGAGAATAGAAAAGATAAAGTGGAGTTTGTCGTTAGGCGGATATTCTATTGTGCAGGCAAAAAAATCAATTGCCGAATGTTCTTTTCCGTTACGATTTAAAGATGGTTCAGTTTTTACTTTTGGACAAACAATACATTATGAACAAGGAATATGCTGGATCGAGGAGTCTGTTATCCGTTTTATCAAAGTCGATTCATCGCAGCAAGTTCAGTATCTGTTTCATTATGATTCTGTCATGGATGTTCCTGATCATCCTGACCATCATTTGCAATTTGAATACGATCCAACTATTACAACACCAAGGTTTAACATTTATCGTTATGAAAGTATCGAGTCTGTTTTAGAAATGATTGTAAGGGATGAAGTCGTATAAGACAGGGAGACTTTCCCTGCCTTTTCGTATTTTCACATTCATTTAGCCTTAGCGTTTTTCTTTTCTCCTTCAGTTTTTTTCAAAATCTTATTATTTTCCCACCTATCTAATGGGCTTTTTCAATAATATTATATTCGATTTACATAGAGCTAATGACACGTATTTTCTTTGCAAGATTTGTTGGATTCACAACCTGTTGAACGATATATTTACGGCCATATTTACATATTTGAACGGCCATAAATATATGGTGCATAACGACAAAAAGCAATTCGTTTTATGAATCGCTTTTTGTCGTTAGTCTTATCTAGAGTAACTTGAAAAGATTGTAAATTTTACTCAGAGGTTACATCTATACTTACGTTGTATCATAAAACACCATAGAGTAATAAAATACTGCGTATAAAAAAACTCCTTACACAAACCAAAAAACCCGTTTGCTACCTTACGCAAAAAGTGTAACAATACATACATAACGATACATACAACTGCAAGGAGGAAGGACCAATCATGAAATACAACTTCGACCAAGCAGTACACCGAACGAACACCAATTCAATCAAATGGGATTACCGCCAAAAATTCTTCGATACGGAGGACGTTCTTCCCTTATGGGTGGCGGACATGGATTTCGCTTCTCCGCCATGCGTCACAGAAGCACTAATAAAACGGGCGCAGCATCCCGTATATGGCTATCCGGGCACACCTAGAGCTCTTTTTGAAGCTGCCGCAGGCTGGATGAAGCGCCGCTTTGGTACTGAAATCAAGCCTGAGTGGATGACAGCTCTTGCGGGGGTAGTACCGGGCCTGTTTGCGGCAGTGGAAGCGTTCACCCGACCGGGAGACAAAGTCATCGTGCAGCCGCCCGTCTATCCCCCGTTTTTCAGCGCTGCGCTTGGCCGCGGTCGATATATCGTGGAGAATCCGCTGCGCGAAGAAAATGGACAATACATGATGGACCTGGCCGATTTGGAAAACAAAATCGATGAAAAAACAAAGCTATTGATTTTATGCAGCCCGCATAATCCTGTAGGCCGTGTTTGGACAAAGGAAGAGCTTACGCGGTTGGCCGACATTTGTGTCAAGCATAACATTCTGATTGTCTCCGACGAAATTCATGCTGATCTGGTATATGAAAAAGGGGCGCATACGCCATTTTATTCGTTGGGCCCAGAAGTGTCCGAACGGTGCATTACCTTTCTTTCCCCCAGTAAGACGTTTAACCTGGCTGGCCTGTTTACTTCAATTGCGATCGCCGAAAATCCGAAGCTATTAAAAAGATTAAAGAGAGCCATTCGGAAAGCAGGGGTGGATCATATCAATCTATTTGGGATTGAGGGATGTATTGCGGCATACAATGAAGGAGAAGCGTGGCTTGATGAGCTGCTTGTGTATTTAAAAGAGAATGCTTTGTATGTGAATCGGTTTTTACAAGAGAGAGTGCCAGGAATTTCGATGAGGATACCGGAAGGGACATACCTCGGATGGCTGGATGTTCGCGGCCTTGGGCTGTTCGGTGAAGAATTGAAATCGTTCATGATTAAAAAGGCGAAGTTGGGATTAAACGACGGTCCTTCGTTTGGAACCGGCGGCGAAGGGTTCCAGCGTCTGAATTTCGCCTGCCCGCGTCCGACACTGGAAGAGGCGATGACGCGTTTAGAAAAAGCGGTCAAAGAAAGATGAGGGAAAAGAAAGTGAAACCCTTATTGCTTTACTTTCGCCAAAGGCCGGCAATCGATGCCAGGAGCTGTGCTGGAAAAAGCGGACGTATAGAAAAACATGCCTAACCGCGGCGCTGCGGCAAGACATGTTTTTCTATATCGTATACAGCTCAGGTTGAGAGTCCGGTTCTGCGCCCTCTTCTTCCTTTTCCGACGGGCTCCTGAATAAGTATGACAGCCGCGATAACAAGAAGGATACCGAGAAACTGCCATGGGGTTAGGGAGTCACCAAACAGCACAATGCCGACCAGTGCCGCCACCACCGGCTCGACCGTAGCCACAATGGATGCGCGGCTGGATTCGACATAAGACAAGCCGAACGTGTAGAGAAGATAGGCCAATACGGTAGGAAACAAGCCTAATCCAATGCTGAATCCGACTACTTTCCAGTTGAGAAGCAGAGGGACAGAATTTTCTAATCCGCTTACGGGCAGGATACCGAGACTGGCGATAAGAAACGTATAGACCGTAACGGTCAACGTATGGTATTTCGCCAGCGCAAATTTGCCGAAGATGCTGTATAAAGCGTAGCCGAATCCAGAGCCCACACCGACCAGCATGCCGTACATAGAAATCGTTTCATCGGCAAAAGGCAGGATGCCAATGACGAACGAACAGCCGATGAACGTAACAAGCAGAGCCAGCATCTTTTTCTTTGTGACCCATTCTTTGAAAACGATGCGCGAGAGAACGGTGACAAAGGCAGGCGCCGTATACAGCAAGATGGCGGCGACGGATACGGATGTTTCCTGAATGGCGGTAAAGTAGCACCAGTTGAAAAACACGATGCTGAAAATTCCGGTGCCGATAAAATATTTGATGTCCCTAAGTTGTATCTTCAGCAAAGATCGATTTGTCAGCGCGATATAGCCGAGCAGCAGCAGTGCGGAACTGACGGCTCGAATGGCCACCACCTGAAGCGGGGTAAAGCCGCTGGCATATAAGAACTGCACAAAAATTGAAATGATTCCCCACAATGCCGCCCCCGCGGCGATGAAGAAGTAAGCCCACTTTTGCATGCACGTCTTTCTCCCTATCTTTTTCTTTTGTCTCCCATTATATCTTTTATGGGTCAAGAAACAAACAATAGGGAAGCATATCCTGGTCTTTGTTTTTACCGTTTTTGACGTCGGCATTTTACTAACCAGGTTTTTGTATCAATTTATGTCGATATTCATGGTTATTATTTGATTGACAGTAATATCTATATGCGATATATTGCATATAAATCTGAAAAATAGGTGAAACATATGCCCATACCGAAAGATTATGTAACGCCGGCACGAATGTCGGCAAAAGAAAAAGCGTTCCAGCAACTGCAGCGCTGGATTATCGATGGTACGCTGGAGCCTGGCGAAAAATTGTACGATATAGAGCTTGCGGAAGCGCTGGGAATAAGCCGGACGCCGGTACGGGAAGCGCTGCAGTTGCTGCAGATACGAGGGTTTATCGAAATGCATCCAGGCAAAGAGACGAGAGTAACAGCCATTCAAAGGGACGACGTGCTGAAGATGTATCCGCCGCTTGCGTCCCTGCAGGCGCTGGCGGCCGAGGAGGCGGTAAAAAACATTGTACCCGGACACATTGAGGCTTTAAAAGAAATCAATATGCGGTATGAACAGGCGATACATAACGGACAGGTATTTACGGCGATGGAGATTGACGAGGAATTTCACAATCTGATTGTTGAGATTGCAGACAATCCGTACATTTTGGATTTTTCTTCTCTTCTCCAGATGCATCTGCGCCGCTTGAAGTATGTGTTTTTAAAGCAACACACTGCATCTAACACCGATTCTCTTAAAGAGCATGAGCGCGTCATTCAAGCGCTTGCCGAAGGGGACGGCGAGGCTGCGTCTGCGGCAATGAAGCAGAACTGGCTGCGTCCGATGCGTGAAGTGTATGAATTACTGTTATAAAGGTACAGCAAGAAGGAGACGGGGTGGGGAAGTGAAATCTGCATCAGGGAAGTCGAATCGAGGCTTTTATTTTTTGCTATTGCTGGTCCCGCTGTTCTGGGGCGGCGTTTTTCCTGCCGGGAAGCATATCATTGCGGAAGTGCCTCCGATTACAACGGCGGCGGTCCGTTTCGGACTGGCAGGTCTCGTTTTGCTTTCGATTGTGTGGGCAAAAGGTGAATGGAACGGTGCTGCCGTTAAGAGACAGTGGCGGGGGCTTGTTCTTCTGGCATTGACGGGCATTTTTGCATATAATGTGTTTTTCTTTGTGGCGCTTCGGTATACATCCGCTGTGAACGGTTCATTAATCATGGCGACAAGCCCGGTGTTTATTACGCTGGGAGCTGTGCTATTTCTCAAAGAGCGATGGAATCCGCGCCTGGGAATCGGGCTAACTCTTTCGCTTACGGGCGTATGTCTTGTTGTTTTAGGGGGCTTGCCGTATGGCGCGGCTTCGTTTTCGTTTAATGTAGGAGATCTGCTGTTTTTAGGCGCGTTGGGTTGTTGGGTGCTGCACGGCTTGATAGGCAAGGTGGTGATGCAGGACCTGTCTCCGCTGTTGACAACGACGGTGTCTACGGTGATAGGATCGCTTCTTCTGGTGCTTTGTTCGCTTCCGGAAAAGGGATGGAGGAGCGTGCTTTCTTTGTCGGCACAGGGGTGGGCAGAGATGTTATATATGATGGTCTGCGCTACCGTTATTGCGTTTTTGCTGTGGAATGAAGGGATCCATCGCATTGGTGCTGGCAAAGCGAGTCTTTATATGAACCTGGTGCCGATCAATGCGACCTGGATGGCCGTGTTTTTGTACGGGACGCTTATCTCATGGCAGCAGCTTGCGGGTATGGGATTGGTAATTGCCGGTGTGTCATTTGTCATGTTGGACGGTGGGGTAAAAAAGCTTTTCGCAAGGCAGGTCGGATGATAGTTGAAAAGAAAGTGCTTTAACCTTTTTCCGAAAGAAGTCTCCCACTTCTAAATGTGAAGGTGTGATGACACCCGTGAAAGTGGGAGATGAATGTCGGTGAGACGGTGCCTCCCCTTGCTTCTTGTAGAACGTTTGATCCCCTGTTATACTCTTCTTACGTCCCATCAAATCAGGATGATAGGAAAGGAGGAGGTGCGTATGATTCGTGCGAAGAAAGTGTATTTTCACGCATCGAAAGCCGAGCAGGACCGGTTATTTGCCTGCAATCGTGAATCGGCACGCGTCTGGAATGAATGCTTGCAGTTGGCAAAGAACTTCTACCTCGAACATAAAAAATGGATTTCGAAATCCGAGCTTCAGAAACAAACCAAAGGAAAATTCCACTTACATAGCCAATCCATCCAGGCCGTTTGCCACAAATACCTTTTCGCCAGAGACTCCTCCCATCAGGCTATCAAAAAAGGAAGGACAACCACACGCTATCCCTACAAGAAAAAGAAGCATTACAACACCAAATGGGCCAAAGACGGCTTCAAGATTCACCCAAACGGAAACATCGAACTCTCCATGGGCATCCACAATGGAAAACGGGAAAAACCAATCGTCGTTCATGCATCGAATCTGCCACAAGGACACATCAAGGAAATTGAATTGTGTTACGACAACGGACTGTATCTGGCCGTTTCGTTTGAAGATGGACAAGAGAAGAAGGCATATCAAGCCGGACAAGCGGTTGGGGTGGACCTGGGTGAAATTCACACGCTGGCTGCTTTCTGTAAAAATGGGCAAGCCTTGATCATAACAGGTAGGAAAATACGGGCCCTTCACCGTTTGCGAAATAAGAAGCTCGCCGAAATCCAGCGCCTGCAATCAAAATGTAAAAAAGGATCTCGCCAGTGGAAAAAATACCAACGAGCCAAACAATATATACTGTCCAAATCCGGGAAACAACTTCAAGATGCGCTGCACAAAGCGACCCGAAATTTTGTGGAATGGTGCGTAAAACAAGCCGTTTCCGATGTGTATATAGGAAATCCGGAAGGGGTGCAGCGAAACACCCGCAAGAAAAAGAAAACAAGCCGTAAACAAGCTCAGAAATTATCCAACTGGTCTTTTGGAAAAGTCAAGGCGTATCTCAAGTATAAATTGATGCAGGATGGCATCCACATGCAAGAAGTGGATGAATCGTATACGAGTCAGACATGTCCTGTCTGCAAGAAGAAAAAGAAAGTGTCTTCTAGAAACTATGTGTGCTCATGTGGGTACCAGGAACATCGGGATATCCATGGTGCGCGAAATATTCTGAGCAAAGCCATCTATGGTGACATTCGGCATTTCGATGTGCCAACGACACAAAAGTATCTACGGATTGCGTAAGCAGGAAGTAGTAGAAGGTCGGTTCCGACCCAGCTATACGGAAAACGTATCGCTGTTGCTTACTTACGTATCGAGAGGACTTCCGATCGGGTATCGAGCGTGAGAGGCCAATCCTCTGATGCGTAGAAGCCTCATCGATAGGGTTGGTAAGAAACTCCCACCTCTAAGCGTGAGCATAGGTGGGAGAGGTTCATAAATAGAAAGCCAATGATGTCGATAAAATGACAGCAATTGGCTTTTTTGTTTGGTTTACAGCAAAGGAATCATATCACCCAATCACTCCAATTTCCGGCCCGGTTCTCTAGTTTTTGCAGCCAGTCGCATGTCTGCTCAAACAGGGCTTCTGATGCTGCAACGGACGAAAAGGTGTGATCGGCGCCTTCGATGACATGAGCCTCACATTGTCCGATTGTCCGCTGGCGCAGTAAGCTTTCATATAAATAGCACGCATCCACCGGAATGTCCTCATCCCGTGTTCCATGTAAAATCAACACATCGCCAAGAAACGAAGATCCGGGTGCAAGCGGCTGCGCTTGTGCAAGCGAGGCGAAAAACGCGTCAGATAGATGATAGCCGCTATGTTCGGCTTTTCCGCTGCGTGTTGCTTCCTCGTATGTCGGGCGTCCCACAATACGGATAATGTCGGAAAGTGGGTGAGAGACCGGGGCCCACAGGATTAGGGAAGATACCCGGCTGTCTTTTTCCGCTGTCAGACGGGCAACAGCGCCCCCTAAGCTGTGTCCAAGCAAAAATACCCGTGATTTATCGATACAGTCGATGCTTAATGTGTAGTCGAGTGCGCGTCTTGTCTGTTCAATGAAACTGTCGATGCCGTATGATCCGTATTCGCCTTCGCTCTCTCCACAGCCCGCATAGTCAAAGCGGAGCACGAAATAACCTTCCTGTGCAAGACGGCGTGCAGCTTTTACGAATAGCCGGTTTACACCGATGCGGTTGCCGACGAACCCATGGCAGATAATAACGGCCGGCCAGCGTTTGTCTTCTTGTTTACGTTTTTGGGCGCACGGGTAATGCACCGTGGCGGCCAATTCGAGCTGTCGATAAGGAAAGGTAATGCTGCGTTCCATATGAAATCCTCCTTTAAAAATAAAAAACTTTCTTCTGAAGAGAAGAAAGGAGGAAAAACCGTATCCTTTCTTATCTTTCAGAACCGTTCGTTCTGTAGGATGTAGCACCTTGCGGACACGCCGCCGGTTGCCGGGCTTCATCGGGCCTAGTCCCTCCACCGCTCTTGATAAGAAAATAAACTTTCATTATGGTATTGTTAGTCATTAGTATAGACCTTACCCCGAAAGACGTCAATAAAAAAAACATAAAATTCCAATCGAATTAGTGAGGATTTTTGTTTTTTTCATAAAATGAGATACAATACAACATAAAAGGAGGTAGCACAAGGGGGTTTTTCAGAACATTAACGTAGCAGAAGCTATGCCTGTTTGAAACACTTTTTTCCTCCACTTATAGAAGTAAGGCTCTCCTGTGCGAAAATGATGAAGATTGTATCTGTTGAACCGACG
>Ga0310821_100706_pt1 | contig 14104 bp, 12 predicted proteins | sample P4_ome_FD_201300 | JGI IMG/M metagenome (GOLD analysis project Ga0310821, IMG submission 201300) | Sorghum-adapted microbial communities from Joint BioEnergy Institute, Emeryville, California, United States - P4_Day56_Rep1 | ecosystem: Engineered > Bioreactor > SSF (Solid state fermentation) >... | reverse complement strand
GAGAAAAGCCGACCAGCCGCTCGCGGCGCGAGGTCCGGTTCTTCCCGAAGGGCGGCCTCTCGGTGACGATCAGCGGCCCGCGCAAGGGAAACTGGATCCACTATGCCGAGGAAGGCGCCTTCGGCGACATGCTCGACCTCTACAAGTGGCGCGTCGGCGCCACCATGAGCGAGGCAATCGAATTTGCGAAGAGCTGGCTCGGCATCTCGGACGGGGCCGATCTCCCGAAGCTGCCCGAGGTTTCGAAAGAGGACCTCGAGAAGGAGCTGGAGGAGGAAGAGCGCAAGCGCGTCAGTACGGCGCAGTGGCTCTGGAAGAAGTCGAAGTCAGCAGAGGGTACTCCGGCGGTCACCTACTTGAAGAACCGCGGCATCGACATCGAGCTTCCCGACTGCATTCGCTACCGGCACATCGGAGCGAATGATCTCGAGAAGATGAACATCGACAAGGAGGCCTTCCCGGGTGGACTCGATGCAGCCGTATTCCTGGCGACCAATCTCGTCGGCGAAGTCCGCGCCGTCCAGACGATCCTCATTCACGAAGGCCGCAAGGCGAAGATCGTGGACCCGAAGCGCAGCAACGGCTCGCTCAACGGCGCCGCGGTGAAGCTCGGCCAGCCGACCGACAAGGTCGTCCTGGCGGAGGGGCCCGAAACCGGCCTCTCGGTATGGCTCGCGACGGGAATCCCGACCTGGATCGTCCTCGGCACGGCCAATTTCAGCCGGGTCGAGATGCCCGAGACGATCCGGGAGATCATCATCGCCGCGGACATCGAGCAGAGCGGATTCGGGCTGGCCGCCGCGCTCAGGTCCGCCTGCTACTGGCGATCCCAGGGGAAGGTGGTTCGTCTTGCCATTCCGGCCGACGGAGACTTCAACGACGTGCTTCAGGAATCGGGCCGGGAAGCGGTGAAGACCGCGATCGAATCCGCCGTGGCGCCGACCGCCAATGCCGCTCGGGACGACTTCCTGATCCTGTGCGTCTCCGCGCGCGATGCTCTGGCCGCCTGGCTGGCGACGGGCGCGAACGTGCGTGCGACGGTGAAAGAGATGCGTCCGGACCGGCACGTTCCGGAAGAGGTCACAGACGTGATCGTGCTCGCGCGGCCCGGCGAAGCCCTGCCGGATTTCTCGAGCCTTCTCGAGGAAGGAAGCAAGGCCAGGCGCCTGAAGAGCGTTCGCTACGTGCGACCGTCCTGGATGAGCGTCGAGGAGCTCTATCGGGTCGGCGGCGAGTCCGCGGTGCGGTCTCTAATCGAGATGGCCACGCCACACGGGCTCGAAACGCTCTACGGCATCGAGTTCGTCGCGCTCAAGCCAAACGGACGCATCGTCGTGAATCAAAGCCGCAAGGCCGCGGACATCGCGGCGACGCTGCTGCCGGCCGATGCCTGCCTCGCCTACAACGCGGGCCAGTCCACGGCCGCGGCCTATGACTGGTCGCCGCTCGCGGACCGCGACGTCTATCTCGCGCCGTCGCACTGCCCCAAAGGCATCGAGCAGGCGGCCGCCGCGGCCGCACGCGCCAAGCGCCAGGGCGCCAGCCGGGTTGCCATGATCGAGTGGCCGCTGTTCGTGATCACAGGCAACGGCTACGAGGTCCGGCACCGCCGGCTGCCGCTGGCCTACGACATGTGCGCGGCGGCGAACGACGGCTGGTCGGCGACGAACGCCGGCGCGCTTCTCGACCTCGCGGCACCGCTGGCCTGAGCAGCCCTTCACCAAATTTCCAGTTCTAACCTCAGACTTAAGCCGCCAGCCTCGTGCTGGCGGCTTTCCTTTTTGCGGTACCCGGTTATCACCTTAGGTCATTCCGCCCCAATATCTGGATCATGGACATGATCGCGTTTCGGCGTCGCGTCTCGGACGACGAAGCCTGCCGGGCCCTGCTGGAGGCCGTGCGCTGGCCCAATGGACCGGTCTGCCCGCGCCGCGGGGCCGCTGGGCGGGCGAGCCGGATCAAGACGCGGCCCGGCCTGTGGGCCTGCAGGGCCTGCCGGCGGTGTCAGTTCACCGTCACCGCCGGGACACCAAGTGGTTCCTGGCGATCTGGCTGATCGCGACCTCGTCCAAGGGAATCTCAGGACTCAAACTGGCCGAGTGGTTGGATGTCAGCTATCACACGGCCTGGTACCTGGGGCATCGCGTACGACACATGTTGGCGCAGCCGGCGTGGCGCAAGCTCACCGACGTGGTCGACGTCGACGAGATGTATGTTGGCGGGCGCAAGAAGCCCGAAGACGATGATCCGGGGCCGGGCTCCGGTGCGTCCCGGCGCGGACGCGGTGCCGGTCGCTCTGTCGTTCTGGTTGCCGCCCAGCGCAACGGACCGGTTCGTGCGATGCGCATCGCCACTCACTCGTCCGCCGAGATCGGTCGCGCCGTTCTGGATCTCGTTGCACCGGACGCAGATCTGATAACCGACGGCCTGCCGGCCTATCGCCGCGTCGGCTGTCTGATGGCCTCTCACCGCACCGTCGCTCACGGGCGCCGCGCCTTCTCGGACCGCGCCGGCGCCCACGTGAACACGGCCGAAGGCTTCATCGGCCTATTTCGCCGTGCCGTGCAGGGCACCTGGCACTGGATCTCGCGCAAGCACGTCGAGGCGTACGCCGCCGAATGCGCCTGGCGGCACAATCGCCGCGACGCCGCAGCGATCGACAAGCTCATCGAAGCGCTTTCCGGTCTTTCCGCGGGGCCGCTCGGATACCGGGAGCTCGTGGCGTGAAGCTCGACGGCATCCGGGCGACGCGCCGGCGCGACCTCGCGATCATTACCGCCTTCCCGGCCCTGCCCGACGTCAAGGAGCGGCCGGAGACGGTCCGGCGGGCGACCGTCTTCCGGCTCTATCCGAACCGGGCCCAAGAACAGGCCTTCCGCTCGTGGATCGGCGCCGGGCGCTGGTTCTGGAACCGCTGCGTCGAGATCAACGAGCATCTCTACGCCCTCGAGGGCCGCTTCGCCTTCCACGCCGAGCTCTCGGCCCTGCTGCCGCTCATGAAGCGGGCCAAAGGCCTCGACTGGCTGAGGCAGCCGCCGGCGATCCACCTCGTCGACGTCTCGCGCCGCTACGACGCCGCCCCGCGGCGGTTCCTGGAGGACCGCCGCAAGGTGAAGGCCGGGCGGCTGTCGCCGGCGAAGGCCGCCGGCTTCCCGGGCTTCAAGACGAAGCGCCAAGGCGAGGGCTCGATCTATCTCTCGGGGCAGTCGATCGCGCTGATCCGCCGCGCGGCGGCGGGCGACCGCGCCCGCGGCCGGGTCGAGCTCCCCGACATGGACGAGACGGTCGTCTGGGAGAAGAAGAGCCGGCGGGGGAAGGCGACCGAGAAGACGGTCCCCCTGCGCCGGGCCGTCCGCATCCGCGGCGGGCGCTGGCCCGCGGGGCAGATCCGCTCGGCGACGATCCGCCGGGACGGCAACCAGTGGTATCTGTCGGTCCAGTTCGACGGCCCGCCGCCGCGGCGCACGGCGCGGCCCGCGGCGCCCGCGGGGCGCGTCCTCCACCCGCACCCCTGCCGGGACCACGGCCCGGCGATCGACCACACCGCGCCGCCGGCGCTGCCGGCGGTCGGCTACGACCTCGGCTGCGGCGACCTGGCGGTGGCCTCCGACGGCCACCGGGTCCCGGCGGGCAGAAATCTGCGCAAGGCGCTCAGGCGCCTGCGCCGGCAGCGGCGCGCCGCTTCGAGGCGCGGAAGAAACGCCAGCAGAAGGCAAAGGAACAACTCCACAGATCCCGGCGCGAGGCGAAGGCCTATGCCCGGGTGGCCGCGGCGCACCGTCAGGTCCGGCGCCGGCGGGCCGATCTGATCCACCGGTTCACGCACCGCGCGACGGCCAAGGCGGCGGTGATCTGCGTGGAGGACCTGAACGTCGCGGGCATGGTGCTTAACAGGCACCTGGCCCTGTCCGTCTCCGACGCCGGCATGGGCGAGGCGCTGCGCCAGCTGGCCTACAAGGCCAAGTGGCGCGGCCGCCACCTGGTCCGGATCGACCGCTGGGCGCCGAGCTCGAAGACCTGCTCGGGCTGCGGGCACCGGCAGGACGACCTCGCGCTGTCCGACAGGGCCTGGGCCCGCCCGGCCTGCGGGACGGCGCACGACCGCGACGCGAACGCCGCCCGCAACGTTCTGAGATGGGGGCTGGAAGAGCTGATACGGCGAGGCACGCCGGAATGCGCGCCCGGGGAGAGCGGAGCGCCGGCCGCGGGCCCGACCCGCAAGGGAAAGGGCCCGCGGCGAAACCCGGCTCGACGAACCGGGACTGTCGACCCACCCAACCCCTTGGGGCCGGGCGAGCCAGGTCGATAATGCCGTTCTTTTTGTTCTTCGGGAGGTTTTCCGGTGTCTCAAAGTCTTGGTAGTATGCTCTCCTGGCGCCTCCTGGCGGCTTTCGGGGTTCACGTCTACCGCGGACCGCGTTGATCCTTGTGCTCGAGCCCGAACACGCCGCGGCACTGTCGCGCGGTCGCCGCCACCCGCTCCTCGCCGTCCTCCGGCACGCCATCGCCGCCTCGGGCGGCCGCCTCGAACGCCATCCCTTCGCGTCGAGCTGGGCCTTCGCCCGAGGCATCCCGGCGAACTCCGTGCCTCAGGCGATTGCCGAATGGCGCCGCATTCCCGGCGTCGTCGGCGTCATCGCCGGACCGGACGCCGGGCTTCTCGCGATGCCAGAGCGCCGGCCCGCCCGGTCCACCGCCGCCATCCGGCGGATCCGTTCGGCCGCGGCGCGCCCGTTTCGATCTCTTCAACTCGCCCGCGCGACCGCGTCCCGGAACCGCGCCGGCTCGCCCGTCGCGTTAGCGCCAACGACGCCGAGAACGGTTCACTACACGCAGATCAGCGCGGCCGATACCCGACCAAAGGTCCTCGGCTGGCGCCACAGCGGGTTGCGCGTCGTCGGCCGCCCGCCGAAGGACGACTCGCCGGCTTCTCTTCTCGCCGACGCGATGCGCCGGACGCGCCAGGCCCGCGTCGTTCGCACGGATCCGCGCCACCCCTGGCACCGGATTGCCCGGGCCCAGGCCGCCCACAAGGCCGGCGACCACCGCAAGGCCCTGGCGGTCCTGCTCGCCAACTAGGGCGATCCCTCATTCCACGCCGCGATCGACGACAAGGTCATGGACGTCCGCGAGGCAGCCTATCGGTTGGATGAGCTCTGCGGGCGTCCCTACATGCTGATGCGGCTCTTCTTCTACGGCAGCCCGATCCTGCCGCGGGCCTGGGTCGGCGAAAAACTGGTCCGCCGATTCGAGCGCATGGCCCTCACCCGCCACGAGCGTGCGGTCGCCGCCGAGAAGGCGGCCGCCGGCCGGCCTCCGGTCACCCTCGTCTGGTAGCCCCGATCCGGCAGCCCTCACGGTCCCGGCATCTCTTCACGTCCGTGTCGTCGGTCGCATCGGGAATTGCCCGATGCCGCCTTCAGGAGTTTCCCGATTTCGCGACGCCTGCATCCAAGCGAGAGTTCATGGATCGCCGAGGAATCGCGCGCCCCGTCCTCAATCCCAGTAGCGGGCACTGTGCGGCGCCCAGACGGGGAAAGCGACGATTCCTCGGCGTGACCCCTCCCGGGAATCGCTCGCGACCGAGGCGGCGGAACATCCCCTTCCGACAGCTCTCGATTTCGTCCTCCGGCCATGCCCGGCGGCGCGGATCGGCGACTCTTGCGCGGCTCCCGGCGCTCCTCCGCGCCGATCCAGAGCGGGCCGCGATCCCAAAATTCTCCTCCTCCCGAGGCCGCGCGACCCGAAAGCGACCAAACATCTCCATCTGGATCACACCGCCTGGGAACCAGCGATGCGAAGATGTCTGCCGGGACGGGCGGAGTTCCGGGCCGGCGCCCGAATTCTGCTTGAATCCGTCGCCTTCACCCTTGCCTGCGGCGGCGCCCTCTGGGCGTTGACCGAAACCGGCACCTTCCCGGCCATACACGAAACGATCGGCACCGCCTGCGTGATCGCGTCCGTCCGCCTGACGCGCGCCCAGAACATCCTCTGCTGGCCGATCGCCATCGTCGCGACGATCGCCCTCGGAATGGCGTTCCTCCATTATGGTCTGCCCGGCCAGGCGCTTTTCCAGTTCGCCTGCTTCCTCCCCACGCAAGTTCTCGGCTGGTGGCGCTGGGCGACGATGAGCGGCGGCGACCGCGACCGGGTCTCGACCCTGCCCTGGATCACCCGGCTGGCCTGCCTCGCGGCGCTTCCGCTGCTCACCCTGGTCCTCGCCGCGACCCTCGGCGATCCCGCCCACCGACTGATCTCCTGCTGGGACGCCAACGTGGCCGCGGCCAGCCTCATCGCCGTCTGGCTGCTGACGCACAAGAAGATCGAGACCTGGCTGTTCTGGATCGGCCCGATGCACTTCTCGGGCATGATCCTCTATGTCTGGACCGGCGCCTGGCTGCTCGCGGTCCTCTACATCTTCTGCCTGGTCAACGCCGTACTCGCGCTGTGCGACTGGCACCGCGAACTGCCCCACGCCGAAACCGCGTCGACGCCAAACGCGTAACCGGTCGCGCCGATCATCCGTGACCGCATCCCCGGCGGCCGGCCGGACGCAGCCGGACGGTCAGTCGACATCGCGCCCAAGCGCGGCGATGCGCTCGAGATCGAGCTCGCCCTTGGCGCCCCAACCTTTCGTTCCGGGCGGCACCGTCGGCCGAAATTCCTCGTAGAGCCGAAAGCCTCGGGCCTGCAGGTCCTCCGGCGAGAACCGAGCGGCCAGCGCGCGCATCGCTTCGCGGACCTCGTCGAGCGCCGGGCCGAACGAGCGCTCGAGATAGCCCTCGACGCTCGTCACCTTGATCGGCACGTCCTTCGAGAGGGCGCGCAGCCCGTCCGGTGTCTGAACCACCGGGATGGCGCGGCCGAGCACATTGGCCTGCAAACGCTCGCCTTCGTTCGCCTTGCCGCGCCGTTCCGAGACCGATTCCTGCGACGGCTCGAACAGGCCCAGCGCCTTGCCCTTGGCGTAGGCGCTCAAGCCGGCCACGGCGCGGCCCAAGGTCAGCGCCTCGTCGCGTTCGAAACCGAGGCGTTCGGCCACGATCGCGGCCCATAGCGTCAGCACGGGCGCGCGGTTCACCAGGATTCGCTTCGATCCGCGAGACATCACGCCTCCGGCAAGACGGCCAAGAGGCAACGAGAGATAGCACGTCCGGACGGCCGCGGCGAGGCCGCCCGTCCGCATCCGCGACAATCGAGGGCCGATCCGCCGGACCGAATCCCAACATGCCCATGCCCGGTCCGCCGAGAAACCAGGGCCAGAGCCGTTGCCCGCGACACCGTCCCGCGACGGGGCATCCCCGGGGAGCGCCGTCGCGGGACGGAAATGACAAGGAACGGAAGAGACATGGTCCACCAGTTCTGGGGCAAGCTGCAGACCGGCCAGGACGGCCGGATTCTCGAACGGCACCCGATCGAACAGCACTCGATCGACGTGGCGGCGGCGGTTCGCGCGCTCCTCGCCGACCGCGTCACGCGTCGTCGTCTGGCGCGCGCCGGCGGCTTGCAGGATCTCACCCCCGTCCAGGTCGACCGGCTTGCCGCAATCGCCTTCTGGCACGACGTCGGCAAGCTCAACACGGGCTTTCAGGCCCGCCCCCTGGAAGGACGCGGCAAGCCTCAGCCGGCCGGTCACGTCCAGGAGGCCTTCGCGCTCTTCTGCGGCGATCTCGAGGACGCCTTCCGAAGCGCCGCCGGCATCGCCGACATGTCCGCATGGTGCGGATCGGAGGCGAACGCCGTCGACATGCTGCTCGCCGCCTTGTCGCATCACGGGCGTCCCGTCGAGCTCCCGTCCGGCGAGACCGAGCTGCGCAATCTGGCTCGGGCCTGGACTCCCTGGAACGGAATCGATCCGCTCGACGGTCTCGCCCGCATGGGCCTCGCCGTCCGCTCCTACCTGCCGTCCGCCTTCGAATCCACCGCTCCCAAGGACCGGCTGCCCTGCACGCCGCTCTTCCAGCACCGCTTCGCCGGCCTCGTCATGCAGGCCGATTGGATAGGCTCGTGCCGGGAGAACTTCCCCTATGGCAGGCCCGGCGACGAGCGCGGCGCCTTCGCTGACATCCGCGCCCCGCGCATGCTGACCGAGATGCGCTGGCTCGAGGCGTCGCGCGGCATGACCTCGGCGGACGCCATCACCTGCCAGGCGCTATTCGGATTCGAGCCGAACGCTATGCAGGCCGCGGTCGCCGATCTGCCGCTCGACCCCGAGGGCTCGCTGACGCTCATCGAGTCCGATACCGGGTCCGGCAAGACGGAGGCGGCGGTTCTGCGCGGCCTCAAGCTGATGGCCGCCGGGCTGTCCTCTGGGCTCTACTTCGCGCTCCCGACCCGCACCTCGGCGGTGCAGATCCATCGCCGCGTGGCCGACGCCGTCTTCCGCCTGCTCGGCGACCAGGCGCCGCCGGTTGTGCTCGCCGTGCCGGGCTATCTGCGCGACGGCAAGGTCGACGGCAAGCGGCTACCGAACTTCCGCATCCTGTGGAACGACGGCGTCGGCGGCGCCTCCCGCTGGGCGGCCGAACAGCCCAAGCGGTTCCTCGCGGCGCCGATCGTCGTCGGCACGATCGACCAGGCGCTGATGAGCGTCGTACGCGTGCCGCACGCCCATATGCGGGCCTTCGCCAGCGCTCGCCTCACGCTCATCCTCGACGAAGTCCACGCCTCCGACGTGCGGCTGCACACCTTCGCCGACGAGCTGCTCACCCGACACGTCGCGCTCGGCGGCCATGCCCTCATCATGTCCGCCACGCTCGGATCATCGGCGCGCCGGATCTACTTCAAAGAGCCCCGGCAGAAGCTCCGGGGCGCGCTGAAGCGCCCCTATCCGATCGTCACCCACATGTCCGCCAACGGCCGACGGATCGACATCCCCGTCGCGGGCGCGCAGGAGCGCGCGAGGACCGTGGCGATCGAGTTCGCCGGGATGATCCACCACCCCTACCGCATCGCCGCCGTCGCGATCGAGAAGGCCCGGCGCGGCGCCAAGGTTCTGGTCGTGCGCAACACCGTGGGCGCGGCCATGCAGACCCACGAAGCCGTCGAGGCGCTCGGCGCGGGCGACCTTCTGCTCACGGTCAAGGGCGTCGCCGCGCCGCACCATTCGCGCTTCTCGCCAAACGACCGGCGCCTTCTCGACGAGGCCGTCGAGGACGCCTTCGGCCGCAACAGCGGCCGCCCGATGGACGCGTCCAAGGCGAAAGGCGGGAAGAACGGAAAGAAGGCGAAGAGGGGCTCGCCGCGCCCGCGCGGCCTGATCCTGATCGCGACGCAGACGGTCGAGCAGTCGATCGACATCGATGCCGACGCGCTGATCACCGATCTCGCGCCGATGGACGTGCTCCTGCAGCGCATCGGCCGACTGCACCGGCACAAGCGCTCCGACCGCCCCCGAGGCTTTGCCCGGCCGGTCTGCACGATCGTCGTGCCGGAGGTCCGCAATCTCGGCCTGTTCATCGACGAGCCGCATCTCGGCCTCGGCCACGCCTACAACGATCTCCGGATCGTCGAAGCGACCTGGCGGCTCCTCGAGAGTCGCAAGACCCTGCGGCTGCCGCGCGACAACCGCATGCTCGTCGAGCGCAGCACGCATCCCGAGGCGCTCCTCGAGATCCAGGAGGAGCTCGGCGGCAAATGGCAGCGCCACGCCTCCCTGGTCGACGTCGAGGACGCCGTCGCCCAGGCCGAGGCGCGCGGTGCGATCCTCGCCGTGAACCTGCCGTTCGGCGACCACGCCAACCGGCAGGCCGACGCGTCCGAGGACGTCCGCGTCCGTCTCGGCGACCTCGACAGTTCGCTGCGCTTCGAGCCCGACGTCATCGGCCCCTTCGGGCTGCCGGTCGACCGGCTGACGATCCCGGGCTGGATGGCCCGGCCCGATCCCGCCGAGAAGGCCGACCGCCCGCGGATCATCAAGATCGAGCCCGGGCGGATCACCTTCGCCTGGGGATGCCGTCTCGAGCGCGGCGCCCTCGTCAAACCGGTCTTCGTCTACGACCGGCGCGGGCTCTCGATCGACGGCACCGTTTCGCTCGAGGAGCCCTTCTGAGCCGCTGATCTGACGGGCGCCGGGGTCACTCGGCACCCGTTATGGCCTCCCATGGCCTCCCCGTCCATCCAAACGAACGACCAACCTCTCGGAGAGGGAAATGCCCTTCGACGCCGCACCGATCGCCCCGACCAAGACCCCTCGCCTCGCCAAGGCCGCTAAGCCCAAGGCCAGGCGCACGAAGAAGGCGATGCGCAAGGTCCTCGTCGCCGATCTCTTCTGTGGCGCCGGTGGCAGCTCGACCGGGGCGCGCCGCGCCCTCAGGAAGCGCGGCATCGATATGATCCTGACTTGCGTCAACCACTGGCCCGTCGCGATCGAAACGCACAGGCAGAACCACCCCGAGGCCAGGCATTACTGCCAGGACGTCAATTCGCTGCGGCCGTCCGTTGCCGTGCCCGAAGGGCATCTCGACCTCATGATGGCGTCACCGTCCTGCGTGCATTTCAGCTCGGCCAGAGGTGGTCGACCGACCTCCGACCAGCAGCGCATGGATCCCTACACGATCCTGACCTGGTTGACCGAGCTGCGCGTCGATCGCCTGCTCGTGGAGAACGTCCCGGAGTTCCTATCCTGGGGCCCCGTCGATCCCCTGACCGGCAAGCCGATCAAGGAGCGCAAGGGCGAGTACTTCCGGGCCTGGGTGGCGGCGATCGAGGGCCTCGGCTTTGTCGTCGACTGGCGCGTGCTCAACGCCGCCGACTACGGCGACGCGACCACGCGGCGACGCTTCTTCCTGATGGCGCGGTCCGACGGCAAGCCGATCGTCTGGCCGGAGCCGACCCACGCCAAGGAGCCGACGGGCAAGCTCAAGAGGTGGCGGCCCGCCCGCGATATCATCGATTGGGACCAGCCCGGCGCCAGCATCTTCACGCGCAAGCGTCCGCTCGCACCGAAGACAATTGCCCGCATCATGGCCGGCGCGAAGAAGTTCGGCTGGCCGGAGGCCTTCCTGGTGGTCTTGAGCCGCCATTTGGACGCGATGAACGTCGACGGACCGTTGCCGACGATCACCGCCAACGGCACCCACATCGCACTCGCCGAGACCCGCGCCGAGCCGCTGCTCCTCGATTGGCACGGCGAAAATGGCGTGACCCGCTGCAGCAAGCGCGGCGATCCGATGCCGACCGCGGCCTGCGGCGGCACCGACTGCCCGGTGGAATCAGAGGCCAAGCCCTTCGTGCTCGGACAGCAGGGCGGCGCCGTGGCGCGCGACACCGAGGAGCCGTTGCCGACGATCGCGACCGCCGGTTTCATCCGGCTGTTCGAGCCCGATCTCACGCCCTGCCTCGTCGCGGTCAACCACGGCGACAAGGCGAACGGAGTGCCCTCGCAGGCGCCGCGCAGCCTCGAGGATTCGCTGCCCGCGGTCACCGCCAAGCGCGGCACGGCGGTGATCGAGCCGCAGGTCCAGCCGATGCCGGTGCACATGAAGGGTCGCTCGGACGCCGCCGCGATCGCCGCGCCGGCGTCGTCCATCACCACCGAGGCGCGGCCGGCGCTGGCCGAAGGCGGCGTCATTCCGATCCGGCCGAACGGCGGGGGTCGGGCCAACGGCGACTCACTCGCCCGCGTCGAGGCCGGTCCCGATGCGTTCCTGGTTCCGCAGTTCGGCGAGCGCCCGAACCAGACGCCGCGCACGCACGGGCTGGACGCGCCGCTACCAACGGTGACCAGCCACGGCGCCGGCGCGCTGGTCGAGCCGGAAATGTCCGCCTTCGTCGTCAACCAGCACCACGACAAGCCCGGCGCCGAGCCGCGCCCGCGCTCGGGCGAGCAGCCGCTGCCGACCAACACCGCCGGCGGCGGCCAGGAGGCGATCGTGGAGTCGATCCTGCGCCAGGCGGACAACGACGATTCGTTGCGCCTCGCCCTCGAACAAGGCCGGGTAGCGATCATCAACGGACAGCCCTTCGTCCTCGACATACGCTTCCGCATGCTCTCGAACGCGGAGCTCGCCCGCGCCATGGGCTTCGAGGACGAGGAGAGCTCTTACGAGTTCGTCGGCACCCAGACCGACGTAACCCGCCAGATCGGCAACGCCGTGCCGGTCAACTGCGCGGCCGCGCTCGTCGACGCGATCATGTCCCGCTGATCGGGACAACGACCGGGCCGACCGACCAACTACCAAACCAGCAAGGGACGACAAACGAATGACCAACGACCGAATCCTGGATCGGGAGGAAAACCGCGAGCGCATCGCGCGGCACCTGCTCGCGACGATGCACGCGATGGGCGTGAACCAGCCACATGTGATGATCGACTTCGCGACCCGGATGCAGTGGCGCATCCTGACTCTCCGGCCACCGACGTGCTGACGGTCTAGTCGGATCGCCCGGCCTTCGGGTTGCCCGGCGACAGCGGCACGGCGCCGTCTCTGGGACAGAGGCTCAATCCTCGAGCCAGGCGACGCCGTGTCGATTCAGGATGTCCGGTAGCTCGGCGAGCTCGATCAAGGGCCGGCGCTCCGCCTCGACGATGCCGTCCCCGGCGCGCTCGAACAGCGCCAAACAGAGGAGGTCGTTGTCGACGCGAGACCGATAGAGTATCCCGTCGGGCGCGGCGGGGTGCTCGTGGAAGGCGCGCGACCACAGGCGGGGCCGCTCGTGGGCCGCGGTCGAAACCGACCCGTCCAGCTTCAACGGCCGCAACCCGTCCCCGTGCAGCTTCACCAGCCGCAGCGGCCGGCGGACCTCGAAGACGGCGAGGCCGCGCGCCTCGACGTCGCGCCGCGCCACGAAGGGCAGGTCGAGGTCGCCGAGCACCGTCTCGACGACCGCGGCCTCCGCGTCCGCGGCGGCGTAGAGCACGCCGTACTCGCCTCGCGGATCGTCGAACCGGTTCGCCGGCGGCAGCCGCCGGCCCGAGGACGGGTCTGTCGCGGGACCGAAGAACCGCGGGTCATGCGCTAGCCAATGCACCCGGGCGAAGCGCCGTCGCCGCGGCCAGGTGACAAGGGGAAGTCGGCGTTGCGCGAGGTCGGCCGGCGGCGCCTTCGGGCGGCCCTCAGCCGCCATGCGCGCCGAAGCCCTCGGCGGCGGCGACGGCCTCTTCGACCCGCCCGGCCCGGAGCGCCGCGAGCGGGCTGCGCCCGCCGAGCCGCGCGTTCGCCGACAGCAGGAACGACAGCCGGGTCCACGGATCGGTCACCCTCAACGCCCGCAGCACGGCGGACAGTCCCTCGATCGGCCGGCCCTCGTGGAACTGGCAACGCGGGAAGAGCAGCCCGCCGGAGGTGCGGATCGCGATCAGCCGGCCTTCGCCCGCGGCCTTGCTGAGGGCCTGCCGCGTCACCCGCGTCTCGGCGGCGATCTCGCTCGCCCGGGCCAGCCCGCCGGCCCGCTCGGCCAGCGCCGCCTTCAGCCCCTCGGCGCGGGCGCGCATCCGGGCGAAGGGATCGAGGGCGCGGTATTCCGGGGCGACCGCCCGATCGTCCGCCAGCAGAAAGGCGACGCTGCCGTAGTCGGAGGGCTGGGCGATGGCCCGTTCCAGCACCCCGCGCGGCGCGGTCCGCGACAGCCGGTCGAGGAAGCGCTCGGCGCGCTCACGAAAGATCCGCCGGACGTCGTCACCCGCCTGCCGTTGGGCCGCGCGGCTCTCCGCCATATCTCCAAATCCCATTGGTTGACACGATCTCAATATAAGAATGATTGCGATATTGTCAACCGACCGACTTCGGTGGCTCGGCACCTGGCCTGAGATCGTCAGGGATCGTTCTCCCACGCCTACGGCGTACCAATCGGCATCCTCTATGCCGCTCGGGGCGCACGAGTTGGTCCTGCTCATCCACGAAAACGACAGGACGTCGCGTCGCGCGACGCCTTTCGCGGCCTGAAAGCGCACGTCTGCGAGAGGCGGCAAGCCGTCCCGGCTCACTTTGCCACGGCATTATCGACCTGGCTCACCCAACCCCACGGGGTTGGGTGGGTCGACAGTCCCGGTTCGCCGAGCCGAGTTTCGCCGCGGGCCCTTTCCCTTGCGGGTCGGGCCCGCGGCCGGCGCTCCGCTCTCCCCGGGCGCGCATTCCGGCGTGCCTCGCCGTATCAGCTCTTC
>Ga0310821_100699_pt1 | contig 14223 bp, 8 predicted proteins | sample P4_ome_FD_201300 | JGI IMG/M metagenome (GOLD analysis project Ga0310821, IMG submission 201300) | Sorghum-adapted microbial communities from Joint BioEnergy Institute, Emeryville, California, United States - P4_Day56_Rep1 | ecosystem: Engineered > Bioreactor > SSF (Solid state fermentation) >... | reverse complement strand
GTGTTAAATCGTCTTCTACTTTTTATTGGTCAAATGTAACGATAAACGGTATATCATGCATAAAACACCAAGGGGCTAGTGGGAGCTGGGTTATTAGTGATTCTAATATTTCTATTTCTAATCGACAGGTAGAGTTAGGTGGCTGTTGGTTACTCTCCTGATTCTTTTATTAAAAATCAGTATTACACATATAATACCACAAGTAATACGTTCGATATTCTTCCACCGTCATCCTGGAGTCCGGTTGGAACAGCCAAACGTGGTTTCTTTGGTGTTAATACAAAATGTACGGTAAAAGAGATTAGTACAGGGGATACGTGGAACTTCATTTTTACAAATAAACTTCAGTAAAAATTACTCGTAGTATAAATCACTACTTCGTTACTTAGGAGCGAAGTAGTGATTTTTCCTTTATACATGAGGTTTTTACGCAAATTAAATGTTATTAACTAGACTCTTACAGTTTTTCACTTCCCCCTAAAAAAGGCCAGGACATCCTAAAGAGCGCACTTTGCTTTTTTTACATAATATATTTATAATTGTAAACACTATAGTAAATACAATTTTTGTGGTATGAAGGAAAAAAGAGAAGAGAACGAGACAATGATTCCAATGTGGAAAAAGGCGAAGGCCTTTTTCTTCCCTGGATCTCATTTCCTCTCCCCTCTCCTTCTTTCCTCCTGATTTTCACAGAAAACAGAGGCCAGCCTATTGCTGTGCCTCCGTTTCCGTTTATTTCTGCACCTGCAGCGCCGCAGCGGATCGGTCATGTACATATCGGGTCAATTCCGCCGTCATCTCATAATAGAAAAACGGAGTAATCAAATAAATGCCGTTAAAGTATTCCATGGCCATATCCACCAGCTCTCGGGCAATCGCCACGCCTTCACGGCGGGCTTCTTCGCCCGGCTCATGTGCATGCATGCGGGCACGCGCTTCGTCCGACAACTTGATGCCGGGTACTTCGTTGTGAAGAAACTCCGCGTTGCGCGAGCTCGTCAGCGGCATAATGCCGATAAAAATCGGGATGTCCAGATGTTTTGTGCCTTCATAAATCCGCTCAATCATTTCCCGGTCATATACCGGCTGCGTCATAATATAGTCCGCTCCCGCTTCTACCTTCTTCTCAAGGCGCCGCAGTGCGGCATCGAACTGGCGCACATGCGGATTGAACGCAGCGCCAACTACGAAATCCCCCCGCTGCTTGAGCGGCTTGCCCGAGAAGGTAAATCCTTCATTCAGCTGTTTAATCATGCGGATTAAGTCAAATGAGGATACATCGAACACAGAGCTTGCACCGGGCAAATCTCCGAAACGGGCCGGATCGCCTGTAATGACCAGCACCTGGTTGATGCCAAGTGCATACAGCCCCATCAGGTGCGATTGTTGGCCGATCAGGTTGCGGTCACGGCAGGCGATGTGCAACAGCGGTTCGGCACCGAATTTCGTCTTTATAATCGATCCGAGCGCCATGTTGCTCATGCGTGTCGTTGCCAGTGAATTATCGGCCAGCGTGATCGCATCGGCGCCCGCTTCCTTCAATGCTGCCGCTCCCTTCAGAAACTTCTCCGTATCCAAATCGCGCGGTGGGTCCAGCTCAACAATGACCGTATGCCGCTGTCTTACCGTATCTACAATTCCTTTGGAGCGCTCCGGGGAGACAATGCGAATTGGCGTTCTTTCCTCTTCTTCCACTGTAATAACCGGATTAACCCGGGGCAGCGGATCACGCTCTGCCAACACCTGTGCCATCATGCGGATATGCTCGGGGGTTGTGCCGCAGCAGCCGCCGATAAGTCTCGCTCCCTGAGCCCGGAAACGCAGCGCGCTTTCCCCGAAGTACTGGGGAACCGATGCGTAGGAGTACTCGCCGTCTGACATCGCAAGCCGTCCCGCATTGGGAAATACAGACAAAGGCGTATCTTCCGGTACGACCGTATTCTCAATCGAGCGAAGAATTTCTGCCGGACCCATTCGACAGTTCAGACCAACTACATCTGCGCCCGCTTTCTTTAATTCAGAGAATGCGCGGGTCAGCGTATATCCGTCCCGCGTCCGGCCCACCTCTATCGTGGCAAGCTGGGCAATAATCGGCAGCTTCGTCAACGGACGAATGACATCGAGAGCCAGCAGCAATTCGTCCAGGTCAAGGAATGTCTCCAGGAGAATGGCATCCACTCCGCCCGCCAGCAGCGCGGAAGCCTGCTCCTCGTACTGTTCTCCATAAGTATCCATCTGCCGGGCATCCCGCACCCTTCCAGCAATAATCGACCCGATACCGCCAACCACATATGCGTCATCACCGACCGCTTCCCGTGCGACTTTGGCTGCGGCCCGATTCATCCGCTCCACTTTATCCTGCAGACCGTGGCGGGCCAGGGCATCCCGATGAGCGCCGTACGTATTGGTCTGAATAAAGCGTGCGCCCGCTTCGTAATAGGAACGGTGAACTGTTCGGATAATCTCCGGGTCCGATAGGCTTAACTCTTCGTAACAGATGCCGATCGGAACACCCAGCTGATAGAGCCAGGTGGCCATTGCGCCATCGCCAATCAACAGGTGGTTATTCAGATATGTTTTTAGATTTTCTTTTGGCATGGCCTTCCTCTCCCTTCCTCGTTTTATTCACCGGCATTGAAATAGCGCGCTTCAGGATGGGAGAATACCATGGCCGAAACGGACGCCTCCGGTTCCATCATGCAGCCATCGGTTAGGTGCACACCGATATCTTCCGGCTTCAGCAAATCAAATAGCAGTTTCTGATCCTCCAAATCCGGGCAAGCCGGATAGCCAAACGAGACGCGGATGCCCTGGTAACGAGCTCCGAAACGCTGCGGCATCGTCATCTCCGCCGGATCCGGGAAGCCCCATGTATCGCGCAGAATATGGTGCGTCCGCTCGGCGAACGCCTCGGCCAGTTCGAGCGCCAGCGCCTGCAGCACATGCGAACGGAGATAGTCGCCCTTCTCCTTCCATTCTTCCGCTTTCTCCCGCACGCCCTTGCCTGCGGTGACTACAAGGAATGCGACATAATCCATAACTCCGCTTTCCACCGGTTTTACAAAATCGGCCAGGCAGAGATATGGCGCTTCTTTTTGCCGCGGGAAAGAGAATGTTTTGAGTATGACGCTATGATCGTTCGGATCATAGATATAAATTTCGTTTCCCCTGGATTGCGCCGGGAAGAAACGGTACATACCATGCGCGGTCAGCAGACCGGTTTCTTCCGCTTCCGCCAGCAACTCCTCCACGATTTCCTTCAGTTCAACCGTCTTCGGGTCACCCTCCGAAAGCAGTGCGTCCACATTGCCGCGTACGCCTAAGTGCTTGCCCAGCAGCATACGCAGATTCAGATACGGGTGCAGATGCGTAAGCGGGTAATCGCGTAGAATGTGACGGTCAAAATCCGGTGGCAGGAATACCGGAACATCCATACGTACCGAAGAACGCTGCGGCACGGCTGGTGCCGCTTCTGTTTCCTTCGCTTCGGAAGCTGCTGTAACCTGCGCTTCTTCCTTCGCCCGGGCCGCGGACTCTTCCAGCTCGGCCCGCATTTTCGGATTCACCAGCTTATTGGCGATGTCCAGTCCGCTCATGGCGTCTTTGGAATATAGCACGAGTCCGTTATATTCCGGAGCAATACGATTCTCGGTAAACTTACGTGTCAATGCTGCGCCGCCCACGAGAATCGGTACGTCGATATCAGCCGCTCTCAAATCCTGTACTGTTGTCACCATCTGCTGTGCTGATTTGACAAGCAGACCTGAAAGTCCGATTATATCCGGCATCTCTTTACGGCAGGCTTCAATCAACTGCTCCGGCGGCACTTTAATCCCCAGATTAACAATCTTGTAGCCGTTATTCCCAAAGATAATCTCCACCAGGTTTTTGCCGATGTCATGCACATCGCCTTTTACGGTGGCGAGCATGACCGTGCCTTTAGTGGATGCCTGCGTTTTCTCCATGAACGGCTCCAGATAAGCGACTGCGGCTTTCATTACTTCCGCACTTTGCAGCACTTCCGCAACAATCAGCTGGTTATCATTAAACAGGCGGCCCACTTCGTCCATACCGTTCATCAACGGTCCGTTGATGATATCAAGCGGCGCATATTTGCTCAGCGCTTCTTCCAGATCCGGAATTAGCCCTTCTTTTGTCCCTTCCACCACGTAATGAGCCAGGCGTTCTTCTAAGCTTAGATTTGTAACTTCTTCGACCTTCTCCACCTTTTTCTCGCGATAGAATGCTGTAAACCTTGCCAGCGTTTCGTCAGTCGTATCAAACAGCAGCGCTTCCGCCAATTGACGTTCCTCTTCTGGAATAGACGCGAAACGCTGCAGCTTCTCCGTGTTGACAATGGCGTAATCAAGTCCCGCTTTCGTACAGTGGTATAAGTACACGGCATTCAGAACTTCTCTGCCCGCAGGCGGCAAACCGAATGATACGTTGCTGACGCCAAGAATGGTCTGACATTCCGGAAATTTCTCTTTAATCAACCGAATGCCTTCCACCGTCTCTTTCGCGGAACCGATGTATGCTTCGTCCCCCGTACCTACCGGGAAAACGAGCGGATCGAAGATTAAATCCCGCGGCGAAAGTCCATACTTACCCACAAGCAGGCGATAGGATCGCTCAGCCACCTCAAGTTTGCGCCCGCGGGTCACAGCCATTCCCTTCTCGTCAATTGTGCCGACAACGACCGCACCACCGAACTTCCGTAAGAGCGGAGCCACTTCCGCAAAACGTTCTTCCCCGTCTTCGAGATTGATTGAGTTAATAATCGCCTTGCCCTGCGAGTACTTCAGCGCAAGCGCAATAACGTTCGGGTCGGTAGAGTCAATCATAAGCGGCACTTTTACCTTACGTACGACAAACTTTAGGAATGCCTCCATATCCGCCGCTTCATCCCGGTCCGGATCGGCAAGACAGATATCGATAACATGAGCGCCCCGCTTCACTTGAGCACGCGCAATTTCTGAAGCCTCTTCGTACTTGCCCTCCTTGATGAGATCACGGAATTTCTTTGAACCGATAACATTCGTACGCTCCCCTACAAATAAAGGCCGGTTGTCCTGTTCAAGGTAGACGGGTTCAATGCCGGATACCACATGTGTATGGAGTCCCTGCGGCTTACGCGGCTGATAATCTTTGAGCGCTTCCGCGATAGCCCGAATATGCTCCGGTGTCGTACCACAGCAGCCGCCCGCCACATTAATCCACCCCTGCTCGGCGAACCCGGCCAGTTTGGCCGCCAGTGCCTGCGGTGACTCATGGTAGTGACCGTCTTCATCAGGCAGTCCGGCGTTCGGATAGCAGCTAACCGCACAGTTTGCCATACCGGACAACGTTCGGATATGATCCCGCATAAACTCCGGACCCGTCGCACAGTTTAAACCAATAGACACCGGCTGCAGGTGCTCGAGAGAGATGTAAAATGCTTCAATATTCTGACCGGCCAAGGTCGTTCCCATCGGCTCAATCGTTCCCGAGATCATGACCGGGATCTTATAACCCAGGGTTTCAAAGGCACGCTGGATGCCGATGCCGCCCGCTTTTACGTTAAGCGTATCCTGTACTGTCTCCAGCAGCAGTACATCAACCCCGCCTTCAATCAATGCCAAAGCCTGCTCGTAATAGGCGTCGACCAATTCCTCAAATGTAACACCACCGGTAACAGACAGCGTTTTAGTCGTCGGGCCGATAGAGCCGGCGGCATATCTGGGCCATTCGGGAGTCGAATATTTCTCTACCGCTTCGCGTGCCAGTCGTGCCGCAGCCAGATTAATCTCCCGCGCGCGGTTCTGTAGATTATATTCGGCCAGGACAATGGACGTTGCACCAAATGTATTGGTCTCGACAATGTCCGCTCCCGCCTCCAGATACGTCTCATGAATACCGCGAATTACATCCGGGCGGGTAAGGTTCAGCATTTCGTTACAACCTTCATACTCTTCACCGCCGAAGTCTTCCGGACCGAGATTTGCCTGCTGGAGCATGGTACCCATCGCCCCGTCAATAATCAAAATTTTGTTTGTCAATTGGTGCTCTATCGACAGCTTTTTCACCGCTGTTTCACTCATGGCAATCGCCCTCTCTTCCGTGCAAAGTAAAATAAAAAAGACCTCCCGAAAGAAGGAAGGTCTCTGATGTCCGTCAAAGCACACGTACCCTTATCTTTCAGGAAATAAATCCTGCTGGAATTGGCACCGTGTATTCTACATACCGGTTGCCGGGCGTCATTGGGCCAGTCCCTCAGCCTGCTCTTGATAAGAAACGAATTATAGTTTTCATTTTTCTCATTATTAAACAATGTTAGAAAAGAGTCAATAGAAAATTTATATGCCCTCCTCCGTGTCAAAGTGTCCGGGTAATCACAATGCTGGTGTGATTGCGTAAATCGATTTCATACGGTGAGGCTAGAGGCGTGCCATCCCGCTCCTGTACGATACGCACGGTTGGTCTGTGCACAGCCGCCGGGTCAACGCGCGATACGACGCCGATTTGTCCTGTGTTTAAAACAACTGTAGAAGCTACCGGATAAACGGCAATATGCTTAACGAATAAACGAACCAATTCCAGATCGAACAATGAATTTCCCGCCGCGAATAAATACTCTGTCGCTTCGTTCGGACTGTAATGCTGGCGATAAGAACGGTGCGAGGTTAAAGCATCATAGACATCGGCCATGCCGACGATCTGGGCATATTCATGAATCTGGTTTTTCTGAAGCTTGCGCGGATAGCCGGAACCGTTATACCGTTCATGATGCTGCAGAGCACAGTGGGCAGATAGAAGCGATACATCATACTGGTAGCGCAAAATATTAAATCCGTCTTCCGTATGATTTTCCACCCTCGCCCGCTCTTCCGGATTCAGCGTCGTCTTCTTGTTCCACAACTCTTTAGGCAGCATGGTCATCCCGATGTCAAACAGCAGCGCTCCTACACCTAAGTCAGCTAGCTGGTTGCGGTTATATCCTTTGGCCAGCCCGATAACTCCCGCAAGCACCGCCACATTTACGGAATGGTGGAACAAATATCCGTCAAGTGAATGAAGGTTAGCCAAATTGATAAGGACTTCTTTTCGACCGCTTAAATCCCCTAATATAGTACCAAATACATCCCGAAATGTTTTCCCTATATCAGGGACTGAAGCCCTGCCTTTCACTTTCGGTTGATCCATCAGGCTGGTCATAGTCTTATAGACCGTTTCCACCGCTTTGCGCCGCGTTGTATCGCTAATCACATCTTCAGGTATGATATCATCCGTGTTTTTATCTTCAATATATACCATGTCAATGCCCATACTTTTCAAGCGGTCAATATACCGCTGGCTCAATTCCAGGCCTGCCCCGAGCAGGATGTGTCCCGTTTCCGAAAGGATCGTTTTCGCTATTTTATCTCCCGGCTTTACAGAATTGATGTGTACCTTTTTCACGCGTAAACCCTACTTTCTTGGTCTTTTCCTATAGACATTTGGTACTCTTTTCGAATTTTAACACAGGAATTTAGTTTCATTACAAAAAACATACAGAAAAACTAAATTTAGATAGTAGTACCCATACCAATATTCATTAACTGAATTTTCCGTCTTTAATTTACAGTATACTATTATGGTAAACCCTTGTATACGAAACCACCATGGCCGATTAGCTGCAAGCCCTGCCATGAATGGTACGAAGGAAAAGAGAGAAGAGTTTCTCTCCTTCTTTCCTCACGATTTTCACAGAAAAATAAAAATCACCCTTCCCTGGAAGGGCGATCCGTGTAACTTTTCATATTTTTGTAAGAACTAACCCCAGCAGCGCGGTAAAAATTCCGCACACCTGATATGGTTTTAATCTCTCTTTAAATAAATAACAGCCGGTCAAGATAACCACAAGACAGTTTAAACTAACGACCGGAAAGACAATGCTGGCGATGCCGGTTTTAAGCGCATAAAAATAGCAACTGAAACTGACGACGCTTACTATGCCCAGCAACGCGCCGATTTTCGCTTCCCGAATCTGAATTCGCTCACGTCCTAACCAAACAGCCAGATACAGACTACCGCCGCCATACATTGCCACCAGCATGTCCATTGAACTGATATGTAGATAGGAAGACTGCTTCATTAATATACCAAGCAATCCGAACGAAACAAACGCAAACATGACACGTCCGATCCACGGCAAATAATCCGTGCTACCTTTGGCGCCCGGCGTATATTGGATCACCACGGCAGATCCCATCATACACAAAACGCCCAGCCAGTGCAAAAACGGGATTTGTTCATGGAAAATAGCGCCGGCTGCCAGCACCGGAAAAATAGCGTTCGCCGCAATCAGCGGAGACGTTAGACTGGCCGGTCCTTTCTCAAATGCACGCGCCATTTGAATGTTTCCATTCGCGTTTAATACACCGATGATGCTTCCAAGCAGGAGGGATGTCATGTTCGGATGCAGAGACCCTGACGCTACACCGGAACTTAAGATAATCAAGAATGCCACAAAATAAAAGAAAAATTGGATATTCATCTTGGATAACCCGCGTGAGGTGCTCCACTTGAAGATCGTATTATTGACCCCAAAGCCCACCGCCGTGGTTAAAGCCGCAAACAGCCACATACTCAGTTACCTTCTTCACTATAAAGTCTCTTCTTAGTTGTTTACTTACTGCTCATCGAATTCTGTTAACTGCACTTCGTACGTAAATGTCTCCCCGTTCGGCGCACAGGTAACGACAACTTCCGTTTTCCCGTCCGCTGTAGACCTTAATTGCACGACAATGTCCTTCTTTTCGTTCTCCTGCCCGCATGTATCAAGCATCCATGTCAGCGCTTCTTCCGTTAATGGCAGGCCCACCACTTCTCCATTCACTGTCGGTATATGCAGGAGCTTCTTATTATCGACAAATCCCCGAACTGTATCCAGCAGTACCTCTATCTGCAGCGGCGATAGTGCTAACGCATACGTCTGTTCCATATCCACCCTCCTTTCGATATCAGAAATCAGGGAGGTTAGAGAGTTTTAGAGAGTTAAGGAAAGAAAAAGGCATCCGCCTTTTTCTTCAAATTCTCCATTTCCTCTTTTCTCTCTTTCTCCTTTTTTATTTTAACATGCTTCCCATTCGCTTGGCCGCCGCCATGACATAAGGCAGATTTTCTTTCATCTGCGCAAGCGTCAGGCGATTGGAAGGTCCGGATACGGACAGTGCGGCCACCAGTTGCCCTCTTCGGTTGAACAGGGGTACGGCTACTGCAGCCGCTCCCTGCTCCCGTTCTTCGGAACTGGTCGCGTAGCCGTTCTTTTTAATTTCTTCTAACTGCTTCATATACACCTGCTTATCAATAGAAGAAGGCCAGGTCGGATCCGATAGAATCTGCTTCTGCACATCCGGCGGCGCATAAGCAACCAGCACCTTGCTTGAAGCGCCTACCGACAGCGGAAGATGGGCGCCAATCGGAGCTACTCTGCGAATCGTCTCATTGCTTTCCACCGCCTGTACGCGAATGCGTTCATTTTCATTGCGCACATACAAACTAATCGTCTCGCCCACCTGATCCCGCAAGCGAATCATTTCTGGAAGAAGAATGGTCGCCGGATCATCGCCTTGCGGCAGGCTGGCGGATAGCTGCCAGATGCGGAAACCAAGCTGGTATTTCTCCGTATCGGGATTGCGTGTTAGAAACCCTTTGTTCTCCAATGAACCCAACAGCCGGTATACGGTACTTTTATTCAGGCCTATTTTATGGGAAATCTCGGTAAGAGTCAGCTCTTTCTGATCAATAAAGCACAGCAGAATGTCCATGGCGCGATCTACCGCGCGGACGGTCATCTTATTATCGGAAGCGTCCATCCCGCTTACTCACCTTCCTCTTTCCATTAGTTTCATTCAACGAAACCATGTTGCAATATTTGACATTATACCTTATTGTCGTTTCACTCGTAAACTCTCATCTAATTTCAAAAAAAAGTTTAAAAATCTATGTACGTTACATGAAAAAAGCAGTATAATGTTATCGGAAAGAGAAACACAGTTTCATTTGGTGAAACCGTTATTGAAACACAAAGGAGGCTATCAACTTGGCAAATAAAGATGCTTACTCTGTACGTTCATCTTTGCAAGTAGGTGACAAGACGTATGCCTACTATTCCCTTAAAGCTTTGGAAGACAAAGGACTCGGTCCGATTTCTAAACTTCCTTTTTCCATTAAAGTTCTGCTCGAAGCAGCGGTGCGTCAGTTTGATGGCGTAGCGATTACGGAAGACCATGTAAAAAAATTGGCAACCTGGACCGAAGAGCGCGATCCGAATCAAGAAATACCGTTCACTCCGGCTCGTATTGTGCTGCAGGACTTCACGGGCGTACCGGCAGTTGTTGACCTCGCTGCCATGCGTCTGGCTATGAAAGAAATGGGCGGCAACCCTGAGCGTATCAACCCGCTCGTTCCGGTTGACCTCGTTATCGACCACTCCGTCATGGTAGATGATTTCGGCAACCCGGATGCACTGGAAAACAATATGAAGCTTGAGTTCGAACGCAACGGCGAACGTTATCGTTTCCTGCGCTGGGCACAGTCCGCGTTCAATAACTTCCGCGCTGTTCCGCCGGCAACCGGTATCGTTCACCAGGTAAACCTGGAGTACCTGGCGTCTGTAGCGGCTACAAAAGAAGTTGACGGCGAGCTTGAAGTATTCCCGGATTCTCTCGTAGGTACAGACTCCCATACTACAATGATCAACGGTCTTGGCGTTGTAGGCTGGGGCGTTGGCGGTATCGAAGCGGAAGCGGGCATGCTTGGCCAACCGCTGTATTTCGTAACGCCTGAAGTTGTCGGCTTCAAGCTGACAGGCACGCTGCCGGAAGGCGCGACAGCAACCGACCTGGCACTTACAGTTACAAACATCCTGCGCAAGAAGGGCGTAGTCGGCAAGTTCGTAGAGTTCTACGGACCGGGCCTCAGCAACATCAATCTGCAAGACCGCGCAACGGTCGCAAACATGGCGCCTGAATACGGTGCGACAATGGGCTTCTTCCCGGTTGACGAAGAGACTCTGACATTCCTCCGTTCTACAGGACGCAGCGAAGAACAAGTGGCGCTTGTTAAAGCCTACTTCCAGGAGCAAGGTCTCTTCCGTACGGATGACACTCCGGATCCGGAATTCTCCGAAACGCTGGAGCTTGACTTAGGCTCTGTCGTTCCGACACTGGCAGGTCCGAAGCGCCCGCAGGACCGCATCGAGCTGACTGCAATGAAAGACGCTTTCAACGATGCGCTGCGCACGCCGATCGACAAAGGCGGTTTCGGTTTAAGCGAAGAACAAATTGATAAGAAAGTAGCAATTACGCATAAAAACGGCAAAACGTCTGAACTGGGTACAGGCGCGGTTGTCATCGCGGCTATCACAAGCTGTACGAACACGTCCAACCCGAGCGTAATGCTGGCTGCCGGCCTTGTGGCGAAGAAAGCCGTTGAAAAAGGCCTTGTGAAGCCGGAATACGTAAAATCCAGCTTAACTCCAGGCTCCCGCGTTGTTACGCAATACCTCGAGAGAGCTGACCTGTTAAAACCGCTTGAGCAATTAGGCTTCTACATCGCAGGTTACGGCTGTGCAACTTGTATCGGTAACAGCGGTCCGCTGCCGGATGAAGTAAGCAATGCGATCGCAGAAAACGACCTGACAGTAGCGTCCGTGCTGTCCGGTAACCGTAACTTCGAAGGACGTGTACATCCGCAGGTAAAAGCAAACTACCTTGCTTCTCCGCCGCTGGTTGTAGCTTATGCCCTCGCTGGAAACGTAGGTATCGATCTGACAACGGAACCGCTTGGTACAGGCAAAGATGGCAAGCCGGTATACTTGAAAGATATCTGGCCGACGAATGAAGAAATCAAACAAGCGGTTCTTAATGCTGTTCGTCCTGAAATGTACGAAGAAGAATACGGCAATGTATTTACAGCAAATCCGCGCTGGAATGCGATTGACTTCCCGGAAGGACAGCTGTATGAGTGGGATGAAAACTCCACATACATCGCACATCCGCCGTTCTTCTCCGGTCTCAGCGCCGAAGCAGGCAGCATCCAGGGCATCAAAGGCGCGAGAGCACTGGCTGTGCTTGGTGACTCTGTAACGACAGACCACATCTCCCCGGCAGGAAGCATCACACCGACCAGCCCTGCGGGAATTTATCTGTCTGAGCGTGGCGTAGAGCGTAAAGACTTTAACTCTTACGGTTCCCGTCGTGGTAATCACGAAGTTATGATGCGCGGAACGTTCGCAAATATTCGTATCCGTAACAAAATGGCTCCTGGTACGGAAGGCGGCGTAACAACCTACCTGCCGACCGGTGAGGTAATGCCAATCTACGATGCGTCCATGAAATATCAAGAAACCGGCACTCCGCTGGTTGTCATCGCCGGTAAAGAATACGGTACAGGAAGTTCCCGTGACTGGGCAGCTAAAGGTACATTCCTGCTGGGTGTCAAAGCGGTTATCGCAGAAAGTTTCGAGCGTATCCACCGCAGCAACCTGGTAGGCATGGGCGTACTGCCGCTGCAGTTCGAAAATGGTGCCAATGCAGAAACTCTGGGCATCACCGGTAGCGAAACTTTCGATATTCCTGACCTGCACGACGATATTAAACCGGGTCAAACGATCAAAGTACAAGCAACTCGCCAGGATGGCACGAAGTTCGAATTTGACGTTTGCGTCCGTCTGGACAGCGCAGTTGATATTAAATACTACCGCAATGGCGGTATCCTGCAGACGGTTCTTCGTCAAATCGCTGCAGAAGCAAAAGCAAGCGTATAATTATCAAAAGAGGAAGATTCCCCTGGGAGAATCTTCCTCTTTTTCTGTGAAAATCCTGAAATAAAGAAGGAAGGAGAGAGAAAAAAGATCTAAGGAAGAAAAAGGCGTTCGCCTTTTTTATCATTGAAATCCTCTCCTCATTTCTTATCGCCAAGCATGTCATCGATTTGTTTAAACAGCCTCTGAATGGACTCGTCGTCAAATTTTTTCTCCTGTTTAAACGCATCCAACATCTCGGAAATCTCCCGTCCTGCCGCATCGTCATCCAAGTCCCCCGGTAAATCGGAAGGATCAAACCATATATACGGGTCCGAATTGCTGCCGCGCAGATATGTCTTTGTCCACTGCGCCGGGTACGTATAATCCTGTTCGCTGAAGACAACCGCCAATACATCATCCGTATCAAGCGGCAAGAGGTGATCGAATACCTCTTCAATACCACCTTCCATTAGATTAAGGTGATGCTGCGTATAGCGGACATAGTGCTCCCCCGTTGATGTATCTTTTACTAGCGCGTAACGCTCCCGCTCTTTCTCTTGCAAGAGTTGAACCTCTTCTATCCGTTTTTCCAATTCTTCGTGTGAGATGATTCGCATTTCTTTCAGAGATGTATTCATTACGTTTCCGTCCTTTCCTTCGTCTTCTTCCCTACGATATCATAGATAGTGGAAAGTTTGTTATTTCAACTATACTTTTTACAGGGAGGGCACGTATGAAAGCTGTACTTGTAGAAGAAAACACACACCGTCTATACATTGGAGAAGCAGAAGATCCCGTTATGGGCAACGACGAACTGCTCGTCAGCATAAAGGCGACCGCACTGAACCGGGCAGACCTTCTCCAGAAACGCGGACTTTATCCCCCGCCAAAAGGCGCATCCCACATTATGGGATTGGAGATGGCCGGCATTGTTGAGAATGTAGGGAAAAACGTAACGGGTTTTAAACCCGGCGATCGTGTCTGTGCTCTGCTTCCTGGCGGCGGCTATGCGGAGAAAGTAAGTATTCCGGCAGGCATGGCCATCCGGATTCCCGACCATTTTTCGTTTACAGAAGCAGCGGCCATTCCGGAAGTGTTCCTGACAGCCTATTTGAATTTATTTTGGCTCGGCGGATTGAAAGCCGGTCATACGGTACTGATTCATGCGGGAGCCAGCGGTGTAGGAACAGCCGCCATCCAGCTGGTACGGGAAGCGGGCGCTACCTCTATCATTACCGCCGGAAGCGAAGAAAAACGGCAGGCATGTCTGGATTTAGGTGCCAGTCTGGCCATCGATTATAAAGCCGGACCTTTCGAACCCGCAGTTAAAGAAGCAACCGATGGACAAGGCGTGAATATTATTCTCGACTTTATCGGAGCGCCTTACTGGGAGCAGAATCTTTCCTGCCTGGCCATGGACGGCAGGCTTGTCATTATCGGCACAATGGGCGGCA
>Ga0310821_100697_pt1 | contig 14248 bp, 17 predicted proteins | sample P4_ome_FD_201300 | JGI IMG/M metagenome (GOLD analysis project Ga0310821, IMG submission 201300) | Sorghum-adapted microbial communities from Joint BioEnergy Institute, Emeryville, California, United States - P4_Day56_Rep1 | ecosystem: Engineered > Bioreactor > SSF (Solid state fermentation) >... | reverse complement strand
CTAGGAGCTGTTTAGAAAGTTCCTGGCGAGGGGGCGGAGCCAGATGTCGATGGCCGCGATGTGGGTGGTGGCTTCGTAGCGCACGGCCAGCTTGTCGTAGCGGGTTGCCACCGCTCGGAACTGCTTGAGCAGGTTGATCCCACACTCGACCGCGTGGCGCAGCCGGTAGAGCGTGGCGTCGAACTTCGGTGGTCGCCCACCGCGGGAGCCTCGTTGGCGCCGGTTGGCCCGCTGGTCAAGCTTGATCGGGATCGTGGCTCGGATGCGGCGCCGGCGCAGGTAGCCGCGGTTGGCCCTCGACGAGTACGCCTTGTCGGCGAACACCTGGTCCGGTCGGGTCCGGGGTCGACCCCGTCCGGCCTTGGGGACTCGGATGCCTTCCAGGACGGGTACGAACTGTGGGCTGTCCCCACGCTGTCCGCCCGTGATCAGCAGCGACATCGGCTTGCGGCCCTGTTCACAGGCGAGGTGGATCTTGGTAGTCCAGCCGCCGCGGGATCGCCCCAGGGCGTGATCGGCCGGCTCGTCACCCGGCGGCTCGACCTGGCTGCCCGGGTCGTGGCGGGCACCGGCGGCGTGCTGGTGGGCCCGCGCGATCGTGGAATCCACCGACACATCCCAGGTGATCAGGCCCGCGGCGTCGGCGAGCTGCTGCAGCCGCGCCCACACAGCTGCCCAGGTGCCATCGCGTTGCCAGCCTCGGAACTGCCCGTAGACCGACTGCCAGCTGCCGTAGCGGGCGGGCACGTCCCGCCAGGGTGCGCCGGTGCGAGCCCGCCAGCGGATCCCGTCGATCAACTGGCGTCTGGTCCACTTCAGGGGTCGGCCCAGCTGGCTCACCGCTGGCAGGAGTGGCTCGAGCATCCGCCACTGCGCGTCGGTGAGGTCCCCGCGTCCGCCCGCGGGTACGGTGCCCACGAGGTCTCCGGTGGTGATGGTCTTCTTGGTCGTTGATCCATCTACCGGAGACCTCACTCATCTCCGCTCACCGACACGCCCGCCGAGCAGACGAAGATCGACTTTCTAAACACCGCCTAGGTGCCCCTCCCCCGGCGAGTCGCGCTCTGAGCGCCGGCGAGTCGCGCCGTGGGTGCACGCGAGTCGCGCTCCACGCAGGCGTCTCGTGGCGCGCCGCTCCGTTAGGTTCGGACGGAGTGCCGTTCGTACGAAGGGGCAGCGCATGTGCCGCAACATCCGGACGCTTCACAACTTCGACCCGCCGGCCACCCCGGAGGAAGTGCGGGCAGCGGCGCTGCAGTACGTGCGGAAGGTCAGCGGATCGTCGAAGCCGTCGCAGGCCAACGAGGCGGCGTTCGCGCGGGCGGTCGACGCCGTCACCGAGGCGACCCAGCGGCTCCTCGACGAGCTGGTGACGACGGCGCCGCCGAAGAACCGCGAGGTCGAGGCGGCGAAGGCGCGGGAGCGCGCCGCCCTGCGCTACGCCCGCTGACGCCCGCCCGCCACGCGACCGCCACCACGAGCGCGGCCACCGCCGCGCCCGCCGAGGCGAGCAGCCCGTAGCCACCGCCGCTCACGACCGCGCCCGACGCCGCACCCCCGCCTCCGGCCGCGACACCCATCGCCACCTCGCCCCACCCCTCCCGTCCGGGGCGTTGCGCGGCAGGCACGCCCGCGGTGAGCAGCGTGCTGCCGGCCACGAGCCCGAGGTTCCACCCGACGCCGAGCAGCACGAGCGCACCGCTGAGGACGATCGGCGCGCCCGCCCCTGCGGCGGCGAGCAGCGCCGACCCGGTGAGCACCGCCCCGGCGAGCGCCGCCGCCGGGACCGGGCCCCACCGGTCGGTGAGCCGCCCCGACAGCAGCGCGGGCGCGAACATACCCGCGATGTGGAGGCTCACGACCAGCCCGATCGCGCCGAGGCCGACGCCGAGGTGGTGCAGGTGCACCGGCGCCATCGTCATGACGCCGACCATCACCAGGTTCGCCAGCGCGAGGACGGCGAGCCCGCGCACCGCGGTGCCGCCCGGCGCGACGGCGGACGGGGCCGGCTCGACGTCCGCGGGGCGAGCCGGCAGGACCAACAGCAGGGCCGCCGACCCGGCGAAGCACAGCGCTGCCACGACGTACGCGCCGGCCAGCCCGGGCAGTCCGAGCGCGCGGCCGAGGGCGTCGGACGGCACGAGCAGGTTCGGCCCGGCCACCGCCCCGACGGTGGTCGCCACGAGCACCCCGGCCATCGCGCGCCCGCGCTGCCCCTCCGGCGCGCCGTCGGCGGCCGCGTACCGGGCGAGCATCACCGCGGCCGTCCCCGCACCCAGCAGTACGGTGCCCGCGAGCAGCCCGAGCAGGTCTCCCGCGACCACGACGACGACGCTCCCACCCGTCGCGACCGCCATGCCGGCGGCGAGCGCGGCCGGGCGCCCGAACCGCCTGGTGAGCGCCGACATCCCCAGAGCCGCGACGGCCGACCCGACCACGAGCAGGGCCTGCGGGAGCCCGGCCACGGCGTCCGAGCCGCCCAGGTCACGGGCCAGGAGCGCGGCGGCCGCACCGCCGAGGGACTGGGCGAACCCGCCGAGCAGGCTCGCGATCCGGAGTGGAATCACCTGGAAAACGGTAGGAAGGGGACAGGGCCGGTCGAAGGGCCGGAACGGGGGTCGAAACCGCGTCCCGGTTCACGAACGCGAGGAGTTTCGGGGTGGACGCTTCACGACCGTTCGAACTGGACGACGTGGACTGGCGGCTGCTCGACGCGCTGCAGGCCGACGCCCGGCTGTCGTTCAACGCGCTGAGCAGGCGGGTGCACCTGTCACCGCCCGCGGTGGCGGAGCGGGTGCGCAGGCTGGAGGCGGCCGGCGTCATCTCCGGCTACCGGGCGACGGTCGACCCGGCCGCGGCGGGCCAGCCGCTGCTCGCGTTCATCCAGCTGCGCTGCTCGCTGGGCCGGTGCCTGCTCAAGACGACCGACTCCGCCACCTACCCGGAGGTCGTCGAGATCCACAAGCTCTCCGGCGAGCACTGCACGATGCTCAAGGTGCGGGCCGCCTCGCTCGCCCACCTCGAGGGCGTGATCGAGCGCATCGGCGAGCACGGGCAGATCAACACCCACATCGTGCTCTCCACGGCGTTCGAGGGGCGGCCGGTCTCCGCCGTCACGCCGGAGCGGCCGGTCACGCGGTCCGAGGGGTGGAGCCGCGGACAACGGTGACAGCGTCGCGCGCCGCGCACCCAAACCCCGACTCGCTCGCACCCAGAGCGCGACTCGCCGGTGCGGAGACCGACTCGGCCACGCGGAGCCCGCCGGGTGAGAACGCGAACGGCGGCCCCGCCCGGGAGGGGGTGGGGCCGCCGTTCGTGCGCGGTGCGGCGTCAGCGGATGACGCGCATGCCCTCGTCCAGCTCACCCCTCTTCTGCCGGGCGGCGAGCACGGCGAGGCGGGTGAACTTGTTGTCGAACGCGTCCTGGGTCAGGCCGCGCTCCTTGTACTCCTTCGCGAGCTGCGCGGCGCCCTCCGGGATCGACCACTGCGCCTCGAAGCCGAGCTCCTTGCGGGCGCGGGAGAAGTCGACGCGGTAGGAGCGCGGGTCGTTGCCCGACTCGCCGGTGATCAGCAGCTCGGCGCCGGGGACGGCGTCGACGACCGCCTGGGCGATCTCGGCGACGGTGCGGTTGTTCTTCTCCGTGCCCACGTTGTAGGCGCGGGCTCGCACCACGTCGGCCGGCGCCTCGAGCGCGGCCACGACGGCGCGGGCGATGTCCTCGGCGTGGGCGAGCGGGCGCCACGGGGTGCCGTCGGAGAGCACCTTGACCACGCCGGAGAGGATCGCGTGCCCGACGAGGTTGTTCAGCACGATGTCGGCGCGCAGCCGCGGCGAGAACCCGAACGCGGTGGCGTTGCGCATCGAGACCGGCACGAAGTCGCTGTCGGCGAGCTCGGCGAGGTCGGCCTCCACCCGCACCTTGGAGATGGCGTACGGGGTGACCGGCTTCAGCGGGGCGTCCTCGTCCACGAGCTCGTCGCCGGACTGCGCGCCGTAGACCGAGCAGGTGGAGGCGTAGATGAACCGCTTGACGCCCGCCTCCTTCGCCAGCTTCGCCAGCCGCGTCGAGGCGTGGTGGTTGATGTCGTAGGTGATCTCCGGGGCGAGCGAGCCGAGCGGGTCGTTCGACAGCGCAGCCATGTGCACGACGGCGTCGAAGCCCCGCAGCTGCTCCTCGGTGACGTCCCGCAGGTCGGTGGACAGGCCCTTCGCGTCCGGCACGTCGAGCGAGCCGAGCACGCAGTCGGCGAACAGGCCGCTGTCCAGGCCGGTCACGTCGTGCCCTGCGGCGGTCAGGATGGGGGCCATCACGGTGCCCAGGTAGCCCTGGTGCCCGGTCAGGAGGATGCGCACGGGTTGTCGTTCCCTTCGATCGTCGTCATTACTCCGTCGAGCCGAATCCCGGGCTCGTTACCGGATCCCGTCCATCGGGTCGCTGCTCGGGAGCGGCGCCACACCGAGCACCAGCTTCGAGACGTGGAACGCCTCGGCGTACCGCGCGTGGCACTGCACGCCGCGGATGCGGGCGATCCCGCCGAACGCCTCGGCGTCGAACCACACCCGGTCCCGCTGGGAGCCGTAGTGCTCGTGCAGCTTCGCGATCTTCTCGCGCAGCACCGGCTCGGCCAGCGGGAGGTACACGGTGGGCTGGGCGAGGTCGCCGTCCCATTTGAGGATCTCGTAGCCCAGCGTGAGGTGGTCGCGGAAGACGGTGGGCGTGAGCTCGGCGAGCGTGCGGTGGTCCTGGTGGGCGTCGTGCGGCGACGGGCCGAACACGAGGTCCGGTTCACCGTGCGTGCGCAGCTCCTCCAGCGCGAGCTTGGCCCGCTCCCACCGGGTGGGCACCCGCCCGTCGGGCAGGTCGAGGACGGTGACGTCGAGCTTCGCGCCCGGGCAGAACGCGGCGAGGGCCGCGCGTTCCTCCTCCTCGCGCAGCGACCCGCCGCCGGTGAGCACGAGCGCCTCCACGGTGACCCCGGGGTGCGCGCGGCACAGCTCCAGCAGCGCCCCACCGGCGCCGATCGCGATGTCGTCGCAGTGGGCGCCGAGCAACAGCATCCGGTCGAGGCGTTCGGGCAGCAGGCTCAACATCGCGGGGCCCCGTTCAGCGTTCGACGAGGGTGCCCTGCAGGGCCGAGAGGGCGGCGTGCAGCGGGTCGGACCCGGAGGCACCGAGTTCGTCGTCGGCGTTGTCGGCGGTGTGCTCCCACAGCATCCAGGGTCGGTCGCCCGCGTGGTACGCCGCCTCGAGGGCGTGCCGCTCCTTCACCGTGTCGGCGGGCTGCCAGAAACCGCGGTGCCGGTAGGCCATCAGCCGGCCTTCCTTCGCCAGCGGGCGGCACGCGTCCATGATCAGGTCGCCGTTCGGGGGCAGGTAGTCGAAGATCTCCGGCCGCAGCACGAAGTACCCGCCGTTCTCCCACAGCGGCATCTCCTGCAGCGTCGTGATGCCCGAGACCCGGTCGTCGTCGTCGACGTCCACGCAGTGGAACGCCGACTGCGGCGGCACCGCGAGCAGCGCGCCCACCGCGTCCGAGCGCCGGAACTTCTCGATCATGTCGTTCAGCGGCAGGTCGGTGAGCACGTCGGCGTAGTTGGCCAGGAACATCTCCTCGCCCGCGACGTGCCTGCGCACCCGGCGCAGCCGCTCCCCGATCGGGGAGTCCAGCCCGGTGTGCACGAAGGTGATGGTCCAGTCCGAGATGTCGCTGCCCAACAGGTGCACGTCGCCGCCGCGGAGCACGAAGTCGTTGGACGCCGTCTCGGAGTAGGTGAGGAAGAAGTCCTTGATGTGGTGCGCCCCGTAGCCGAGGCACAGCACGAAGTCGGTGTGGCCGAAGTGCGCGTAGTAGCGCATCACGTGCCAGATCAGCGGCCGCGGTCCCACCGGGTGCATCGGCTTCGGCAGGTCGGAGACGCCGTCGCGCATCCGCATCCCGTAACCACCGCAGAACAGCACGACCTTCACGAGACCACCTCGAGCTCGGGGATCGGGAACACGAGCCTGCCGCCCCACTCGCGCACGTAGGACAGCTGCTCGACCAGCTCGTCACGCAGGTTCCACGGCAAGACCAGCACGTAGTCCGGCCGGTCGGCGGCGATCCGCTCCGGCGGCAGCACCGGGATGCGCATCCCGGGCGTGAACTTGCCGTGCTTGTAGGGGTTGCGGTCGACGGTGTAGGGCAGCAGGTCGGGCCGGATGCCGCAGTAGTTGAGCAGCGTGTTGCCCTTGCCCGGGGCGCCGTAGCCGACGACCTTCTTCCCCGCCCGCCGCGCGTCGACGAGGAAGCCCACCAGGTCGTCGCGCACCCGCGACACGGCCTCGGCGAACCCGTCGTGACCCTCCGCGGAGTGCAGCCCCGCTGCCTCCTCGGCCGCCAGCACGTCCCGCACCCGCGGCGACGGCTCGCCCGCCACCTCGGCCGGCCGCGCCCACATCCGGATCGACCCGCCGTGGGTGTCCAGCAGTTCGACGTCGACCAGCGCGAGACCGCCGCTCGCCAGCGCCCGCTGCCCGGTCAGCAGCGTGTAGTACTGGAAGTGCTCGTGGTAGATCGTGTCGAACTGGGTGCGCTGCACCAGCGTCAGCAGGTGCTGCACCTCGATCGACACCCAGCCGTCGTCGGCCACGAGCGACCGCAGCCCGCGGGTGAACCCGATGACGTCGGGGATGTGGGCGTAGACGTTGTTCAGGCACACCAGGTCGGCCGGCCCGTGCTCGGCGCGCACCTGCTCACCGGTCTGCGCGGTGAGGAACGCCGTCAGCGTGGGCACGCCCTTCTCCCGCGCCGCCTCGCCCACGTTCACCGACGGCTCGATGCCCAGGCACCGGATCCCCCGCTCGACGACGTGCTGCAGCAGGTAGCCGTCGTTGCTCGCCACCTCGACCACGAACGACCCCGGGCCCAGCCCGAGCCGGCGCACCGCGTCGTCGACGAAACGGCGGGCGTGCGCCACCCACGAGGTCGAGAACGACGAGAAGTAGGCGTACTCGGTGAACGTCTCCTCGGGCGTGATCAGCGGCGGCAGCTGCGCCAGCAGGCACGCCTCGCACACGCGCACGTGCAGCGGGTAGGTGACCTCCGGCGCCTCGAGCTCCTCCGCGGTCAGGATCCGCTCGCACGGCGGGGTCGCGCCGAGGTCGAGGAAGCTCCGCAGCCGGGTCGACCCGCAGAGCCTGCACGACAGGGCCGGGACGTCGCCCGGTCGACGCGCTTGCGCGTCGGGCTCAGCCGCGTTGTCCGTCAGCACCGCGTCGACCCCCCGGTTGTCGCCTCGATGCGCGCAGTCTCGGCGTGCACGGCGGCCAGTGTTCCACGCCCCGGGTGTCGCCCCGCCCCGGCCCCGGGCCACCGCGCGCGGCGCGCGTCCGATTCGGCCTGGTCAGACCGGTTGACCGGAGTTCCCACGACGGAGACGGACCGTGACGGGCGGCCGGCGCGGTCGTCCGGTCGAGGGCGTTCGAGGGCGCGCCGACGGCCGCACCGCGACCGGTCCCGGCGGCTCGGCGCGCAGGTGGGGCGACGAGTTGATCTGGCGCTCGGGTGACGGGCGCGGCGCCGGACCCCGCCGCCGGACGTCACCCGATCGCGGGTTCCGCGGGCGGGCCCGGTCTCGCCCCGGTCGGAAGCGCGGCGTCGTGCACACCGATTCGCGGCCCGTGTCAGGATGAAGGCCTGTCCGCCGTGGTGTAACGGCAGCACCTCGGATTTTGGTTCCGATGGTCCAGGTTCGAATCCTGGCGGCGGAGCAGCTGGTCAGCCGGGATGCCCGTGATCATGACACCCCGGCTAACAGCAGTTCGTGACAGCAACGGCTCACCCCGACAGTTCGTCGTCGAGCCGGTCGAGCGCGACCCGCTGGGTGTCGAGATTGACGTGGCCATATACGTTCATCGTCATCTCGATCGCGCTGTGCCCGACGATCTCCATCACCACGCGGGGATGGACGCCGAGGGCCAGCAGCAGGCTCACGCAGGTGTGCCGCAGGGCGTGCAGCGGAACCGTCCTTACGGAGAGGTCCTGGCACAGCTTGACCCACATCCGTGTCAGGTTCCGCGGCTCCAGCGGCGTCCCCCAGGGCGTCCCGAATACGTAGCCGACCGGGCGCCACGGCTTGCCAGGACCGTCCCCGTACGCCTCTTGCAGGCGCCGGTGGTGCTCAGCGAGGGCGTACAGGCATCGAGGCGGCAACGGCACCGTGCGGTTCGACCGGCGGGTCTTCGTCGGCAGCTCGCGCAGCTTCCCGTCGACGCGCTGCACGGTCTGTGCGATGCGCACTGTTCGAGCCTCGAAGTCGACGTGCTCCCAGCGCAGGCCACACGCCTCACTGCGGCGCAGGCCGAGCATGACCATCAAGGTCCAGAGCGCCGCATGCCGATGGTCGGCGACGTCCTTGAGCAGGTGCATCGCCTCGTCTGCAGTCAGCGGTTCCCGCGGCCTCTCGGGTCGTGGCTGCTCGACCCGGACCGGCTTCGCGACGTTCCGCGGAACGATCTCCTCCCGGTAGGCGTGTTCGAGCGCGGCCCGCAGGGTGGCGTGAACGTGCTGAACTACCCGTGCCTTGTGCCCGTCGTTGCGCATTCCGTCGACGAGGAGTCGCACGTCCCTGACCGCGAGGCGTGCGAGCTTCTTCTTGCCGATCCGCGGGACGAGGTGCAGCCGGACATTCGTCTCGTAGCCGACGTAGGTGCTTGGTCGCACATGTCGTCTGATGTGCGCCAGCCACTCCGCCAGGTAGGCGGCGACGGTCAGGTTGGCCGGTGTCGCCGGGATGTTCCGCTCGGCGCGGTCGAGCAGCTCCCGGAGTTTTGCCCGGGCCTCCTGGCGGGTCTTCCCGTACACCGAGACTCGACGCCGACCCCCGGTCACGACGGGAAGGTATGCAGCGGCGACCCAGCGGCCGTCCTTGCGCTGGTAGACGCTGCCCTCGCCGTTGGCGTTGCGGCCGCTCATGCGACGTCGCCTTCCTCGTCGAGCATGCGGCGGGCGTACTCGTGGACGGCGTCGACGGGGATGCGGCGGAGTTTGCCGATCTTGAAGGATCGGAGCTGTCCGGTGCGGATGAGGTCGTAGACAGTGCAGCGGCCGATGTGGAGGGCTTCGGCGACCTCCTCTGCAGTCAGTAGCACGCGTTCCATGTCTTCCTGCTCCTGGTCGTGAGGTGGATCGGGTGGGTGGGGTCATGCGGGTCATGCGGTGGTGCGTTCCTGCTTGACGAGCTGGCGGTAGGCGCGGGCGCGGGCGGCGGCGTCGGCAGCGAGCTGGGCGTCGGCGGTGGTGTTCCAGCCGATCCCGGCCAACGTGAGTTCGCAGACGACGAGGGTGGTGTCGTCGTCGTGCTCCTGCTGCAGCTCGAGGCGGCGGTCACGGTGCCGACGGCGCCAGTCGGTGCGCGTCGACTTGTGCCAGTCGCGGCGCTGCGCCCGCAGAACCTTGTGCGTTGTCGAGTAGCGACGGGACTTGGTGGCGAAGTGCCCGCCGAAGCCGAGCATGTGGGTCCACCGCCGCAGCCGGCCCCAGGTCTCGTGCCACTCGGCCTGTTGTTCGTCGGTGGTCCAGTCCTGGGGCAGGGTGCCGAGCTGGAAGGCGTAGGCGACGAGGCGGCCGAGGTGGGTGTGGGCGTCGCTGTAGTGCTCGGCCGCCTCCGGGGTCATCCGCCCAGTCGGCGGGAGGCCGGTGGTTTCGGTGGCCTTGGTGGCGTACTTCGCCAGATAGGCGGCGACCGCCTCCGAGGTGATCTGTCCGGTGCCGAGGTTGCCGACCGGGCGGACGTCGAGCTGTGGGCCCCAGTGAATCGACCAGGTGTGGCCGGTGTCGGCGTAGCCGGGCGTCTCGAAGGCGGTCGAAGTGATGGCACCGGCGACGAGCTCGGCGAGATCGGCCGCGGTGATTCCCGCTGGTGGGGCGAGTATCGCATCCGGATCGTCCGGATCGATGACGTCGAGTCGGATGAGAGCGTGGAAGTGCACGACCCCGCGGCGCTGGTACTCGGCCACCTTCCCGTAGGAGACCCGCAGCTTCACGCCGTGGGTCTTCTCCCAGGGGCGGAGGGCGCGGGTGAGGGTGATGGTGGTGCGGCGCCAGAGTTCGCCGGCCCAGCCGTTCCAGACGACGTGGTGGGCGTGGTCGTAGCAGTCCAGGCACAGCGGCCGCCCCAGCGAGGGGTGGTTGTCGGTGTGGCGGGCGGTGCAGACCAGCAGCTTCCCATGTGGGCAGCGTTGCGCGGTGCGGCGCATGTGGCAGGGGGCGACCTTGCCGGTCCTGGGGTTGACGCGGCGGGTGTGCACCGGCCCGAACGAGGGCGCGGTGAGGGTGGCGAACACGGCCGGGTGGCCGGCCACGGAGGACGGGACACCTTTGCCTCCGGTGAGGCCGGCTTTGATGAGTTGGTAGGTGTCGGCGCGGTAGGTCTCGGCGCAGGGTGGGCAGACGGAGGCGCGGCGGTCGCCGCAGGGGACGTAGAGGACCCCGTCGGGCATGTCCGAAGCGGTGTGGCGGGTCTGCAGGATTTCGCCGGTTGTGGTGTCGACGGTGTGGATCGACCCGGTGAGCCGGACCGGTCGGTGGCAGCCGCGGGTGGAAGCGGTGTGCGCCAGCCAGCGGTTCAGGTTGTCCGAGCTGGCGCGGTGCAGGAGCTTGCGCTGGTGCTGGGAGAGGCCGTCGACGGTGGGCACGTGCCGGCTACCTCCGCTCCTGGGCGATGCGGTGCAGCTGCTCGGCGACCTCCGGGCCGGGGGTGAACAGGCCGAGCCGGCCCGACCCGGGGATGGGGCGGGGCAGGCGGCGGGGGCGGGTCAGGCTCCAGTGCCAGCAGCCGGGCTCGGCCCACTCGCTGCACCGGCCGTGGCAGGTGCCGGAGTGGTGGACGTCGACCAGGTCGACGACGCCGAGGAACCCGCGCGCGTCGGCGCGAGGGACCTGCCGGATGCCGAAGTGGTCGCGGAGCACGAGGCCGGCGTACCGGTCGACGGTGTGGCCGGCGTGCACGGCGAGCGGGCCCCGGTAGCTGGTGGGCCAGGTGCGGTTCTCGACCGGCTTGCGGCCGTCGAGGATCAGCGCGGCCCACGGCTGCCGGACCGACAACGCCCGAACCTGCCCGGTGCTCGTGGCGTGCGGGGTCACCAGGGGACCGCCGGGAAGTAGGTGCCGAAGTAGTCGCGGGCGATCTGCTCGGCGCGGGCGCGGACGGCGGCAACCTGCTCGGGGCTGCGGCCGATGGTCCAGGCGGTGAGGTCGCCGTTGAACCGCATGTGCGCGTCGATCGCGGCCAGCGGGTCGACCACCCGGACGGCGAGGGTGTCGCCGAAGAAGGTCAGGTGCGCGGCGAGCGCGAGCACGATCTGACGAGCGGTGAGCGTGTAGCCCTCGGCGCGCAGGAACACCGTCTCACCACGAGCATTCGGCGCGCTCGCGGTGGTGGGGACGGCGGCGGGGGTGTCGAGGGTGGCGGTCATGAGGGTTTCTCCCTTGTGGTGTGGGTGGTTGGCGGTCACCACCACCCCCGGAACCCCGCACTGAGCAATGCGTGGCGGTGGGGCCGGGGGTGGGGGTCGCCGTCAACTACCGAAGGCGTGGGGCTCTTCGATGGTCGGAAGGGTTGCGAGGGTGGCGGTTTCGTGGTGGTCGCAGTCGTGGCAGAAGCGGAACATTCCGCAGCCGAACAGCGCGTGATCCGGAATGCGGCCGTGGCAGGCGCACGGATACCAGGGGCTGTAGTCGTGCCCGTCCCGGGCGCAGCGGATATCGGCGGTGCAGCGGTGGCAGACCGGATTTCCGGCCTCGGTGAGGGTCCAGCCGGCGTGCTGGGTGACGGCGCTGATCGCGTCGTCGGCCGATTCGAAGTGGACTTCCCGGTCGTCCTCTTCGTAGCTGGTGCGGCAGACGGTGCAGGTGATCGAGTAGCAGGTGATGCGGCGGATCATCGCGGTTCTCCGAACCGCTGGTGGGCGGCCTGGCGGGTGATACCGAGCCGGGTGGCGATCTCGGCCCAGGAGAAGCCGGCGGCCCGCAGGCCGGTCACCGCGGCATGTAGCGCGGTGTCGATGTCCTCGGCGAGGGCGGCGAGGGTGCTCAGGCCTTCGATGTCGCCGCGAGCGATGCGGCGGCCGTGGGCGGTGATGATGCGGTGGGTGAAGGCGGCGTAGTCGTCGTTCTCCACCACGTTCTGTCGGCGGCGGGCACGTCGACCCGCACCGGTGTTCATCAGCGGTTTCGGTGTCAACCTGGGGTTGACGCTCGGCGCGCTCACCGGAGGTTCTCGGTGTGTGCGGTGCCGGCAGTGGCAGGGCGGGTGCCTGGCGGGCGCTCAGCGGCACCTGATGTGGGCCGTCGGCTGATCGTCGCGGTGTCGACGGTGACCGCGTCGAGCACCTTCAGCACGATCGCGATGGCGGCCAGGACGGCGAGGACGGTCACGATCAGGGTGAACATGGGCAGACTCCTCCTGTGATCCGAATAGCGGGAGCTATCCGGAATGGCGGGTGGTGGCGTGCAAGTGGTTTATGCGGCGGGGTCGATGCCGCGGATACGGCGGGCGGCGGCGATGACAGCGCGGATCTGCGCATCGGTCAGGTAGGCGGCCTTGAACCGGCGCGGGATGCCGCCTTCGGCGAGGATCCAGCCGACCCCGATGTCCTCGGGCCGGATGTTCTTGGCGGAATAGCCTTCGTGCGCCCACCCCTGCGACAACACGATGTCCGACGATGAGTCGGTGGTGCAGCGGAACGCGACCCGGAACCCGAACAAGTCCCGCAACGACGTCGGGATGATGTCCGCGGAGGGACGTTGGGTGGCGGCGACCAGGATGATCCCGGCGGCCCTACCCCGGGCGACGAGGTCGCGCACGAGGTTGCGGAACTCCTCCTGCTCCTCCTTGGCGCCGATGGTCGCGGAGTAGTAGGCGACCTCGTCGATGACGCACAGGATCGCGTCCAGGCCGTCGGTGCGGAGGATCTTGCGGCGGCCGGCGATGTCGAGCTGCCGGTAGCGCAGGTCCATCTCCGCCTGCAGCTCGCGGAGCTTGGTGATGGCGTCGGTGATGGTGTTGCCGACGAACTCGTCAGCGATGGGGCGCCAGAGCCCGAGTTCGACGATCTTGCCGTCGAACAGCCACAGCTTCACATCACGGGAGAGGGCGGCGTGGGCGATGATGGTGTTGAGCAGGCTCGACTTGCCCGAGCCGGGCTCGCCACCGATCAGCAGGTTGCGGTACATCAGGGTGACCTCCACCGGGAGGCCGTTCTCGTCGATCCCGAAGTGGATCGGGTCGTAGATCGACAGCGGGATGCTGTCGAGGCGGCGGCGGGTGCGCCGGCGGCGAAGTGGGCGGGTCATCGTGGGTGTCCTTCACGTGTGTGTTGTGTGTCGTGGATGGGTCTCCTTGCTGGCGGAGGCCGGACGCGAGCGCGGATCCCCGAGGGGGTGCGGTGGTCTCGCGCCCGGTGCTCCGTCCGATGTGGACAGTCAGGCGGTAGGGATGGGTGTTAGACGTAGTCGCTGACGTCCACGCCTCCGAACCCGGTCACGGTCGGCTCGGAGTCGTCCTCGGCGCCGTCGTTGTGACGGCGGGCCGGTGTAGTGACCGGCGTCCTGCCGGGGTTGCGTGAGCTCGCGCCGTTGGCCCTGGTGCCGTTGCGGGCGGCGTGCACGGTCGGGAACTCCGCCGGTGCGGCCTGCGGCAGGCTGGCCCGATCGGGAAGCGGCACCACGGTGCCGTCCCCGGTGGTGTTGTCGTGCTCGTCGTTGATGGTGTCGAGCACGGTGGGTTCCAGCACGGTGTTCGTGCCGAGGGGGTCGCGGCGGACGATGTCGACCACCACGAGCGCCGCCTGGTGGCGGGTGGGTGTCACGCGGGCCTCGTGGGCCCAGCAGGCGGCGGCGAGGCGTTGTGCGTCGTCGTCGATGTCCTTGACCGACAGGCCGGCCGGGAGCCAGACTCGGACTCGTTCCCCCACCGGGGACGGCCGGGACCACAACAGGAACGGCAATCTGCCGTCGAGGGTCATCGTGCGGGACTGCACAAAGCACGCCCGCATCCGGTGCCGGGTGATCACACACCACACCCGGCGAACCAGAAACCGGCGAGACGCCGGGACCACGAGCAGCACCGCAACCCCACCCAGCATGATCAGCAGCGCGACATGCGGCGGGCCGAACATCAGCGGCTGCTCGTCAAGTGGGGTAGGTGCACCGGTCTCCGCCACAGGCGGAGTGTCTTCCGGGGCCGGCGCCATCCAGGTGGCGAC
>Ga0310821_100685_pt1 | contig 14531 bp, 15 predicted proteins | sample P4_ome_FD_201300 | JGI IMG/M metagenome (GOLD analysis project Ga0310821, IMG submission 201300) | Sorghum-adapted microbial communities from Joint BioEnergy Institute, Emeryville, California, United States - P4_Day56_Rep1 | ecosystem: Engineered > Bioreactor > SSF (Solid state fermentation) >... | reverse complement strand
AGCAGATTTTGTACCAATTGAGCGCTTACCTGGGGCGTTAACTTATAGGTGGCCTCATACTCCAGAATATCTTTATACAGCGTGCCCATATGCTCTATCGTTTCTTCGCCGCGCAGCGCCCGAAACTCCGCGAGGTAGCTGTCTGTCGTATACTGCTGGTATTTAATAATTCCAAGATACACAACCGCGAGAATCAATGTGTAGAGCACCAGCTGTTTCCCGATTTTTTTCTTCACTGCAACCCCCTCCGCTCTTTTCCCTTCTGTACATGTTATTCTTGTCCTCCACGGTTTTATGTCATAAAAAACACCATGGCCGATTAACCACAAGTCCTAACATGAAAATGAAGGAAAGGCAGCTGAATTCTGTCATAAGAAAGAAAAAAGGGACAGCCCCTTCAGTTTAGAAGAACAATTCTTTCTCCCATTGCTTAATCTGCTGCTCCAGCGTAGTGCGGTGTACCTTATGATGCTGAATCTTTTCTTTGTGCTTTTCCACTTCCTGTTCCAGTTGATAACGCCAGCGGCGAATTTCCTGGATTTTGCTGTCACAATCATGAATTTGTTTGATCCGGTCCATATAATAGACAGGCAGTTGGATAATGTTTTTCTTCATAGCAACCATCTCATCGACAAGCCGGACGGCGAGCCGTTTCGTTTCTCTTTCCGTCTGGGCATCGCTAATACTTGTGTCGATACGATTCCATAAACTTCGCAGCAGCCCCTCTTCCTCCTCTTCCGTCTCTTCCGCCTCCGCTCTGCGTGCCTGAAGCTCCACCATCCGGTTCCATACCGTTTTCGCCTTCCCTTCAAAAATGCCTTCAAACTTACGAATGTCATGCGGCAAACGGTGAATGAGGGCGGTTTTGATGTTGTCTCTTTCCTCTGCAATCTGATCGAGCTGGCGCTGCAGCACTTTCATATTGCCTGTCTTCTGCTCCAGCAGCCGGTCTTCAAGCTCTATGGCATATGTATGCTCTTTCATCTTGGCCTGCAGGTGATCGTAAATCCCCCGCTTTTCCTGCCAGTAACGCAAAAAGCTACAGATTCGCTCTTCCGTTTCTTCTACGGTTAACTTTTCGTTCCACAGAAACAGGGCATAAATAACGAACGGCAGCATTCTCTCGCGCAGTCGCTGTGCTGAAAACGTGGACAATGTTTTGGCGGAAGGCTCAAACAGTTGTTGTATATATAAGGCAGTGCTCTGGGCGTCCGGCCGCAGCGGTTCTTTAAGAACTTCATCGGATCTGCGCATACTCTCAATTTTGTCGCCTTCATAAACAAGCAGATCAAGCAGCGTTTCGCCCGAGAATTCTTTCTCCGTTTTTGTCAGCACGGCAATCGCCCGGTCAACAAGCAACCCGGTATTTTGAATGACATCTTCTTTTGTTATGTACGTAATTTTCTCATTATGGATGGTTTGATTAAGACGAATAAGCAGTTTGAGCAGCAGCTCATTTCTGGACCAGCCGCTTGCACGGGCGACTTCTCTCTCTAAAGTTAAACTCAGTTTGCCTGACAGCAGCTCAAGCATACTGCTTTTGTCGAGCAGTGCAAACAACAAACGCGCGGCCGGGTCAGGCAGGGACACAAGTGCATTGACAAATGCCTGTTTCTCCATGGTCGGCTCTCCTCTCCTACTGGCTTCACGAACCTATATGCATTTACTGTATCATAAGAAATCAACTTTACTTGGTTTAATTCACATTTTTGTCACATTCGACAAAATTAGAATAATATCCTTCTGAAAACGGTACAACAATTTGACAAACTTCACATGAAAAACATGGCATACTAAAGATGTTGTAACCACTCCTCTACTTTCATCCCTGTCCTATACGGCAGGGATACTTTTTTGACCGAAAACGTAACATCCGTCACTGCCGCCGTCTGGCAGAGAAGATAAAATAATGTATAATGAAACAAGCACACCATCTGAAGGGAGTAAAAAGCAATGATGTCACAGACCCCTTATGAAGCTATCGGCGGTGAACAAACGATTCGCAAACTTGTAGCCGCATTTTATTCGCGGGTAGCGAATGATCCGCTGCTCAGCCCGATCTTCCCTGAAGATTTGACTTTGACCGAACAGAAGCAGTTTATGTTTCTGACGCAATTTCTGGGTGGAGAACCACTGTACAACAACATGTACGGGCACCCGATGATGCGGGCGCGGCATATGGCGTTTCAGGTAACGCCGCTGCGTGCGGAGCGCTGGTTAAAACTGATGAAAGAATCGATGGACGAAATCGGCATGGAAGGTCCTGCCCGGGAATACATGTATGAACGTCTGATTCAAGTGGCGCACCATATGGTAAATTCACCGGATGATGAAACGACCAAACATCTGGCTTCTTTATAAGAACAAAAAACACGGAGCGAATCGATGATTCCACTCCGTGTTTTTTGCATAGTTATCATTCTAACAGTCATACTAAAAAAGAAACCCGCAATACATCACTTCCTCATTTTAAAAAGGAGGATGAATGCAATGAACATGGCGGCTCTCATCGTAGGCATCGCTGCGGCTGTTACACTCGGCTATTATTTAATTCCGGTTTTCAGCCCGACACTTGCCGAACGATTAAAGATTGCGGAGGCAGAAAAGGCTCCTTCCGATTCTGAAACAGAACGGTAAGGAGCCTTCCGTTTTAGCCAAGCATAGCGGTAATTTTGCGCACGTAATTTTGTGTTTCCTTAAACGGTGGAATTCCACCGTATTTCTTTACATTACCGGGACCTGCATTATAAGCGGCAAGCGCTAGCTTAATATTGCCGTCGTATTGCTCCAGAAGCGATTTCAAATACCGGGTGCCGCCATCGATATTCTCTTCGATACTAAACGGATTCTTCACGCCAAGCGCCGCGGCCGTGCCGGGCATTAGCTGCATAAGTCCCATGGCGCCCGCTTTGGAGCGAACCGTCGGATTAAACCGGCTCTCCTGATAGATAACGGCGCGCAGCAAATTCTCCTGAACACCGTATCGTTCGGCGGCAGCTGCAATCACCTTATCAATATCCGCTCGGCCCACTGAATTCGTTGCTGCCTGCGCGTATGGATTTACAGGGGGCACTATTTTACGCGCTGTAAAAGCCGCAGGGAGAGGAGTCTGTGCTTCCTGTAGAAGGTCTTGCGTCGCTTCTTCCGACATTGGCTGACCAACATCATCTGCCGCATGGGCAGATGCCGTCATCATCGCCATCATAAAACCAACTGTAGAGCTTTGCCTGTTCGGATCAATGGTAAGTGCGGCCGCTTCGTCTTTGACCGCTGCCGCCAGCATATCGGCGAACGTACCGGCCTGTCCTCCCACCATCTCCTGTCCCAGCTTCTGCTTAAGTTTCGGATTCTTCTCGGCCATCGATAATATAATACTGTCTGCAAACCAGCTCGGCGAGACGACTTCCATCCTTGCATTCCCCTTCCCTTTCTTTCCATTCTTTCTTATTTTACCTCTTTTTTCCCCGGCAAAAAAGATATATTTTTACAGTGTCCATATTTTACACGTTCTCCTTTCAAATGTATACTTATATGGATACCATTGATACGTTAGCACTGGCGAGGTGGTCATTTTCTTACCTCAAACTACAAAATCATTTTGCAGAATCAAAGCATTTTAATATAGGAGGAATAGACTTGTTACTGGAAGAAATTAAAGGGCTTCACTTCGGCAACTTTTATCTGCAGCATTCGCAGCCAACCGATACCGCTCTCATTTATCATGATACAACCATTACATACGGTGAGTTGGACCGCTCCATCCGGCAGTATGCCACTTACCTTCAGCAAAACGGCATCCAGGCGGGCGATATAGTCGCACTGAGCTGCTATAATACGCCTGAATTTATTTACAGTTATTTTGCCATTACCCGCCTGGGTGCCATTGTGGTGCCGCTGAACCTGACACTCACCATGGAAGAAATTACATACATTATCCGCAACGCCAGCACGAAAGCCATGTTCGTGCACGAAAACATTCTCGCCAAGCTGCACGCCACACCAGAACAACTGAAGGTTGCACTCGGACTTGAGAATGTGTTCGTCATTAACCCGGATGCCACAGCTGCCATTGCGGCGCTCGAGCCCGTGGAGATGATGGAAATGAACCCGGACTCCACGTCTACTCTTCTGTATACGTCAGGTACGACCGGAAAACCGAAGGGAGCCATGCTCAGCCACAAAAATCTGATGGCGAACACCGCTTCCTGCAACCGGATGCTTAAGCTGAATTCTAACGATACGTTCATGTGCGTGCTGCCGATGTTCCATACGTTCGGATTTACAACATCCGTTCTACTGCCGCTATACGCAGGGGCTGCCATCGTCATTCATGAAGCGTTCCATCCAAAGGAGATTATGCAGTCACTCGTACAAAACCGTGTAACCGTATTCTGCGGCGTACCGGCCATGTATGTCGTATTGGCACAGGCGCTTCGCTCCGGCAATGCGAAATTTCCTGACTTGCGGTTGGCCGTCTGCGGCGGCTCGCCGATGCCGGTGGAAGTACTGAATCTATTCAACCGCCAATACAACATTCCGCTCGTAGAAGGATACGGCCTAACAGAAGCATCTCCTGTCGTTAGCTTAAATCCGCTGGACGGCGAGAAAAAGCCCGGATCGATCGGCAAGCCGCTCCCTGGCGTAGAAGTGCGTATCGTTGACGAGAAAGGAAACGAGCTTGCGGAAAATCAAGACGGAGAACTTCTTGTAAAGGGTCCGAACGTCATGCAGGGCTACTACAATATGCCGGAAGCGACCGCAGAAACAATTGTAGACGGCTGGTTGCATACGGGCGATATCGCCTATAAAGACCATGAGGGCTACATCTTTATCGTGGATCGTAAAAAAGATATGATTATTACCCGCGGTCTTAACGTTTATCCGCGCGAAATCGAAGAAATACTGTACCGGCATCCGGGTGTGCTGGAGGCGGCCGTCATCGGTGTTCCCGATGCGGTAAAAGGTGAAGTCGTTAAAGCTTTCATCGTGCCGAAAGAAGGAGAGACGCTAGACCGCCGAATGATTCTCGATTTTCTGAAACCGCATCTGGCCAATTACAAAATGCCGCGTTTCGTTGAAATTACAGACTCGCTTCCCAAAAATGCAACCGGCAAAGTCATGAAAAAAGCATTGCGAAATCTCCCGCACTAACCAAGTGCATGGATAACGAATAGCAATAAAATCACAACCGTCAGCACAGAAAATGGATTTTTTCCGGCAAGCGGAGAACCCGGATTATACAGGCTCATGCGTAGAAAGAAAAAAACGATAAACGCAAACAGCCAGACACCGCCCAGCAAATGGCGGTCCCACGGGGCCACGATCCTAAGCATCATTCCTCCGTGCAATGCGGCGACCGCAATCGCCATTTGGGAGAGAAACGAAAGGCTATGTGCACCGGCACGACCAAAACGGCGAAGCGCTGCGCGTCCTCCTCTTCCCAACATGAAAAACAAAAGATATGGAACGAGTGTAACGGCCAGCGCTATATAACCGATACCTTGCCCAACTTGATACCATATAGTATCTGCCTGTACCTCCCCGCCTGCGTTTTCCGCAGGCGGTGTTTTTTTGGCGGAAGGGTTATCATAAGGAGTTGATACGGTTGTTTTTCCGGGCTTTGGCCCGGAAACCGCCGTTTCATTACTATTCGCATGTTCATCGCCCAAAGAGGTGGATGGAGGCGGGATGGAGGCGGCTTCCTCTCTCTTCTGCTTTTGTTCCGCCTCCGTTTCTTCGGTATTACCGCTATGCGCGGCATCCGTATTATCCGTTTCCGCGCCGGGCTCCATCGACTGATTCGCTTCGACTTTTACCGTATCTTGAGCGGCCCGGTCGTTATAATCCGGAACCGGATCCATTATTATCAGAAACAGTAAAATACTGAAAACTACAATTCCAATCAACAAAATGAACCAAATAATATTCCGGACCCACACCCTCTCTTCAGCTCCTTCAAACCGCTCGTACATTCATTAGTTATATATGGCATGCTTGACCCAAATATGCGCGATTACCGCGATGAATTGGTGATAAATTGTAACAATTTCACGTTACAAACATGGGGGATGCCATTATAATTAACGATGAAAAAAATAAAAAAGGGGGATTTTTACATTGTTTAAGAGGTTGATTTTTACTCTTTTTCTCCTTCTTTTATCCCTTTTCACCGCTGCATGTTCTTCGACGGACGCCAAACAGGAAACATTGCCGAACGGTGATATGCTGGAGACGACCGGCGGCATTCATGAAATCCCGCAGATGTTAACCAATACAGACGACGGAATTTTACATGTATACAAGCTTGCTTTCAAATACCAGGAGGTCATGAAACAAATTCCCGTCTATGACGGCAGTCAATATTCCAACCTTCTTCAGGAATTTCTGTATAAAATCAACCCGGACGGAAGCATTGTGTGGAACTCTCACGGCAGCATCAGCGGCAAAGCGGTAGCGGTTGCTACTGACGTCATTACGATGACTGAGGCCGGAAAGCCGGTGCCGGAAATCCAGCAAGCAATCAAGAAGAAGCATGGCGGAGAATATGGTGCCGATTCGCCCAGGCGGAACTACAAACCATAAGAAAAACTCGTGGGCGTTGCCGGTCTTTCCTATACTATAAAAAAGAAGCGCAGGAAGATAAAGTTACATTCCTGCGCTTTCTGCGTTTACTGTTTAAGCAATGATGTTCGTACCATGTCACTTACATGACTTTCGGTTGGGAAAAAGGAATCTTGTTAATCTTTTGTGCCAGTGCAAAGTCTTTGCCGGTTAATCCGTTCTTTTCTTGTGTTGTCAAGCGCAGCTTAACCTTGTTGTAGCGAATGTCGATCTCAGGATGATGATGCGCATCTTCGGCGAATTTACCGACTTGATTTACAAATTCCAGCGCTTCTCGGAAGTCGCCGAATGTTACCTTCCGCTGGATGGAAACACCGTCTTCCAGCGTCCATCCGGGAATCTTGGAAAGGTTCAACTCGATTTGCTCTTGCGACAACTTAGCCATTTTCATCATCCTTTCTTCCTCTTCCTATTTTTTACCCATTACCACTTTATGCAAAACCTAGGCGTTTTTTTCCCTAGGCAGGGAAACAATAAACAATGATCCTTCGCCCGGTACGCTCTGCACCCGGATGTTTCCGTTGTGGCTTTGCACCAGGCTTTTTGTAATAGCGAGGCCCAATCCGAAGCCTTCATATTTTTTGTTATAAGAGGAATCGGCCTGTTTGAAAGGCTGATAAATCTGCGCAATTTGTTCTTTGGAAATACCTATTCCATTGTCTTCTACTTCGATATAGCACCGGTCATTCTGTGCGTATGTACGAACAATGATACATCCTTCGGAAGGGGTATATTTAATTGCATTTTGCAGTATATTTACAATAATTTGTTTGATTTTTCCTCGGTCTGCCAGCAGCCAAAGGGGCATATCCCTATGGTTAATCTGAATAGTATGCTTCTTTTTCTCCGCGCTCGTCGCAAGCTCTTCAACAGTTTCATTCACCACTTCCTCTACCTTAAACCGCGATAGCTTCAGTTCAAGCCTGCCGGATTCAATACGCGAAAAATCGATTAAGTCATTAATCAAATTCAATAAATCTTCCGACTTGCGGTGAATGGTCTGCACAAACTTTACATTGGTCTTATTTTCTTCTCTGGCAAGACGCTCCTCCAATAGCTCGGAATAGCCCATGATCACGGTAAGAGGCGTACGCAGTTCATGGGATACATTGGCCAGAAATTCTGTTTTCATTCGATCCAGCTCCGCCAGCTTCCGGTTTGTATCTTCAAGCATTTTATTTTGCCTGGTCATCTTTCTAATAAACGACCAGAGAATACCGATAAGCGCCAGAATAATCAGCACGCTTACGATTAGCTCTCGGCCATAAGCTTTCTCCGGCACAGTAACAACCCTATAAATGAGCCAACCTACCAGAAATAAAACAAAACCCAGAAAGAACGGAACACAGCACTCCAGGGAATACTTACGCTTCACCTTTCATCCCTACTCTTCCGCACAGGGTGCGGAAATCGATGTCTCCCCACTCTGTTTGCCCTGCATAAGATACATGTCTATCTTCTCCAGGAAGCTTCGAATGCGTACCGGCTTTGTAATGTAGCCAATACAACCGGCCTCCAGCGCTGATTTAATATCGGACTTCATCGCCAAAGCAGACAATGCGACAATCGGAATAGAAGCTAGCTCAGGTATGGATTTAATCGTTCTAGTAACAGCCAGGCCGTCCATGCGCGGCATATGAATATCCATCAGAATTAAATCCGGATAAAACGTTTCCAGCATATTGAGTGCATCCATACCGCTCTCGGCCACGTACACTTCGTATTCCGGTTTCAATTGCAAAATTTCAATAAACAACTCACGGTTTGAAGGGTTGTCTTCCACAAGTAAAATACGATATCCCATCTTGCGTTCCCCTTTGTTTTTTCAATAACCTTATTATCGGATGCGCGAAAACACGGCGGACACATTCTGCGAAGAAGGCAAAATATAATCCGCCACTCTCATAACCTGACCACGTTCTACAAAACGCAGCGGACGCTCAATATAGGCAAAAATCTTTCTATGCGTATGTTCACGTATCCCTTCCAAAATCTCTACATAACCGGTATGAAATGATTGGGCCACAACTAGAATGTTATTGTCAGGATATTTTTCCATCATTTCGATAGCTTCTTGTTTTGATTCTATCATAAAAGCAAGGAAAGGTAGATCCTCTTTTTGAATTATTTTAGAAAAATCAGGAAAATGTTCAGAGAAATCCGCCGTATAAAAAATAAGAAGCGGTTGAACTTCGCCGGTAATGGCGTAAGTGCTGTGTGTGGATATTTTCTCCACCCACAGTGGAAGATGAAAAGAAAATACGCTTCCCCTGCCGAGTTCACTTTTCACTTCTATGTTCCCGCCATGCAGCTCAATCAACTGTTTCGATAACGCCAGTCCAAGCCCTGTTCCTTCATATTTGCGATCCAGGCTGCCGTCATTTTGGTAGAATTGTTCGAAAATCTTTTCCTGCTTTTCGGCTTCGATTCCGATTCCCTGATCTTCTACCCGGACGGTCACAGTATGACCGTCTTGTTTAAGAGTAACCCGCACTGTACTTTGTACAGTGCTAAATTTAATTGCGTTACCCAGTAAATTTAATAAAACTTGCCGGATTTTTGTTTTATCTGCTGTTACCTGCAGGACTGAGCACTCCGTTTCCAGCACAAGCGATATCCCGCGCTGCTCCGCTTTTGCCTGCAACATAACCAGCGTACTGCGAATGACTTGGACCATATCGAACCGGGTTACTTCCAGCTCGTATTTTCCCGCTTCAATCTTGCTTAAGTCAAGAATATCATTAATCATTGACAGCAGATGCTCCCCCGCTCTTACGATATTGTGCGTAAAGTTTTTCTGTGCAGGAGAAAGACGATTTTCCGGATCTTCATACAGCAATTCAGCAAAACCGATAATGCCTGTCAGCGGCGTACGGAGCTCATGTGACATATTGGCAAGAAATTCTGATTTTAACCGGGTAGCCTCCTTTGCACGCCGGGATTCCTCCTGCAGACGCACATTAGCCTGTCTCAGCTCTTCGACCAGGCCCGCAATGCTTAAACTCATCCGGTTGAACGCCTTGCTTAGCTCCCCCCATTCATCTTGGTTCGTCACCTCTACTTGAGTGGTGAAATCTCCCTGTGTCATCCGGCGGACACCATGAAGCAGTGATAAAATAGGGTTCGTAATGCTACGTGACATGTAGTAGGAGAACAACAGCGCAAGTAACAACGTAACCCCGATTACGATGTATCCGACCCGTACAGAAGACCAGGCATTGTTGAGCATCTTCTGATTATCGCTACCGATTTCTTGAATCTTTCGCTGTGAAAGTATTTCTACTTCATTCATCAATCGAATAGCGAGCGGCTGCGCTTTTGAATTTAGCGTTTCAAGCGCATCCTTCGGATTATTGCGCTGATAGACGGGAATCACTTCATTCCGCAAAATAAGTTCCCAATCTTCACTGTGAATAATAAACCTCTCAATTCCCTCTTGTTCCTGCGGTAATGCGCTATCTCTTAAATTCTCCTCGATTTCCCGCGCACGGGCGCTTGCCTCTTCAAACTTCTCCCGAAATTCTTCTCTGCCTGTCGTAATATACAGCATAACATAGTTGATTCGCTCCATAATCGTGCTTTTCACTTGCAGTTGCGTAGTCAGATTCGGTACCGATTGGTTGATGACTTTATCATTATCGTGTACTACACTCAGCAGTTGATTGTTCAAAACAAGCATACCGCCCCCGGCGAGCAGCACAACAGCCAGAAATACGCTGAAAAACTTGAATCGAATCGACAAGTTATTCCATCTTTGAAATGCATTCATTGTATTTACTCCACTTTTTACTGGCATCGTATAGACTGGGTATGTATCGGCAAAGAAAACGCACCCGTTTTATACTCTTCCAGCTTTTGTTTGACTTTTCCCTGAACGGCCGGGGGAACCATAGGGCCGAAGTGGGCCAAGTCCTGTCCCCCATCTTTAAAATCAAAAGTTAGGCACCCGGCGGGCAGCGTTCCCTCTTTATACTTGCGTGCAACCTTAAGGTAAACGTCCGCTACATTCTGGAGTATACTTGTCACCACTGTTTCTTTCGAGACAAACGATTGATCTGAAACATAACCGATTGCCAATCGCTTTGCATGATGCGCTTCCATAAGAACATCAATATTGAAACCGTCGCCCATCGGAACAAGAATATCAACGCCTTCATCTATCATCCTCTTGGCAATCTGCACGGCTTTGCGCCCGTCATTCCAACTGTTTACTTCCCGTACAATTACTTTATTTGCCCGATTTTGCTCTTTTGCTGCCTGGATAAACGGTTCGATTTCATACATGGAACTGTAAGCGGGAATTAAGCCGATTTTATGCGTTTTCGTCATCAAACCCGCCACAACTCCCGAGAAATAGCCCATTGATTCCGGCGTGAAATTAATGGCAGATACATTTGCTGCTGCCGCCCTTCCATTAAAGAAGACGAAGCGCGTATTCGGATAGGCGGGCGCAAGGTTATTGAAAACTGTTTCAAAACTGCGTCCGTTTCCGAATATCAACTGGTATCCCTGCTCTGCCAGCTTTTTTGTCTCGTCGGCCTGCTTTTTCTCCGTGTTTACATACTGCATGTAGAAAATTTGCGCATTCATTTTCCGTTCGATTTCTTTAAGGCCGACATATGCCTGGTTATCCCAGCCTTGATCATATATTTTTCCTTCTAGAAGCAGCGCCACTTTCAACGGAGCTTCAGGAGGCGTCACGTTTTTTGTTTCTTCAAACGAAGAGGATATTGAACAGCCAACCAGCAATAGCAACGCCAAAAGAAGAAGTAGTTTTCTCAGCATACGGCACATCCCTTTTTCTATGGCTATATTACCATTGTAAACATTTTACCTTACAGCGCTGAAGTGCAAAAATTGCAGAAAAAAATCCAGACCTGTACGTTTCTGGATTTTAAGGGTTGTAAATATTATATTGTTTAATTTTGTAGTACAGCGTGCGCAGTGAAATATCCAGTTTCTCGGCTGCCAGGCGGCGGTTGCCTTCCACTTCGTTCAGTACTTTTTCAATATGCTTGCGTTCCACTTCTTCAAGTGTCGGCAAATGCTCAGGAATGCTCGTGACGAAATCTATCGCGTTCTGAACCGTCTCCCTCAAATGCGGAAGTTTAAACGGTTTGCAAATATAATCAAGCGCTCCAAGCTTCATTGCCTGAACGGCGGTTTCAATCGTCGCGTAAGCAGTAACCATAATGACCTGACATTCTTCGTCTATTTTTTTCATTCTGCTCAACACTTCAATTCCACTCAACTCCGGCAATTGGATATCAAGCAGTACAAGCTCAGGATGATGCTGCTCGTACATACGCAATGCTTCCTTTCCCGAATGAGCAGTTATAATCTCCACCTGCTCTGATTGAATCGCCGTTGCCATCAGGAAACAAATATCTACATCATCATCAACAATCAATACGGTCGGCTTCCCTCTCATTTCTCACCCTCCTATCCGTTTTCTGTGAAGATCATGAAATAAAGAAGGAAGGAGAGAGGAAAAAAGATCCGAGGAAGAAAAAGGCCATCGCCTTTTTCCACATTGAAATCACCTCCTCGTTCTCTTCTCTCTTTTCCTTCGCACCACAAAAGTCAGCCGCCTTTTCCTTCATTTTTATGGCAGGACTTATGGCTAATCGGCCACGGTCATTCTCACCTTCGTTAAAATATCACGCGCGATATGGACGCCGCACGCTCCCGCTTGTGCCAATCCCCGAGTAATGCCTGCACCGTCGCCCCCGGCGTACAGCCCATGAATCTCCGTCTCGAAATTCTCGTTTAAATAGGGACGCGCGGAATAAAATTTTGCTTCTACCCCATAGAATAGCGTATGTTCACTGGCAATTCCAGGCGTTACGTGATCAAGCGCTTCCACCATCTCAATCAAACTCTTCATTGTATTATACGGGAGCACAAGACCTAAATCACCTGGTACCGCTTCTTTCAGCGTCGGTTCGATAAACCCTTCTTTCAGGCGTTTTTCCGTCGTTCTACGCCCCCGCTTAATGTCCCCGTAGCGCTGCACGATAACCGATCCGTTGGACAAATCGTTTGCATGGCGGCAGATTTCTTTAGCATATTCATTCGGCTTATCAAACGGCTCCGTAAATACATGGGATACAAGCAGAGCAAAATTCGTATTCGGAGATCCTAGCTTCTCATCTTTGTAAGCGTGTCCATTCGCAGCCATAACCCCGCTATGATTTTCTATCACTACGTGGCCGCTTGGATTTGAACAGAAGCTCCGGATAATTTGGTCGGTCGTCGATTTGTACAAAAATTTCCCTTCATACAAATGACGGTTAATCTCTTCCATCACTACATTTGTCGTCTCAACGCGCACGCCGATATCGACCTGATTGTTGAGCAGACGCAGCCCCTGACGCTTCAGGATATTACCAAACCATTCGGAACCGTCGCGCCCTGGAACAATCACCACTTTATCAGCCATATATGTCTCGCCGGATTTACATTCTATACCTTTAATTTGAATACCGTCTTCCGTTTTTTCTGTAAGAATGTCGGATACTTCGGTTTTAAACTTCATCGTGATCTTTGTCTCTAATTCACGATAGATACTCTGAAGAATCTTAAGGTTTTGCTCCGTACCAAGATGACGTACATTTGCACGGAGCAGTTTAAGACCCACACCGGCCGCTTTGCGCTCAATTTCTCGTACTTCAGGCGTAGTCGGGTCAGTAATGCTCAGTGTCGCTCCGTGCTCAAGATTGATTTCATCCACATAGCGAATTAGCTCCAGCACCTGGGACGGAGGAAGATAATCAGTCATCCAACCGCCAAACTCTGTGGTAATATTGAACTTTCCGTCCGAGTAGGCACCCGCACCACCGAATCCGTTCGTAATAGAACAGGCCGGCAAACAGCCGCTAAACTCTTTTCGTCCGGCGGGAGGCGGGCATTTCTTTATTTTTTTCTCCAAAATCGGACAACGGCGCTTAAAAATATCATGTCCTTTATCTATTAACAAAACATCTAAGGCAGGATTTTTTCTGGTTAATTCATATGCCGTAAAAATACCAGCAGGTCCGGCACCTACGATTACTACATCATACCTCATCTGTTAAAAGCCCCCTTGAATGCAAAAGCTATTTCGGAAACCTTTCTGAATTATACCGCCTACCGTGGCAAAGAATCAACCAGAAAGCCGAATGTTTTCTTACCACTTATATATTTCGTTCGTCATTTTGTATATGAATATTCGGAAACTGCCGTTCCTGCGACGAATAAATCAATCCACCCGTCCACCAATTCATTTTCTGACATGAAAGATAATGACTGATTTGCTTCTCCATGCAGAATGAATGAATAGACGCGGGCAAATAATATACTGTAGAGACCGGAGGCGACAGCGTAGCTGTTTACATTTTGCCGGATTTGACCTGCAATCTTATAATACTCAAAGAAAGCCGTCAATTTCTCGATAATTTTTTCGGTAAACATTGCGACATATTTACGGCATTCTTCCATTTTCTCCGCTTCGCTGAGTAAAAGCTTAATCAATGGTAGCTCCTTTTTGAATGTGGAAATGAATGTACGAACGATGGCACGCAAATCACGTGCATAATCGTCAGTTATACCCTGTACAATATATTCACTGATTTCGGCCAGTAACGCATGACGTTGAAGCATCTCCGTAAACAGTTTTTCCTTACTTTCAAAATGGCGATATACAGTTAAATCGTTCACCCCGGCCAAACGGGCGATTTCACGAATAGTTGACGCTTGGAATCCTTTTTGTGAGAAGATTTCCACAGCTGAATGCAGGATTTTCTCTCTGGTTCTCTTTACTCGCGGGGAATATTTCTTTTCCATATATATTCTCCTTTTCTCTATATTCTTTCTCTATGTCAACTTCTAAAGAAGTAGGTAAAAAAACCTATGATACCAGTATCCACCAT
>Ga0310821_100679_pt1 | contig 14608 bp, 18 predicted proteins | sample P4_ome_FD_201300 | JGI IMG/M metagenome (GOLD analysis project Ga0310821, IMG submission 201300) | Sorghum-adapted microbial communities from Joint BioEnergy Institute, Emeryville, California, United States - P4_Day56_Rep1 | ecosystem: Engineered > Bioreactor > SSF (Solid state fermentation) >... | reverse complement strand
AATTCTGCCCGTATGCCCTTGAACAGATTTTCAATCAGAAGTAACTTTAAAAAATAAAGTAAAACCGACTTTAGCATCGTACTCGCTTTTTCACCTTCGGTGAAAATCGCTATTTTGCAAAACGCTCGACTATATAATAACCCATTGACGAAGTTTTTGCAAGACATGTATCTTTTCTGTGAAAATTGTGAGGAAAGAAGGAGAGATAAGAGGAAATAAGATCCAGGAAAAAAAAGGCGTTCGCCTTTTTCCACATTGAAATCATCTCCTCGTTCTCTTCCCTATTTTCCTTCGTACCGCAAAAGTCAGACGTCCTTCCCATCATTTTCATGTCGGGGTTGCGTCTGAAAAGCTATGGTGGCTTTATTAAAAGATGCGCATAGATTCGTCGCTTGCCTGATTTTGCTGTTCAGCTCCATACAATGCTTCATAATGAGAAATAAACTTTTTCGAATGATACGTACGTACATCTGCATCGTACCGATCCTCACTGCTGTCCAGGCTCTCAATCTTGGATGCGTAATAATTGGCCCATGCATTGTGCCATTGCTTAGCAATCCAATTCATGACTTGAAAACCCCTTTACAAAAATGTAGTAATAGTTAATTCTTACCCACATTTTTTAGGGATTATCACATTTTGTTCAAATTTATTTCAAAAAATTATTTAATTGCACTTGCTTCCTGCACTTATGCTGCATGCTCCTCAATTTGTCGGCAATCTTTTAATCTTATGGGAAACTCTTTATAATGGGGAAAGAAATCAAACATAATGGGGGATAATATGGACGTTGATACATTAATTGGGCTTATCGGGCAGTACGGCTATGCCGCGCTCTTTTTTTGTTTATGGCTCGGCATCGTCGGCATGCCGATTCCAGATGAAGTCGTGGTTATGACCGGGGGATTCGTGACTGCGCTCGGCCTGCTCGATCCTATCCCTGCGTTTCTTATTACGTATCTCGGCGTGGTCTCCGGCTTGTCCATCGGTTATGGCCTGGGGCGTGTAATGGGACCGCCGGTGCTGAATAAACTGCAAAAGAAGAAAAACATTGATAAATATTTAACCAAATCATACGACCTAATCAACAAGTACGGTTCTTATTCGCTGTGCATCAGCTATGCATTTCCGATCGTTCGCCATCTTGTACCCTACCTCGTCGGTATTGGACGTATGCCGTTTGCGAGCTATGCGCTGTTTTCCTATACGGTAGGTTTCGCCTGGACACTTGTGTTCTTCATGGTTGGCCGTGCGTTCGGCCGCTATATCGATAAAATCGGGACCGCCGTGCATGACTACGGTCTCTTGGCACTGGGCGTACTGCTGGGTGCGAGCATCATTCTCTGGATTGCCGTACGCCTGCGAAGCAGGCCCGCTTCTTAACACGTTCAGCAATCACGTAGTCAGATAGGGCTAATTGCAGCATTAGCGGAAACCTTCCTGCTTTTTCCTTCGTCTTAAGAGATAGGAAATCGATCAGGAAGGAGCTTGTTTATGCTTAAGAAACGTGTTACGCAAACCGTCGCCTCCGCCACTGCCGCACTTATGCTTCTCTCGGGAAGCGGAACTGCAGCGGCCGCTCCCGCGTTCACTGACGTCCCTGCTGGCCACTGGGCCTGGAAGAACGGGGCAATCTCGTGGGGAGTCAGCATGCATGTGATTAGCGGGTATGGAGACGGAACTTTTAAACCGAACCGCACGGTCACCGAAGCAGAATTTCTCCGTATGCTGGTAGGCCTGTATGTCCAAGACCTCGAGATGACGGGGAAAGAATGGACCGAACCGTATTATAAAAAAGCGCACAGTCTCGGCTACCCGCTCGCCGGCTTACATAATACGAAGGCACGCCATACCACCATTAGCCGGACGCAGGTAGCCGAGCTGATCGCTGCAGCAGACGGAGTACACTACTCGGGAAACAATGCAATTCAGTATGTACTGGGCAAAAAGCTGGCTTTCGGCAAAGTTCCCGGGGAGACAAGTATCGAGGCGTACCGGGGCAAAGATCCGCTGACTCGCGCAGAGGCGGTACAGCTTTTGAAAACGGCCAAAGAGCGGGGATTGTCGACGTTGAAAGCCCGCCCGGCAGAACCGTCCGATCCGGCGCTGCTGCCACCGCTTTCCGGCGGGAATGGACAGAGCCGTCCGGCCGTGAAAGATGGCATCATTTATATTGAAGGCATGCCGGAGAAAATTACGCTGAAGCTGTTCAAAGAGCAAAACTGGCCGTTCACCACGTATTATCCGTCCGACATGATTGCGGAGAAGGCCAGTTCCGGTGAAGGTGACTCCGTACAGTTTATCGTAAACTTCAACGGATACCGTAACGATAAAGCGTTCATGAACGTATACTTCCCGGCCAATCATTCGCAAAACGAAGAAGACATGGTGTCCTTCATTCAAACGTACGGATACAAAGCGGAGCATGAGCAGCAGATCAAAGATACGCCGTGGGCCATCAGAGCATACGCGTATACAGAACAGGGGTACTCTCATCGCCTGCTGCTCGGCAAACATGCGGGCAGGTACTTTATCGTTCAAACCGTATACCCTGTTGAATACGGAGACGGTATGGCACCTCGCACCGCAAAAATCTTGGAGGAATGGCTATGGAACGACAGCGGCAAACCGCTCTCGTCCGGCCAATAACCAGCTTTAAGGAGACGTTCTCATGATTTCCATCGTCGTCGCAATGGATAGGAACCGGGTCATCGGCAAAGAGAACCGGCTTCCCTGGCATCTGCCGGCCGACCTGAAACATTTTAAGAACCTCACAATGGGGCATGTCATCGTGATGGGCAGAAAAACGCATGAGGCCATCGGTCGTCCGCTGCCGGGCCGCACAAACGTAGTGCTTACGCAAAATCCGGATTATAGGGCGGAAGAATGCGTGGTCCTGCATTCTGTAGACGAAGTGCTTACGCGCTTTAAAGGGGAACCGATTGACGTGATCGGCGGCGCCCAGATTATCAAATTGTTTTTGCCGTATGTCGACACGCTTCATCTAACCATAATCGAAGCAAGCTTTGAAGGTGACGTCTACTTCCCTGAGATCGATATAACAGAATGGAAACTCGTCTCCAAGCAAAAAGGCATCAAAGACGAAAAGAATCCATACGATTATTATTTTCTTACGTATAAAAAACAACCGGACCGTTTGGTCACTTGAACAGCGAGTTCAAAACAAAAACGGAGCAGAAGATCGCTCCGTTTTTGTTTCTCCCTAATTCATTTAGTCGAAAGATCCGTGTAATTCACCATCACTCCAAGTAAAAGAGTAAGCACAAAAGTAACAAAGAATGTCAGGATTACTACTTTTCGATGAAATGCGCGCGGCAGCAGCAAAAAATTACGAATATCAATCATCTGCCCAATCACCAGAAAACCAAAAACGCCGCCCACTGTGCTTACTCCGGCCAGAGAACGGGCGACGAACGCATCAGCCTGAGCACATAGCGAAAACAAAATACCGAGCCCCATCATTCCCACTACCGAGCCTATGGGATGCTGCCCTACCGCACTCAGTATGGATGCGGGAAACCATACTTGAATAGCGGCGGCCACCGCTGCACCCGCAACAATGAACACGCCAACCTCAAACAATTCCCTCAATGCATGACCAAGAACACCTGCTATTAAAAAAAATCGGGTACCAGAAGTCGGAACGGTGGCAGACAGCGCGACAGGTGCCAGCGGAAATGGCTTAACCTTCTCGATTCGCAACCAGAGGAACAGCCAGCCCACCAGGACTGCGATACTTAGGGCCGCCACGGTGCGTAATCCCATCATTACGGTGCTGCCGCCAAACGCCACATAGGTCGCTACCATCGTCAGCGGATTTATCGCTGGTGCCGCAAGCACGAATGCCATCGCCGCCGAAACCGGTACTCCCTTCTGCATTAAACTCCGTGCCACCGGCACTGCGCCGCAGTCGCATACCGGCAGTACAAGCCCCAAGAGCGAAGCATAAACGACGGCCAGCGTTTTGCGCTTTGGTATCATGCGCAAAAATGTCTCCTGCGATACCATGCTTTGAATAACAGATGAAACCAGTACTCCCGCCAAAACAAACGGAAGCGATTCAAGAAGAATGGATAAGAAAACGGTTTGCGCATTCTGCCACACGTTAGCTTTCACCTCCGGTCAGGTCGATTACCGGCACCGAAAGATATGGTTCAGCAGGCTCTGGAATCACTTCAACCTGCGACGCTGTCAGAACCGGCTGCACCACCTGACCGTACGTCCAATTCAACGGCACAAGTGCGTCTGCTCCCGGCATCTGCCGTACGTTCAGCCCGCCCTGCACATTCACCCATGTATTGTCTTTCAATCGTGCCATAACCGGGCTTTCGGCAATTACACCAATCGGAATCGCGTCGGCGGCGCAACAGGAGATCGCAAAGCGCATCAGGATAATCCGTTCGGACGGCCAGCCGGGCGGATGGTAGACAATGCCCGTCAGCCTGTATGGCCGTTTTATATACTGTTCCTTCTTATCATAAAAATGCTCCTGCATATCCAGAAGCGAGAGTTCGGCCGCCTTTTCCGATGAGTGGGACTGCGACAAAGAGAGCAGGCGATTATCAAACAAAGGTGGCGTAACAGCAGACGGCACACGATCTTTCTCTTGTGGAACCGTGTGTCGCGCCGTATCCAGCATAGAAGTGCCCAGCGATGAAACCGGAAAACAGATGCCCAGCACAGAAGGCACCATGAGCAGCAGCCAGGATAGGCGCAGCGGCGAACGAAGCGGGCGATCGCAGCAGTCGCATCTACTCTCTTCTCCGTTACGATGCAGACAAGTAACGAAAGCATATACGGTCATCAAGCATATCAGCACCATCATTCCTACCGTTAAAAAAACAAAGGACGGCGCCACCAGCCGATTGATTTCCCCGGTTTTTATAACCTTGTACAAAAACAGAGCGAAGTTGAGTAGAATCATCCCCTGCGCAAATCTTCCCACATCAAATTGCCAGCTTTCACTACGCATCATGGTTTGTCCCTCCTTTTCTTGATCACTGTATGCATACAATTAAATAATAATGATTCTTTTTCACAAAAGAAAAAGCATCCTGCACACACAGGATGCCCTCCATTGTCTTTCATCCGAACGCCGCCTGGTTCATGCCCACGTCAATGAACACAAGCTCCGTCATGCGATCGCCCCAGTCAGGGTCCCAGGTTGCCACCCAATCCGGATTTTCTTCCCGATACATCTGCTGCTCTTCTTCCGTCTCCGATAAATATTTTTGTTTAGTAAAAAAGAAAGAGTAGAATATGCGAGTAAAATACAAATTTAGGTTAAAATTTTTTGCATTTAATCTCGATAAAAATTACGGATATAGTAATATGATAGAAGCGACTTTGCTAAAGACGGAGGAATCTTTATGTTTTCCGATTTCAAAATCTATAAAATACCCATCCTTTATATTCTTTTCTCTTCCATATACATTCTAGTGTCCGACAAATTTATTATGGAAATACTGGATCAGTCTGCGAATACGTATTTGATTAATGTTACCAAAGCACTCATATTTACGTTTATTACCGGAATTGTACTCTACATCGTAATTCGCCGGGATGTCATCTCCTCTCATCTCTCGAAACAGGCCTTAGAGGAGAAAGAAAAACAGTTGCGTGAAAGCGAGCAACTGTACCGGCGGCTCGTAGAACTCTCCCCTGACATGATTCTGGTCCATCAAGAAGGAAAATGTCTATTCATTAACACATCCGGTGCCCGCATGCTTGGCTATGATGACCCGCAGGAACTCATTGGTCAGTCGCTCTTCGATTATATCCATCCGGATTATCACGAAGGAGTCAAACAACGCATTCAAAAAATGATGAAAGAGAACATTTCCGCAGAGCCAGTTGAGGAAAAGCTCATTCATCGAGATGGCAGCATTCTTGACGTAGATGTGGCGGTCACACCGATTCAATACAACAAGCAGCCGGCCATAATGGGAGTGATTCGAGACATTACCGATCGCAAAAAGACCGAAGATGCGCTGCGCAAAGCCGACACCTTATCAATCGCCGGAAGCCTGGCGGCAGGGGTTGCGCATGAAATCCGCAACCCGTTAACCGTGCTGAAAGGATTCATCCAGCTGTTTAATCAGGAAGGAGACACACATTTTCCTTATTCGAAGATTATGCTGTCCGAGGTCGATCGTATCGAATTAATTATTAGCGACTTTTTGATGCTGGCCAAACCGCAGCATGTCCGTTTCAGCAAAAATTCTCTGCAGGAGATCGTCCAGCATACAATCAACCTCTTTGAAACGCAGGCCATTATGAAAAACGTCCGGATTATCCCCAATTACGGACCGGACCTGCCGCAGGTGGATTGCGAAGCTAATCAGCTAAAGCAGGTATTCATCAACATTTTAAAGAATGCGCTTGAAGCCATGCCCCAGGGAGGGAACATTCATGTTCGAGTTCTGCGCAAAGACGAAAAGCACATGCTCGTCCGCTTCTCCGATCAGGGTGTGGGGATCTCCCCGGAGAAAATTCAGCGGCTGGGTGAGCCCTTCTATACAACGAAAGAAAAAGGAACCGGGCTCGGTTTAATGGTAAGCTACAACATCATCAAAAACCACAAGGGCTATATTGAAGCATATAGCGAACCCGGCGTTGGCACGACATTTGATATTATCCTGCCGATCTCTTCACAACAGAAAGCAGCAGAAGAATAAAAAAAGGAAAGAGAAGGAGAGGAAAGAAGAGCCCGGGAAGAAAAAGGCGTTCGCCTTTTTCCACATTGCACTCATCCCCTCATGGCTATTCTTTCTTTTTCATGAACTTTTCAGCAGACGCAGCCCATTTAAAATAACGAGAATGGTGCTTCCTTCATGCCCGATGACACCGAGCGGGAGCGTCAGCGACTGCGCAAAGTTAGACAGGATAAGCAAAATGATGATGCCGAGCGAGAAGGCGATGTTTTGTTTGATAATCCGGCCCGCCTTTTTTCCCAGGCGAATCGCCACCGGAATTTTCGTCAGATCATCATTCATCAGTACCAAATCAGCCGTATCAAGCGCTACGTCGCTGCCAGCATTCCCCATTGCGATACCGACCGAGGCGGTGGCCAGTGCAGGCGCATCATTGACCCCGTCACCAATCATCGCCACTTTGCCGTACTTCTCTTTCAACGCTTTCACGCTCTCGACTTTTTGCTGGGGAAGAAGCTCGGCATACACTTCGTCTACGCCTGCCTCGGCAGCCATCGCTTCGGCCGTTGACCGCTTATCCCCGGTAAGCATGACGACCGTAATTCCCAGCTCTCTTAACTGCGCCACTGTTTCTTTCGCTTCCGCGCGAAGCGTATCCTGCACTGCCAGCAGACCGGCAATTCCCCTGTCGTTTTGCGCGAAAATGACCGTCTTGCCTTCCGCTTCCAGACGTGAAAGCAAGCCGAACAGCTCTTTATTTTCGCTTGCCATGTCTACAAACGCTTCTTTTCCGACTTTCCATGTCTGGCCTTCAAATTCCGCCACGACGCCAAATCCTGTCACCGCCTGCAGATTCTGCGGACGTGCCAGCGGCCGGCCCGTATTTTGTGCCTTCTCGGTTATCGCCCGGCCAATCGGATGCTCGGAAAGACTTTCGATGGAACCGGTGATCCACAGCAGTTCTTCTTCACTATAATCCTGCAGCGGCACGATATCGGTCACCTGTGGACGACCCATGGTTAGCGTACCGGTTTTATCAAACGCAATCGCACGAACACCGGCTAAATTCTCTAGATGGGCCCCCCCTTTGAATAGCACCCCCCTGCGGGCACTATTCGAAATAGCAGACAGCATCGCCGGCATAATGGAAGCAACCAGCGCGCACGGAGATGCGACAACCAGAAATACCATCGCCCGGTACAGCGTCTCGGACCATGTCCAGCCCAGCGCATAGTGCGGTATCAGCATCAACAATAATGTGATACCGACGACCGTTTTGGCATACAGCCCTTCAAACCGTTCGATGAATTGCTGTGACGGCGGCATTTCGCTCTGGGCGTCCTGCACCAACTGAATGATTTTTGAAAACAGGCTGGATTCACTTTCGCTCCCGACCTCGATCAGAAGCGACCCTTCCCCGTTCAGTGTACCCGCAAATACGGTATCGTCCTTTTCCTTTTCTACCGGAATGGACTCACCGGTAATGGATGCCTGATTAACGGAAGAGACTCCTTCGCGAATCGTTCCGTCCGCCGGAATACGCTCGCCCGGTTTGACAATGATCAGATCGCCTACGCTCAGCTCTTCGATTTTGATGCGCGTCTCTACTCCGTCTTTATAGCGGAGGGCCGTCTCGGGTCTCAAATCCATCAGCGATTCGATATCACGGTAGCTGCGCGAGAGCGTATAGCTTTCCAGCGCACCGCTCAGCGAGAAAATAAAGATTAAAATCGCTCCTTCAAACCAGTACCCGATGCTGGCCGCCCCAATGGCCGCCAACAACATGAGAAGGTTAACATCAAGCTCCCGCTCTTTGAACAGCGTGACAAGACCTTCTTTCGCTTTGGCATATCCTCCGATGAAGTATGCCAGCACATACAACACGAAAGGCCACACTGTTCCGCTGCTCTGCGTCATCCACGCACCGAATGTCAGCACTCCGCATACGACTGCTGCGATGCCTTCCCCATGTCGTTTCAACGTCTGCTGCCAGTCCGTCCCGGTGTTCGGTTTCACCGATACAGCCGGCGCACATGTCGATTTTATTTCGTTCATTTCCGCTCACCTCTGATAATAAATCTCAATTTTTCTGCAGAAAGCACGAATGCTGCTATCGTAAACGACAGCAGCACACCCGATTTCTAATTAAGAATGATTTTCATTTTTTGTTCTAGGTTAATTTTTTTGCATACAGGCAATTCAATTATAATTATTATAATTTACTTTTACCCTATTGGGAAGTGGAAAAATTAAAAATAGGCGAATTTTCATTGACGCATCTTCTACACCACTTTATAATTGATGATAATAATTATTTTCAATTAAGGGGTGGATACCCGATGGATGTACATGTAATTGAAGCTGCTTTGTTTATGGTTCTGCTGATTTCTTCGCCGTTCTTGCTGTATTCATTCGCCAAGGCCGGGCATGAGGAGAAGCGATGAGAAAATATAAAGCCATCTTCCGTACATAAAAACGCTCTGGAATCCAGCTATGTTCCAGAGCGTTTCTTAACTGTTCTGTGAAAATCCTGAAATAAAGAAAGACGGAAGGAGAGAAAAAAGATCCAGAGAAGAAAAAGGCCGCTGCCTTTTTCTACGTTAAAATCCTCTCCTTATTCATTCCTCTGCATGTTATCCGAGGAATGAAGTAAGCATCCAGATATGTTTCTCAAGCGATGAGTGAATTGCAAGCAGCATATCCCCCGTCACTTCATCGTTCTCCTTGTCGGCTAATTCCATGCCTTCTTTCAGTTCTTTATTGATCTGTTCGAAATCATTGATGAGCGTTTGCACCATCTCACGTGCATCTTCTTTGTTCGTTGCTTCTTTTACCGAAGAGAGTTCAAGCGCCTCGCTCATCGTCGCTACCGGCGCGCCTTTTAAGGCCAGCAGGCGTTCAGCCAGCTCGTCGATATGAAGCGCCGCTTCGTTATAGAATTCTTCGAATTTCGCATGCAGCGTGAAGAACTGGCTTCCCTTCACATACCAGTGATAGTTGTGCAATTTTACGTACAGCACTGTCCAGTTGGCGATTTGTTGGTTCAATACTTCGGTAATGTTTTTCATTTTCCAACCTCCTGATATTGTTAATTTAGATATGTTGTTTATTTAAAATGATTATAATTAATTATACCAATTTTAGCAAATAAGTCAAGACACTAGAAGCAAAAATAATGATAACAGTCGTAGTCTTACCTTAAAAATCAAAATTATAATCGCCTGTCTATACGGGTTTTCTTTTCTCACTACCCATGATATAACTGACTTACCAGTTATCTAAGTGAAAAGAGGGCGATTATGAGCAAAAAACGAGGTCGGACAGAAAAAGGAGAAAAGAGCCGCCATCGTCTTATGGAGGCGGCGGCAGAAGAATTCGCCCGCAGTGGTTATCATGCGACCAAAGTCAGCGATATCGTGAAAGCGGCCGGCCTCACTCAGGCCGCGTTCTATTTGTATTTTCCGAGCAAAGAGGCGATACTTTCCGAGCTTGTAGCCGAATTTAAGCAGCAGTTGCGCGTATTCGGCGACTCCGGCAGCAATGTCACCGCGCTTGCTCCCTCTGACGTTCCTGCGAAGATGCGGCAAAACATTGAAGACGTGCTTACGTTTTTGCTAAAGAACCGCGAGCTTGTTCGTGTGGCACTGTACGAATCACCGGAAGCTACGGTGATTCATGAAGAGATTACAGGACTTATCCGTGAGAATGCCCGGAAGAATTGGCTGGCCGGCCATATCCGTGAAGGCCTTGCGCTTGATGTCGTCGCTGAATGCATATTTGCCACCATACACGCCTCCGCCGAACGCTGGCTGTTCAACGGAGAAAAAAGCGCGAAGCAGCTGGCGTCGGAAATCGCCGAAGTTCTGCAGTACGGCATGCTTGCCCATCGGCCGAAGAATGATCTCCCAAAAGCATAACGAAAGACTGCACATCTTCTCCTTTTTTGCTATACTCAAGATAAATGGCAAAAAAAATGACTTCCTTCTAAACAATGCAAGGATAGACAAGGAGAAGGTGGCTATTCCTATGAACGAAATAAAAGCACAAGCACTGCAACTGCTGAAAGCGGAAGCCGATAAAATCGAACACCTCATTGAGGTACAGCGCAGCAATCTGACAATGCCGAAATGCCCGCTGTATGAAGAAGTGCTCGATACGCAATTGTTCGGCCTTTCGCGCGTAATCGACTTTTTGACTCGCCTCGATTTGTTAAGCAAAGAAGAAGGAAAAGACATTTTGGACGAACTCGAAAAGCGGGTCTCAGCGAAAATCGGACAATAACCAAACAACCCAAACGCTGTACAATGCCGCGCAAAGCGATAAAAAGCGGGGAAACAAGTTGAGTGCTTGTTTCCCCGCTTTTGCTTTTTGCATTATCTACATTACTGTTTTAAAAAGTATTTCTCCAAATCATCAAGCATCAGGTTGGCTGCTTTTATGCCGCCTGCCGTATTCCAGATAACATCATCCACTTTGTGGGCCTGCCCCTTCTTCACGACACTTAGATTCTTCCACAGCGGATCATTCGTCCACTCTTTCTCGGCTTGCGATGCCTGGCCGTCACCTGTTTCATATGTGAAATAGAATAGAATGTCGCCGTCCATTTCCGGGATACGTTCTTTCGTCACCTCATCGGCAAACTCATCTTTGTCCTGTGCAGCCGGACGGGCAAAGCCAATTTCATTAAGAATGATACCTGAGAATGTATCTTTGTAATAAATACGTGTTTTCCCTGTCATGAAACGGACAACGGATACTTTCGTGGAAAGCTTATCCCCGGCCTTTTGCTTAAAGTCAGCGATGCGCTTATCCCAATCAGCCAGCAATTTGTCACCTTCCGCCTTTTTGTTCAGCGCCTCGGCATACAGCTTGAAATTGTCCTTCCAGGCACCACGCAACTCTTCGCTAAATACAGTCGGTGCAATGGCGGAGAGCTGCTGATAAATTTTCTCTTGACGCATTTTATTGCCCAGAATCAAGTCCGGCTTCAACGCGGCAATTTTCTCCAGGTTCGGTTGATGTTCGTCTCCTACTACCGTTACACCTTCCATGTCTTTGGCGATATGCTTATAGAACGGTTCATCCGTCCCTGTCCACGATTTCACCGCACCGACCGGCTTTACGCCAAGCGCCAGCAACGCTTCCGTACCTTCATTGGTAAGAATAACCACTTTTTGCGGATGCTCCCATTGCATGTTTTACCGTGCGGGTCGCTTCTTCCTTCTTCGTCTCTTCCCCGCCTTTTTCAGAGACGGTTTGCTGTGAGCCGCATCCGGCGACAAATACTGCAAAAGCGAGCAGCATAGCCAGGAATGTAAACATATTTCTTTTCTTTCGTGCGTATGTAGCAAACACAGTTGTTCTCCCCTTTATTTTTATATTTGATAATGATTATCATTAACTTTTTTTATCCTATCTGCTCTGCTTCTTTTTGTCAATAGAATATGCTAAATAAGTGATAATGAATCTCAAAATCATTGACAGATCCCTTAGATGCCCGTAAACTTTATCAATGAATTGAAAAATAAATATACATCATATTAGATGAAGACGGAAGTAGGAAAAGGGATGAAAGTTTTACTGCCAAACATTCAATTAAAAATTGCAGGGCTTCTCATCGGCGCCATTCTTCTTGTGTCTGCGGTATACGCCAGTATCGTGTTTGGCGTCATCCACACAAGCTGGCGCACGCTGCTGGAAGCCTATACAAATTTTTCGGGAACGAACGAGCATATCGTCATTAGGGAAGCACGGATTCCCCGGGCGCTGATTGCGGTCGCTGTCGGAATGTGCCTTGGTATCTGCGGGGTGCTCATCCAGGCGCTTACACGTAATCCGATGGCTGATGTCGGCATTCTTGGGATCAATGCCGGAGCATCGCTTGTCATTGTCATTGCCGTTGCCTTCTTTTCTGTCAGCACACTGACCGCGCTGACATGGATTGGCTTTTTCGGAGCGGCGTTAAGCGGAATCGCCGTTTATGCGCTCGGTTCGTTAGGCCGGGAAGGAGCAACGCCGCTTAAGCTTACGCTGGCAGGCGCGGCGATGTATGCGCTCGCTTCTTCGTTTACACAGGGCATTCTATTAATAAGGGAGTCAGCTATGGAAGAAGTGCTGTTCTGGTTGGCCGGATCAGTGGCCGGACGCAAACTGGACGTTCTCGTATCCGTGCTTCCTTATATGGCGGTGGCAATTGCGGCATCGTTCGTTATCGCCGGACCGATGAATACGCTACGGCTCGGAGAAGACGTAGCCAGAGGGGTCGGTCAGCGGACTGCGCTTGTCAAAGTAGCGGCAGGTCTTCTGATTGTCATACTGGCCGGCAGCTCCATCGCAGTCGCCGGACCCATTAGCTTTATTGGACTTATCATTCCGCACATCGCGCGTGCGATCGTTGGTATTGATATGCGCTGGATGGTAGCGTACAGCGCGCTGCTCGGTGCGATTTTGTTATTGCTTGCGGACATTGCGGCCCGTTTCGTGGCTATGCCGAAAGAGCTGCCGATCGGAGTTATGACCGCACTGCTCGGGGCGCCGTTCTTTATTTATGCGGCACGGAAAGGAGCGGCGCAGTCATGAGAAAGTATGTATATGTACGAGGCAAGAGGTGGCCGTTCTCTTTCCTGATCGACAAACGCGCCGTGATCATCACTCTACTATTTTTGCTGCTTACACTGGCATTATTTCTCCTGAGCGTAGGAATAGGAGATTTCTTTATTCAACCGACGGATGTAATGAAGACACTGCTCGGCATCGGAGCGGCTGAACATGCATTGATTATCCAGACGTTCCGCCTGCCGCGCGTGCTCACAGCCATACTGGTGGGGGCCTGCCTGGCAGTATCGGGAGCCATTCTTCAAGGAATGGTACGCAATCCGCTTGCCTCTCCCGACCTGCTCGGCATTACAGGCGGAGCATCTGTTGCAGCCATTGGATTCATCATGCTATTTCCTACAGCTTCTATTCAATGGCTCCCGGTATCGGCGCTGTTCGGCGCGGGAATCGTGACCGTACTTATCTATATGCTAGCCTGGAAAAAAGGCGTAAGCGCCCTGCGGCTTGTCCTTATTGGAGTAGGCATCCAATCGTGCATGTCGGCACTCACTACCCTGCTGCTGGTTACCAGTCCGATTTATCTGACAAGCAAAGCTATGGTGTGGCTAACAGGAAGCGTATACGGAACGAATTGGAACGATGTTCTTACCCTTCTGCCGTGGACGCTGGTGTTTATCCCAATGGCATTCCTTCTCGGACGGAACATCAACATCCAGCAATTGGGGGACGAGGTAGCCCAGGGCGTCGGACACCATGTGGAACGGCAGAGAGCTCTGCTGCTGTTCCTCTGTGTAGCGCTTGCGGGGGCAGCAGTTGCCATCGGCGGTGCGATCGGTTTTGTTGCCCTGCTTGCGCCGCAAATCGCGCGCAAGCTGGTCGGTCCTTCATTCGGTGCTTTGCTGCCGGTAGCGGCTCTGTCCGGTTCCTTTATCGTTGTCTGTGCCGACCTGATTGCCCGCGTCGCGCTCCCGCCGCTCGATTTGCCTGTCGGCATTTTCACATCGGCCATTGGCGCACCGTTCTTTATGTACTTACTGTATAAATACCGCAACCAATAGAAAGGGGTTATTGATATATGAAAACATTAGCGGCAGAAAAGCTGACCCTCGCTTATGGAAACCGTACCATTATCCGGGAACTGGATATAACGATTCCAGAGGGAAAAATCACCGTTTTTATCGGAAGCAATGGATGCGGCAAATCCACGCTGCTTCGTTCACTGGCCCGCCTGCTAAAGCCGTCTGCAGGCTCAATCATTCTGGACGGCCAAAGCATTTCCCGGCTGTCAACCAAGGAAGTGGCGCGACGTCTTGCGATTCTGCCGCAAACGACCGGTGCTCCCGAAGGACTGACCGTGCTGCAGCTTGTTAAACAGGGAC
>Ga0310821_100675_pt1 | contig 14699 bp, 13 predicted proteins | sample P4_ome_FD_201300 | JGI IMG/M metagenome (GOLD analysis project Ga0310821, IMG submission 201300) | Sorghum-adapted microbial communities from Joint BioEnergy Institute, Emeryville, California, United States - P4_Day56_Rep1 | ecosystem: Engineered > Bioreactor > SSF (Solid state fermentation) >... | reverse complement strand
CTTGCTGTTGCGGACATGATTGACCCCTCTAGAACAGAAAATAATACGTATTAAGAAACCTTGAATAAAGGCAGGAACCCAACACTTGTCTGCACCTGCCTGTGTCAAAGAGAAATTCTTCATCTAAGGATGCAAGATAAAAAAGAGCCACTATAGACTCTTTTTAAATGATACAATAATATGTTTTAATGTTGTGTAAACCAGGCTGCAATCGAAAGAAGAAAAGCAGTTATCGGGTTTCGAGTACTTTTACGCGCATGATCGATTGCCGTACACAACTCATTTTTTGTTTCTTCTTTTGAACTTTCCCATGATTCCAAGGCTTTTCTTCTATAAAGAATTCCAGGGCCGTTCTTACGACATGTTAATCAGCCATACAACCATTGTTTTTGCCCGTTATATTCTGATTGCCTGGCAAATGAGAAAAGAAGAGGATCCAAAGACAATTGGAAACCTTTTCTACGTCCTTTGCGAAGATATCCAGGAGATGGATTACCTGACAGCCCTGCAGACACTGATTGATTTATTTCGAACTTTAGCTGAAGCAAAAACAGTACTGGATACGAATGTGCTTAAAAGTAAAATGGATAAATGGCTGGCGTCAATCCCTTGTTATATCAGGCAATGTCTGGCTATTTCAGGCTGCGAAAGTTGAGAAATAAACAAATGAACTTTAAAGGGGATGCTATAAAGAAGAAATAAAAAAACTGAAATTGGAGGAAAAACAATGCTACTTAAAAATGCATTGAAACAAATAGCTTCTTTGATAAATCCGCCTCAACTTATTGTGCTCGGATTCGGAGTTCTTATCTTATTCGGTGCATTGTTATTAACACTCCCTATCTCCACCACAGATGGACAAGGACTGCCTTTTGTAGATGCTCTGTTCACAGCCACCTCGGCCACTTGTGTGACCGGTCTCGTTGTTGTTGATACAGGCACTACCTTTACCGTTTTTGGGCAACTCGTTATTTTAAGCCTCATTCAAATAGGTGGGCTGGGTTTCATGACTGTGGCAACCCTGTTTGCCATTCTGCTAGGGCGAAAAATTTCCCTGCGGCAGCGACTCTTAATTCAAGAGTCAATGAATCAAATTAGCCTTGAAGGCATGGTTCGTCTGGTCAGAAAGGTGATTTTATTTACACTCGTGTTTGAGGGGATTGGCGCGATTCTTCTGACGTTGCGCTGGTCGTTCGATACGGATTGGGAGCATGCGATTTATCTAGGCATCTTTCACTCGATTTCTAGCTTTAACAATGCCGGATTCGATATCATGGGCGATTTTAAAAGCATGACAGACTATGTAAGCGATCCTGTAGTCAACATTGTTATCATGATTCTGGTCATCGCCGGTGGGCTTGGATTTATCGTGATTGCCGAATTGATGGAATTTAACAGAAAACATAGGCTTTCGCTGCACACAAAAATTGTAGTTTCCACATCCGCAATTTTAATTCTATTGGGCGCTCTTGTTATTTTTGCGATTGAATTTAACAATCCAAAAACGATGGGGCCATTAGACTGGATGGGGAAGGTTCTGAGCGCTTTCTTCCAATCGGTCGTATCCCGCACGGAGGGAATGAACTCGCTGCCGATCGGTGATATGCACCAGTCTTCGCTTTTCTTTATTATTCTTCTCATGTTTATCGGGGCTTCACCCGGATCTACAGGAGGAGGGATTAAGACCACAACATTTGTCACTTTGCTTGGTGCAGTATGGGCGATGATCAAAGGACAAGGAGATGTGGTATTTTTTAGGCAGCGAATTGGAGAAAGCAAGGTATATAAAGCCTTAACAATCGTGGTCACAGCGATGATGTTAGTGATTACTGTTACAATGATTCTCTCGATTACAGAGAAAGCGGATTTTCTTACGGTACTTTTTGAAACCACGTCCGCGTTTAGCACAGTAGGCTTGTCAATGGGATTGACGCCTAATCTCACGACATTCGGGAAGCTTCTCCTCTCTTTTGTGATGTTTGCTGGACGCGTCGGTCCATTAACCATTGCTTTTGCTTTAAGCTGGGATCGCAAGAAAAAACATTATCGCAATCCTGAAGGGAAAATTATTATTGGATAAAAACAAGGGACAGCATGTAAGCTTTCCCTTGTTTTTTGCTTCATTCCTCTACTCCTAATTTTCGAGCTACATGCGGTGTAGTGCTTGCTTGCAGTAGAATAGTCATCAAAATCGCAAGGAAAGTAACAGCCGCAATGGCATCTGCATACGGCACCCCCTTTCCAACAACCATGCCGGATAGTGCAGCAGGAATGACACCGGTTTCCCTTGTCCAACACATAAATAACATGTCTCGCCACGTCCATTTGGCTTTTCGATCAGGCAAAGTGCAAGCAAAAACGGTAAGTGGACGCGCAATAAACATTAGAACAATAACAACAAGGAGTCCGCCCCACAGATACTTCATGATCGTTGAAAAATCCACCTGGCTGCCTAACAAAATAAAAATGAGCATACGCATAATCACGGTTAGATTCTCCGAAAAGTGATGGATTTCCCTTTGTTTTGCTTCCATACGTAGCCTGAAATGAGAAGCATTCCCCCAGATAAGCCCGGCAACAAAGGTCGCCATAAAACCACTCACATGCAATAAATCCGCTAACAGGTAGGAAAGCAACGCCACGACCAGCATCCCAATTACCGTATAATCCCGTAAAAAGCCAAACTCAACATAAGAAACCAAATAAGCACCTACAATCCCTATAAGTCCGCCGATGAGCATCCCACCCAATGCTACCTTAAAAAAATCGAGAATGCTTGCACCAACAGAAAAATCGCTGGTTCCCATTGCGATGGCTAACACACTAAAAGTGAGGATAGAAGCCGTCGCATCATTAAAAGCCGATTCACTTTCCACTGTCTCGCGTAAAATGGGTCGAATTTTCACCTGTTTAAATACCGGGATCAAGGTGGCTGGATCAGTGGAAGCAATGATAGAAGCTAATAAAAAGCCATACAACAAAGGAATATGTAGAAATAGATGCGCAGCATACCCCGTTACCACTGCGGTAATAATAACGCCAGGAACGCTTAACAAGCTTATTGTGGGCCATACTTTCTTTAGTGTCTGCAAACGGATGTTGCGTCCCCCATCAAATAAAATTAAGGTGGCTCCTAGGATAAGAATAAATTGATTCGTAAACGAACGGCTTTCTTCGGAGATCAGGTTCAACCCGGGCCCAATTCCGATGCCTAGAAGTAAAAACACAGCCACATCGGGTATTTTTAATTTAGAAGCTACTTTTCCAGCAATCATTCCTCCGATAAAAATGACAATGAGCAAATAAAGGATGTGATGAATCGCTCTCGTGATATCTTCCATACAACGCAACAACCTTTCATATCAAAATAAGAAAACGGAATGTACGGCATTCTATACATATAATGCCCTTTATTTCACCGGTTGAAATGTCATCATAAAAAATAGGGAAGGAGTTATAGAAGAAAATGGCTGAAAAATCATATGCAGTGATTGGTTTAGGGCGTTTTGGCAGCAGTGTCGTTAACCATTTACATAAAGCAGGATACGAAGTCATGGCGGTAGATGAAAACGAGGAAAGAGTTCAAGAGCATGTAGAGGCTGCTACACATGCGGTTCAAGCCGATTCAACGGATGAACAAGCCTTACGAGATGTCGGAATCGGAAACTTTGATGTGGTCGTTGTTGCGATTGGAGTAGATATCCAGGCCAGCATTCTAACTACCCTCCTTTTGAAGGAATTAGGGGTGAAAAGAATTGTGGCCAAAGCACAAAATCCACGACATGGACAAGTCTTGTATAAAGTAGGAGCTGATCGGGTGGTCTTTCCCGAACGGGATATGGGAATCCGGGTGGCCCATAACCTTGTCTCTCCCAATGTCCTTGATTTTATTGAACTTTCTCCTGATTATGGTGTGGCCGAGGTAGCAGTTTCAGAAAAAATGCAGGGAAAAAGTCTGGTTGAATTGAATGTCCGAGCACAATTCGGAGTTAACGTAGTGGCCATTAAAACAAACAACGATTTTAACATTGCACCAGGCCCTGAAGTTCTTCTTCAGGAAGGAGATATTCTGATTGTCGTTGGCCACAATGACGATTTACGACGTTTTGAAGAAGAAATGTAAATTATCATGAACCTTTTCCAGTGAAAAACCCGGACACAAATACAGCCGCGTCCGGGTTCATATTCTCATGATTTTCCAATTCATAAAACCGAGTTATTCCAAGAAAAACGGAGATATAGATTCTTGGTGAAACGGTCTATTCCCTAAATGTTTTAATTAACAGAAAAATAAGTAAAACATTGCATCATTTAAGTATGGGGCTGTTCTTCTTTTCGCCAAATCGTTGCCATAGTAACCGAACACTAAGCAAGATCGCAAAAGATATGACTTCTGTCATAACATGTGAGTCATCCGGGGAGAGAATAATCTTACGGGCGAGCACAAGTAAGACAATGCTCATTAGACGATTCGGCGAAAAGGTTCGAAACAATTCCAGAAGTTCATAGACGACGAGTATATAAAATATATCTTGTACGATGAACTGGTAATTAGTCAGTAGGGATTCTGGCTGGAAAATGAGTGTGCTCCACTTTATGGTGAATCCGATAATCCCCAAAACCAGCACAGACAAAAAGATGACAACAATGGACCGGCGTACAAATAATAGCGTCTCCCTTGCAACATTTATTAAAAAAATCTTGTCCATAGTATACACTATCGTACATAGCTAAAGTATAGTTGTCTATGTGCGCCCTCCACTTTTCAGTATACCAAGTTGTTTCCTTATCATACCTACTATGCTGTGAATGGGCTAATGACTCGTTTCTTCGATGAAATGAACGTCATTTTTGTTCTTTTTATCTTAGTTGTAATTAATGAAATAAAAAAAATCCTTTTCGGTATCTTAATAATATCGTGGAATCAGATCATCGTTTCATTGAAGAAAAGAGTCTATTCTACGTTAGGGAGGAAAGTAGAGATGGCATTCCTGGTAAAAGCAGAGGTTTTCGAACGATTTCCCCAAAGGCAAAAACTCGGAAAACGACTAATTTTGGCTGATGATATTATCCCTCCTGAGTAGGCAGGTACTAGAAAACAATGAAGTGGCCCCTTCGTAATAATGAACATGATTATCCAGGCCACCAGAAGTAATAGAAGTAAATCCTCTCATGACATGATTATGGCCATTGTTAACCGATGTTTCAGCATAATATCGATGCCTATGAGGAGGCCCCTGTCTACCCCACCAATTTACAAATTCAATATCATGGCTATGACATTGATCTTTTTTCATACTTATCCCTCCCTGTATAAATACCGAGATATATAGGTAGTATATTCAAGGGGAAAGCGGAAGGGGAAGGCGGAAGGGCACGGCGCAGGCAGCATCGATAAGCTCCTCAGGAGGGTTCTTCTTTACCGTAGTACAAGTCAAGTGGAAACGTAGAGTACAAACTTTACATAGAGGAAGTTATATACTTCTATTTAAAGTGGATAAAGGCTATGCATTGGGTCAAAAAAGGGCAGGTTCATCAACATGAAATCTGCCCTACATCAAAAAGAATTCACCCATAAACTGTTTGAATTCACTTCTTAACCTCAAATTCGAAAGAAATGATTGGCTATATTTTTCTAATAAATGTTTTTGCACCTAAACCCCTAAAGGCGGTTTTTTTCATTTATCCTTGAATAACAGCTATTTCCGCTACATCTAGACGAAAAGCACGATGAAGAGTCCGAACCGCTGCTTCCGTCATATCTGCGGGGATAATACATGACACCTTAATTTCCGAAGTGCTAACCATCTTAATAGGAATATTAACGGAAGCCAATGATTTAAACATACTCATAACTCCTTCCGAATTTGTGAGCATTCCTGTACCAACAACGGAAACTTTCGCTAGACCCACTTCCGCAATGACTTCTTCAAACGCAAGTCTCGTCTTATTTGCTTTAAGTACTTTCAATGTACGCTTCAAATCATCTTCAGACAAGGAGAAGGAAATATTCGTTAACGATGATTCGTATGAGCTTTGAATAATGTCATCCACATTAATATAAGACTTTGCCAGAACGGTCAATAAAGAAGAGAAGGCGTGTACCTGATTAGGCATATTTTTCACCGTAATTTTAGCTACATTATTATTATGAGCTACTCCGCAAACTGCCGAACCTTTTTCCATTTTCGTTTCCTCCCGAATAGTAGTTCCTTCTTCATCGGTAAAACTAGATCGTACCGTTAGTCTTACCTTATATTTTTTCGCACAATCTACGGCACGTGGATGTAAAACGCCTGCACCTAACCTAGCCAATTCCAGCATTTCATCAAAAGAGATCTCGGCTAATTTTCGTGCTGTAGGCACTACGCGCGGATCAGCGGAAAATACGCCAACAACATCCGTGTAGATTTCGCACAAATCAGCCTTCAGGCTGGCGGCCAGCGCTACCGCTGTCGTATCCGAACCTCCCCTTCCGAGCGTGGTAATTTCCCCATGTGCCGTAACTCCCTGGAACCCTGCCACGATTACGATTCGTCCCTTTTGAAGATGGTTCATAATTTTGGAGTTGTCAATCTGTTCAATTCTCGCTTTGGTGTGAATGGATTCTGTCACAATTCCCGCCTGCCATCCAGTTAAAGAAACAGCAGGATAACCTTTGCTTTGTAAAGCCATAGCAAGCAAGGCGATGGAAACCTGTTCCCCTGTCGTCAAGAGCATATCCATTTCCCTATCCGGTGGATCGTCAGACAATTGCTTCGCCAAGTCAACTAAAACATCGGTTGATTTCCCCATAGCCGATACGACAACGACGACATCATTCCCTTGTATCTTCGTCTCGATAATCTTCTCGGCTACCTTTAAAATTCTTTCGACACTGCCTACCGAAGTGCCTCCGAACTTTTGCACTATCAGTCCCACCTTCGTCTTCCTCTCATCTGTTATTTTCCCCTTCCACTATCCTGAAATAACTTTATTTCATCATCTGTTGGTGCTGCGTTAGCGGCATGAGTGTCTATATATGTTTTATAGAACTTCTGCTTAATTGATAAGGAAAGAAACGTTCCCTGTGTCACTGTAAATAACGTGACTTACACCCAAGTTGTAATAGAGCTTAGCCAGCCGCTTTTTGTTGGGCGTAACTAAGTAAATCGGCACTCGTGTTAACGAACGGATAATCCGGATTAAACTGCAGCAATCAAAAAAATGATCCTCAAAAATTATAATTTTGCCGATGGGATAATCAAATATAGGCAGTAAGCTTCCTACATTTATATCTTCTACTTTCAAAACAGACGTATAGCCCTGTCCTCGCAAATAATCCTCTTCTTCTTTGTCACGAACCAGCACAAAAAACGGCTGTCCCACATCCTGTAGTTTTTTCAAAAAGACTTCACCAGCCCAATTCGGTGTGCAAACAACAATATATTCATGCTGGTCCATGGTAGCCGTGTTCATTTTTATCTTCTCCTTATCAAAAATTTATCTATAGGCTTATCTATTGCAGTAGCGCTCGTCACGAAAGAAACTTTTGAGCAACCGGAAATGATTTTCATACTGGTGGCGTTGCTCTTCTTTTTGCCTGATAACCTCTTCTATGCTTTGTTCTATGATGAAAATATCCACTTTTTCAGCAATGCTTATAGTGAGATCCATTTTTATCGAAAGAACCTTACAAGCGACAATGCGTTCGATTTGCTTTGTCATCAGGTTCATGTAAAAATCACGCCTCATATCACTAAGCACTTTATCTATCTTTCTTCCTCCGACGGTTGCGGGTAGATTTTGCGCTTCAAGAGGAGATATTCCTCTGGACGAAATAATGATTTTTTTTCCTAAGAAATAGACCGAAACGATATCGGGGTGATAACCTGTGACAATAAAGGCACATTCTTGATAGGATTCAATAATATCGTCTTCTATAGTTCGTCTGATACTGCGTTCCATCTTTCCGCTCCTTTTCTTCTGTTTTTTCATACCGAATATAAAAAGCCTGCGGTCCCCCATACGATCCCCATGTCCTGAATTGTACATGCAATCCAGTGAAAACATCGGAACCTTATAAGAATCCGCAGGCTTACGTAATACCCGGCCCTTCCAAAGAAGCTCCTTGTATTCAGTCTACCTGATGAGCTATAGAACTGCCTTCGCTTTCAATTCCTTCTCCAAATCGCAATCAAGAATAAATAATTCTACCTGTTCCCCAAGCTTGGTACTGATATCGCTGTGGCTGGAGATAACTTGACAACCCGTAATGCCGGAGATAATCGCTTCCGTTTTCTCGCTATTTGATTCACGAAGAATCCGACGCATTTCTTTGACCAGCGGCTTTCCCCTGTCAATCTGCACCAGCGCTTTCTCTTCCTGGGTCAGCACTTCTTTTAAGCGGATAATGACCATGTCCTTAATAATGTATGTTTTTGTTTCTTTCGGCCCTCTGCCGAGAATCTCACGCAAAAACTTAATATAGGCTTCACTAATCGTTGCTTCCATCTTGCTTTTGTACGATTGCGCCATCTTCTATAAACTCCTTTAATCTTTATCTTTTACCTAAAAACGTACGCAAAAAAGCCGCCAGAAGAGGTCTCTTCGTGCGGCTCCACATGCACAGCAAAGAAGCTGTCATGGTATCACGACAACAGTCCTCCTCTCTACACGCTTACGAGGTTAGCTGACGGATTCGGGCGTGAGAGTCGCCCTACCCGGATTACCCAGGATTCACCCCATGCAGATAACGAAACATCGTTATCTGCGATTGGGTCCCCCGCTCCCTTATCAGGACTCAGCGATCAAGCTGGAATTTTTATTGATTTGGCGGTAAAGATGGATTCATCTTACGTTCGAGATTTATCACTTGTAAAGAATTATAAAAGCCTTTTAGACGTTATTTTTATGACTATCTCTTTCAAATTCTTTTTTTTTCGTTCCTTTTCGCTCTTTTTCCTTCCCGCTAACTTTCTCGCTTTTTTATTGTGCTAATAATAAAATACGAAGATATAAAGAGAAAAAAAGAGATTGAGTGTGAATAATTATGTTTTTATCGCTTACTTCTTCCCATTTCTTTAAAAATAGCGTGATTTTTTGTTTATTTTCGATTTTATTTTTTTATAGCGGCGCTCTTATAATAAATCCATACCACAACCGCATATCTGGCCTAGTCCCGGAGCATCCGGGAGCGGAGGACCCACTCTTTTGGGGTTAATTCTTACGATTGTAAGGAGGGATGAGAATATCTCTTTCGCCATCCTACCCGTCAGCTAACTTCGTCGGCTAAAGCGAAGGAGGTCTAAAGACCGCCTATTTGAGGAGGCTTTTTTTATTGCCATCATCCGGTAATAAAAGGGGATTCTTCAATAATTTTGCAGGTCTTTTTGTTTTGCTTACAAGTTCATACCACTGTTTCTAAGAAAAAGAACAGGTGGACAGAATGCAGGTCCGCACCCGGGGTGACGGGCAGGCATTCCGTAGACCGGTGGTACTTTTTCTCCAACAGTGAACCACAGCAGCCAGCGGGGTGTTTTTCGTTCCATATATTTATGGACACAGTCGGAAAAACTATTCCCAGGTTATAGTTGGCTTTCTTTCCATATGGGGTTCAACAGGAGAAGAGTATGCGCCGGTCTTTTTTATGCGCTCAATCTTGAAAAAGAAAGGAGATTTTACAGGCATGTTTAACGATGTGTTCATCATCGGTACATTCGTTTTGTCGTTTCTTCTCTTCATCGGATTTACCGAGTTTTGCGACCGGGCGTAAAGGGGGTGAGAATATGGCAGTTATCTTATTGATTGCTTTCGCCATGATTTTGTACTTATGTTTTGTTCTGATTAAACCGGAAAAATTCTAATGTCACGTCTTTCATATAGGAGGCTGGCCAATGAGTACAGGAATTCTGCAGGTAGCTGTGACACTGCTTATTATCATGCTGCTGGTAAAACCGGCAGGCAGCTATCTCGTCAAAGTGTTTGATTATGAGAGAACAGGGCTTGACCGGGTGTTCGGTCCTGTGGAACGGCTGTTCTACCGCATCATGGGTGTTCGGGAACACGAAACAATGGGCTGGAAACAATATGTCCTGGCCATGCTCTTATCCAACTTTGTCATGGTGATGCTGATGTATGCGGTACTGCGTTTACAGAAATACCTGCCGCTCAACCCGGATGGGATTGACAATATGCCGAGCGCGCTCGCCTTTAACACGGCCGCCTCGTTTATTACGAATACGAACTGGCAGGCGTACAGCGGGGAAAACAGCCTTTCGTATCTATCGCAAATGCTCGCCATTACGTTCCCGATGTTTACGTCTGCCGCAACCGGATTGGTGGTCGCCATTGCCTTCATCCGAGGGTTGGCCGCACAGCAGGACAATCTTGGCAATTTCTATGTAGACCTGGTTCGCTCATTGACCCGTGTGTTTCTTCCGCTGTCTTTGATCGTTGCCTTATTCCTTGTGTTCCAGGGGTCGCCGCAAACATTGGATGGCGCACAAACAGCAACGACATTAGAAGGCGCACAGCAAACGATTACTCGGGGTCCGGTGGCATCCCTTGAATCGATTAAACATATCGGAACAAACGGAGGCGGCTACTTCGGCGTGAACGCCGCGCACCCGTTTGAAAATCCGACGCCGCTTGCCAACCTGGTCCATATTTTATGTATGATGTTCGTGCCGACTGCACTCGTCTATGCATTCGGCGTCATGATTAAAAACAAACGCCAGGGCTGGACGGTATTCGCCACGATGTCCATTATGTTTCTCATGATGCTTTCCATCGTCTTTACCGCTGAATATAAAGGCACACCAGCCCTGCAGGCGCTGGGCATCTCCGGCAACATGGAAGGAAAAGAAGTACGTTTCGGCTATGCGGAATCAGCATTGTTCACTACGGTGACAACCGCCGCCACTACCGGTTCAGTCAACAATATGCACGATTCGCTTACACCGATTGGCGGTCTGGTTCCGCTGGCACAAATGATGCTGAACAACGTATTCGGCGGTGATGGCGTCGGCTTGCTAAACGGTCTGTTATACGTCATTCTTACCGTCTTCATCTGCGGGTTGATGGTCGGACGTACACCGGAGTTTCTCGGCAAAAAAATTGAGGGCAAAGAAATCAAGCTGGCATCCATTTCGCTTTTAACCCATCCGGTCATTATCCTGGTGCCGACAGCGATTGCGTTCCTGCGCCCCGAGTCGATGGCTTCGATTCTCAATCCGGGCTCACACGGCATTTCTGAAGTGCTGTACGCTTTTACATCCGGCGCGGCCAACAACGGTTCCGCTTTTGCCGGCCTGACAGCGAACACGAACTTCTATAACATGTCCATCGGACTTGTCATGCTGTTCGGCCGTTACATTTCCATTATCGCTATGCTTGCCATTGCCGGCTCCCTTGCAGTTAAGCCGAAAACAGCCGCATTCGTAGGAACCTTCCGCACTGACACGCCACTGTTCACGGTTATCCTGCTGGTGATTATCCTGGTCATTGGTGCACTGACCTTCTTCCCTGCACTGGCACTCGGCCCTATCGCTGAACACCTGGGGATGTAAGGTATACCGCTTGTTCGTTTTACTATAAAGAGGAGGATGTTGTATGGCTATCGAGCAGAAAAAGACGCTCAGCAAAGAGATTGTTACGCAAGCAGTTATTGATTCCTTTAAAAAATTAAATCCTGTTGTCATGATAAAAAACCCTGTCATGTTTATTGTTGAAATCGGAACATTGATTACGCTCATTCTTTCCATTGCACCGGATGCGCTCGGTCCAAGTACCGTAAGCCGCGGCTATAATATCGCTGTATTCCTTATCCTGTTGTTTACCGTCCTGTTCGCTAACTTTGCCGAAGCCCTCGCGGAAGGACGCGGCAAAGCGCAGGCTGATACACTGCGGAAAACAAAATCTGATACGATGGCTAAACTCGTGCAAAAAGACGGTTCTATTAAAGAGGTATCATCCACCCAGCTGCGTAAGGGTGATATTGTTCGCGTTGACACAGGTGAACTTATCCCATCTGACGGTGAGATTATCGAAGGTCTCGCTTCCGTTGACGAATCAGCCATTACAGGAGAATCCGCCCCAGTAATTAAAGAAGCAGGCGGTGACTTTTCTTCCGTTACCGGAGGGACGCGCGTGGTCTCCGATTATATCATTGTAAAAGTAACGACCGACCCGGGAGAATCGTTCCTTGACCGTATGATTTCTCTTGTCGAAGGGGCAGCACGTCAGAAAACACCGAATGAAATCGCCCTGACTACCCTGCTGGCTGTACTGACGCTCATTTTCTTATTCGTTATTGTAACGATTGTACCGCTGGCTAACTACCTGCACATCAAGCTGGATATCGCAACATTAATTGCGCTTCTGGTTTGCCTGATTCCAACGACGATTGGCGGGCTGCTTTCCGCAATTGGAATTGCTGGAATGAACCGTGTTACCCAGTTTAACGTGCTGGCGATGTCAGGAAAAGCTGTCGAAGCAGCCGGCGATATTGACACGATGATTCTTGATAAAACCGGAACCATTACCTTTGGTAACCGTATGGCAGCCGAGTTTATCCCTGTAGAGGGTGTATCACAAAAAGACATAACGCTGGCAGCTCTACAGTCCTCCGTTAAAGATGAAACCCCGGAAGGGCGCTCTGTTGTAGAGTTAGCAGATAAGCTTGGTGTTACGTGGCCTGAAAATGAATATGCAGCTGCTGAGATTATTGAGTTTACCGCAGAAAGCCGGATGTCCGGCTTAAACTTAAGCAACGGCACACAGATTCGCAAGGGTGCAGTGGATGCTATTAAAGCGTTTGCTACAGCAAACAACGGCTCTATTCCGAATGATTTAGAAGAAAAAGCAAACCGGATCGCCAAGGCGGGCGGAACACCGCTTGCCGTGTCCATTAACAATCGTATCTACGGTCTTATCTATTTAAAAGATACGGTAAAACCAGGCTTAAAGGAACGGTTTGCTGAACTGCGGGCGATGGGGATTAAAACCGTTATGTGTACGGGTGATAACCCGCTCACAGCTGCTACGATTGCCCAGGAAGCCGGGGTAGATGAATTCATTGCTGAAGCCAAGCCAGAAGATAAAATCGAGGCGATTAAGCGTGAACAGGCACAGGGCAAGCTGGTTGCCATGACCGGCGATGGCACGAATGATGCCCCTGCTCTCGCCCAGGCTGATGTTGGCCTTGCAATGAACTCAGGTACGATGGCTGCAAAAGAAGCGGCTAATATGATTGACCTGGATTCCGATCCGACAAAGCTTCTTTCCGTTATCGCGATCGGAAAACAGCTGTTGATTACACGCGGTTCGCTCACAACATTCTCAGTTGCAAACGATATCGCTAAATATTTCGCAATTATTCCAGCGTTGTTCATTGTGGCCCTGCCGCAGCTACAGGCACTCAACATTATGCGTCTCGCCTCGCCCCAGTCCGCAATCCTGTCCGCGCTCATCTTCAATGCCATTATTATTCCGCTGCTAATCCCGGTGGCGATGAAAGGGGCAAAGTATAAAGCAATGGATGCTAACCGGCTGCTACGCCGAAATTTATTGGTTTATGGTCTCGGCGGTGTGGTTGTACCTTTTATCGGTATTAAAGTCATTGATATGATTATCGCTGGGCTCATGTAATTTAAGCAAAGACAAGGAGAAATTATGATGAAATCGTTATTTATCGCTATACGAGCTTCCATTCTCTTAATGCTTGTCTGCGGCCTCCTGTATCCCTTACTTACAACTGGAATTGCACAGGTGCTCTTTCCCTTCCAAGCACAGGGTAGTTTAGTCGAAGATAATGGGAAAGTTGAAGGTTCTGTATTATTAGCGCAGGATTTTACGTCACCTAAGCTATTTCATCCACGCGCTTCTGCCGCTAAATACGATCCGACCGCCTCTGCTGCGACCAATGCAGCCGTAGCTTCTCCGGATTACGTAAAAGGCATTAAGGAAACGGTAGATGCTGTAAAAAAAGAAAATCCAGCTCTGCAGGATAACATCCCTGCTGATCTTGTAACAACGTCTGGGTCGGGTTTTGACCCTCACCTATCACCAGAAGCTGCAAAAGCACAGGTACCGCGCATCGCCAAAGCAACCGGGTTAAGTGAACATGTACTGCTTTCCTTAATCGACAAGCATACGAAAGGCCGACAGCTTGGTATATTTGGAGAACCACGCGTCAATGTATTAGAGTTAAATCGGGATTTACTTGCACAAAGCAAATAACGTACAACAAAGCCGCCTCTGCTAATCTAGAAGCGGCTTTGGGAGGTTTTTATACAATGAAGACATCGAATGAAGAAAGAAGGAAAACACCAGAGGAACTTCTGAAACTGATTGAAAAAGAGTCCAGGGGCTATTTAAAAATCTTTATCGGGGCAGCTCCTGGTGTTGGCAAAACCTATATGATGCTGCGCGAAGGAAACGAGTTACTAAAAAAAGGCGTCGATATTATTATCGGTGTTATTGAAACGCATGGCCGGGCTGCAACTGCAGCACAAATCGAGAATCTCCCTATCTTCCCACTGAAGAAAGTGGATTATAAAGGCAAGCAGTTAGAAGAGTTCGATTTAGAAGGGATTTTAGAACGAAAACCACAATATGTCATTGTCGATGAGCTTGCGCATACAAATGTACCAGGTTCAAAAAATCAAAAACGCTATGAAGACGTCATGGAATTAGTGAAAGCCGGCATAAACGTGATG
>Ga0310821_100670_pt1 | contig 14744 bp, 13 predicted proteins | sample P4_ome_FD_201300 | JGI IMG/M metagenome (GOLD analysis project Ga0310821, IMG submission 201300) | Sorghum-adapted microbial communities from Joint BioEnergy Institute, Emeryville, California, United States - P4_Day56_Rep1 | ecosystem: Engineered > Bioreactor > SSF (Solid state fermentation) >... | reverse complement strand
TTTTGCTTTTCCATCCTTTATCTCCACACGTATATTTTTATACTTATCATCGGCATGGTTTAATTTGGCATACCAAGAAGCCAAGCTTTGTTTGCCCGCAGGGAATTCAACCGACAGTCTATCCTTAAGGGGATGAAGTACAATATCAAAAAGATCCGCAATGGTCTCTTTCGTCGAGTTTCCTGTATGGCACAAAATCCGAATCGGTCGGGTGGATGTTTGGGTAAGGGGCTTGTGCTTGCCTTGATCGTTCAAAATCACGCCGTCCTGATCCGTTTTGTAATCATGTTCTCCGACGATCAAGTCGCTAATCGTTCGCGTCACCGATTTTAAAGATGTCTTCAATTTATTAATATTGTCTACCCAATCTTTGATCTTTTTTTCATCTAGCCTGTTGCTCTTGCACTGAACGACTACGGCAACCGCTTCAATGGGCAGGTATTTAATGGTTCCGTACCGAAATATATACGGAGTATATTGTTCATCAAAAATCGCCAAGTCTACTTCTTTAGAAACCCGTCCATGGGAGTCAATGATGAATACGGAACGTTCGACGGAAAATTTCCTCGGGATGATCTGCTCGAACATCGACTTCCAGATTTCTTCTCTAAAGCCGCCAATCGTGACATAGTGCTGGCTATCGAGTTGAAGCTGATGGACAATGTATTTTTCCATCTGAATATAGTTTTTGGCTATTTTCTGAATCACATTTTCTTTGGCTTTTTGGTTTTCACTCATCACAGAAGCCTCCCGGCGTTCATTTCGCTAACCTAAAAGTACCGTAACCTGCGTTTGTCTTACCGCCAATACTTTCTTGTTGAAGGGTTTGAACAACGATTTCCTTGGCAATCGCCAACCATTCCAAAGCCTCTTCTTGCCCGGCGTCGCAGGTGAGGGCCACGCGATAATTTCCTTTAGCCGCAAGAAAATGGATGATGTCGGGAGAGTCGTCATCCCGGGGCGCCTGAACGGTTTGACCTGTTGGGAGCTGATTATAGTTCGGGTGATGAGGTGTCATGACATCAAGACAAAGTGCTGTGCCTACGGTATCCGGCGTAGGGAGGGCATCGTGAAAGCGAATGCATCCCGCCCGTTCTTTCGATCCGAACAACACGTTGTAATACGCGCCACCTTCCCGGAATTCAACCTCTTCATTTCCCAAATATCGATGGCAGTAGTGGGCGGACGCTCCTTTTAGCGCTGAGCCGGGAATATAAGGGACGCCATATATTTTATGGAGCGTAAGGTGAGTTTCCCATATCGACGATTGTCCCATTCCGATCACAAAAGGGGAGATGCTTTCGACCGTAAACTGTTCGTGATGACCCTCGGGTAGAGCCGAATAATAGTCGGAGAACCGTTTCTTATACCAATCCGGCACAGGACTCCATCCGCGGGCATAATCTCTCAGGATTTTTTTAAATAATTGTCTTTTCTCGTCTCCTTTGCTTCGTACAACCTGGTACAACGAAGAAGACTCCGAGGGACAACTGTTTTTCGTTAATGCCCAGAACGCATTCATCGCGGACACCTCGTTTCGGTTTATTCCTGTGCTTGTTTTACTTTAAGAATGGCCTCGGAATAGCGCTTAAACCAAAGGGAAGCCCTGAGCGCACACCGGGAAAGATGGCGGTACTCCTCTGCATCTTCGGGAAGGTCCCAATCCTCTTTTCCGATCGCTTTAGCCAAATGGTTCAGATATTGCTGATGCACGTTCGTTTTGGACTGGAAAAAAGCGACCGTAAGCCTTAAGCCGTTGAGCAGCACCATAGACGGAAACGTGTGGCATAACCTGCCGTACTCAACAGTCTGGCTGGACGTTTCATGCAGGCTGCTGATGCACTCAAACGCCACTTCAGCGTAGCGGTGATCCAATGATTTCATAGTTCGCCTCCTTGGGTAAAGCGGCACCGGACACGGCCTTTGCCAATGCTCACATTCCCGCCGATTTGCAAAATGATCTCTTTGTCCAACGTTTCCAGCAATTTTTGTTCGGTTAATTGATGATTCGAAGCGTAAATTTTGTCGCACCAAACCATGCCATAGAGAATGGATTCCGTAGGCAGATATTCTTCGTACCAAAGCGCGCCGTCGACTGTGGTCTTCGTGTCGGAATGGATGCGGATGCGAGGCGAAATGTCACAACACATCGTGACGAAATACTGAAAGGCCTCATCCGATACCAGCACAAGACGTTCGGCCAGAATGGATTTGGATAAATTATCGTCAAACAGTTGGTCGGCAAGCCATCTCTTCCACTGTTCGAACGATGAGTCTTCTTCGGCTTCGCAATGAAATTCGTCCAGATATACGGCCTTCTTGGATTCAGAAATGTTGGCTGAAGGAATCTTTTGGCCTGCGACCACGCTGCCTGTACCGACAATCACCTTATTCTGACCCGTCAGCTTTCGCTCGATCTCGTTCAAATTTGGAACGTACATTCGGATTTCGGCAGCCGCCGTATCCCGGATCATGCGTTTTATGGCCAGCGGACAGGTTACATAAGCAAAGGTTCCGTAACGGCTCGCCACCGGAAAAGCCAGTATCCGGCTGTCCGAAAGGACAAGCGCGCCCGCATGGCCTTCCTGATCGCCCGGCTTTCCAAAGGCCGCTTGCAGCCAAGAGTCATCAAAAGCCCCCGATTGCCTGAAGTATTCCTTCTGGGCGCCCTTCAAGCTGCTTCCCGGAATAAGCGGCCATTCCGTTACCCGTTCTCTCATAATCGGCAAATCGACTAGGCCGACGCCTTGCCCGGCGCCTATATGTACGGGAGTTAGACAGTGAATAAAATACAATCTGCTGGAATTGCCCATCTTTTATCCCCCTCGTCAGTATTACATTACGTTTACGGTTGTTATTGCGGAGACCATATGCCCCATACAGCCAGACCAAACCCGTCTTCCCGGTCCAAAGCGCCTTTTCTGCGATTCGGATCAGATACGGATTGTAACCACAGTTGTTCGACGAGCTGAAGGGGGTTGCCGCTCTTTACCTCGAAGAAATATACGCTGCCTGCAGGCGCCATGCGACGAACGGCTTTTGCTTTCCGTCTGGCATAACTCCAGCCGGATATCGGTTGCCAACGGGGCACGCATGCCCAACGAAGTTGGAGCCTGACCTCGGGATGAAATTCTTCCGTTGTCTGCAGCTCGTTATCCAACCATCCAGGCTGCCAGCCTTTGCTGAAATAAGCAGGCGTGATCAGCACCATTCGGATAAATCGGGCGCCGTCCACCCTGGATAAAATGTCATCCGGGCACCGCCAGAGATCTTCGTGCTTGACTTCGCTAAAATGAGCCAGCCTCCGCTTCCCGCCAAACGAGTGGACGGCGGACAAATGCTCGGGCCAACGCCATTCATTGTTATCTTCCGGCCACTCCACGCCTGTCAACAAAGACATGCCCTCGGGAAGAACAAGCGCCTCTGTCGTAAATAGCGCTTGATCTTTTGCTTTATGCGTGGAGGAATCGATGGCTGTATGCGTTCGTATATCCCGAACGAAAGAAGGCATAAAGGGCAGGTCAACGGGATGAACGTTCGTTTGGCTGTGCAGCTCTCGATAATATTTGTGCCAGTTGTCGAGCGTCTGCGACCAGTCGTTCAGAGGCAGCGAATCGCCAAGCCATTTGATCATCCAGTCTGCGGAGATGTAGGCTGGCGCATGCGGCGAAGGTTTGCCTTCATGACGGATAGATACCGGCCACAAAATATCTTCATATTGGCCGGTTTTTCCCGTGCCGAGGAATCCTTGCTCATGAGAAATACGGACGGGGCGTTTAATCCCCGCCTGTAATCGACCGTTCACCTCATAGATTTCCATATCTTTGGGAACGGGGAAATAAAGTTTTCCCCCCCATTCGTAAAGGGGGCCGCGAACGACGAGCTTGGTTATCCACTCCATAGTCTTCGACTGAAAGACGATATCGTTATGGCTAGCGTCGGACAAATACTTGCCAAGCAGCGTGCGAATCGTCCCCGCGACGACACTGGGGGTAATCTCGTCCATACTATGGGCTCTCGCTCCGGGCGTTTCGCCGAAAGGCCTGCCGTCCCGAACGACGATCGGATCAAGAGGCCGTATTTGAAGCATCCGCATCATCAAAGTTACCTGCCTTCTGTAATTGGACTGCAAGAATCATCTGTTCAGCCAATCTTTCAAGTGACTCTAATGCTCCGCCGTTATATACCCGATCGAACGTTTGGTTCAGGAGCGGGAGGAATTTCGCTTCTATACATTCATTAGAAACCCCCTCGGGCTTCTTTTTCCAGACCAGTCTCTCGATCTCTTGTTTCAGAAGCTTTCGCAAGCGAACCTCGTTTTGCAACCAAAGCCCGTGCGGCTGCATTTGTTTATATTCGTCGTAAAGCAACCGCAATTCATAGGCGAATTTGGCGGAATAAATATTTTTTCGAAACATTTCCTGAAACGATCGGATAGTGGCAACCGGGTCATACGCAAAAGACAAACTGATTTTCAGCGGGTCGCTACCACTTCGTTTCTGCAGAATCACGGCGAGTTCATTTCTCTGTTTTTTGGCCATCCGTTCAGCTTCGAGTGCCAGCTTGCGGACTTCCTCCAGCGGTTCGCGCATATGCACAATTGCAATTCCGACCGATAACGTTGGAAGAGAAGAGGGGTCGGAGATAGCCTCTTTCATGATGCCGGAAAACGACAGCCGAAGCGCGTTGCTTGCCTCCAGGCAAAGATGCAAAGGCAAATAAGCCATGACATCGTCCCCTCCGCTGTAAATCAACCTCCCTTCGTGTTCCGACACAATTCGCTCCGCTTCCGAGGCAAAGCGGGACAGATGCTGCGAAAATAATTGGTGCTCTTTGTACGTTTTTAGCGTACGGAGAACGCCTCCCATCCGATCCCCGTCGCACAGCAAAAAGGCGTAATAGGGCGTCGGCTGCTGATTGGTTAGCTCATACAGGGCCTGCAAGCTTTCGGATATTTGTTGCGTTATTTGCTTTTTCTCTTCTTTGGACAGGGGAAGCTTGGCCTGTTCATCTACAAAATCTTCAATTCGGCCAGGGTAAAATAATCTTGAATCATAGTCTTTGATTTCCGTTCCTTCAAACCTTAGGCGGTCGCCGTATTCGGACACAATCTTCCGGTAATAGTCGGACACCAGCTTTCCTGCTTTCTTATGCGTTTTCAATTCGTTTCTGAAGTGCAGAAAAGCGATATCGCATACGGATGGAAATGTCTTTGCAGATTCAGGTTCAATGAACTTCGATAAGCGCTTCACGACCGAGATGGCATCTAAAGTTTCGTTCTCCTTAATTCCAAAACGGGCAAGTTCAGACATACGACTGGGCACTAAAACCGATTCGCGGCCGCCATCCAGACTCGATTTTTTATCTCCAAAAACGTGACTGGGATCATTTTGGCGAAAGTCCCGCAGCGTCTTGCGGGCGGCCATCAGCTTTTCCGTTTGTTGCAAGACCTTCATATAGTCCTTCTCATGAGTAAGCTGTGACCACACTGCATAAAATTCAATAAAATCGTTTACTTGACGTTTCCACATAGCGGGATTAACGGTTTTGTCCATTAGATCCTGGGCCTGATTCGCGTAGCTTTTCCAACGTTCCACAACGGCTTCACGAACTTCGAGGGCAATCTGTTTCGGATGATCGGTTTCGATAAGGCCCAATATTTTATTGGGGACTTTGAGTTGCTTGAGTTGTTCGTTATTCTGATTCGATAAATAAGGAAAAATGAGATGAGCGCCACAGTCGCTTAAACGAATGGCCGCAGTTTTGCTAAGCTCGGACAGCAGATGTGAGCCGAACCACAGATCCCGTGTTTTGCGGGCCTGGGCAATAAATTCCTGAACCGGACCAATGGTAAACAGCATTAAGGTTGTTTTAGAAGTTCCCACTTGCGCACCTCCTCGCTACCCAGAAAAGCCTCCGTCGTAAAAACGGTTTTTTGATTTGAAGCGTTTTTCATAGGGTTTTTCGAAGGATCGTCATAGTTTGGACTGACGTAGATTTCATGCTGCGGGATCGATCGGATCAAGGCTTGATTGCTTTTCGCTTTCTTTAATTTAAGACCGGTAATCTTGGGCTGGTTGAGGACGATAACGGCACTAAACCCCTCTTTTTCACTCACGGCTATAGCTTTAAGAAGTAAAGGAGAGGCTAGGCGTTCTCCGTGCTCCGGGACCAGTTGCGTCGGAAAAGGCTCTCTTTCGTAAGGTCGAGGACCTTGTTTTTGTTCGTTGTCTTTAAATTTGAATATAATCGGCAATCCAAGTTGAGCACGGGGAAAAGCCAATTCGTGCCCCTTTTCCGAGAGCGTATTGGATGCTTTATGCAAAGGTTCAGCCATCCCGGTGATTCTTCGAATGGAAACGGCTTCCGGCCAGTGGCTTCTTTTTTTGGGATCGTTGGGTTTTCTCCGAAACTCTTTGTAACAACGGATGACGTCTTCCCACGCTTGTTCCAGAATCTTTTTGCCGGGATTAATTTTGATTTGATCGCTGAGTGTAGGCCATTCCCTGACCGTTGCAGGTAAAGTCAATTGATATTCGCGCAAGGAATGTGCGAACCAATTCTGCAAGTCTTCTATGGAGCGGATACCTGAATCCGGCGAAAAGCATGGACTGTACAAGCTACCGCATCCCCTTCGTGTTCTGGCGCCGATCCCCCCGAAGTTAACCCAAGCCCACAAAGCGGCTTTAACTTCAAGTTGAAGCTGCTCAAGTTCTGACGGGTCTTTCGCATCGTATCGAATATGGAGTTGGAACTTATATTTGGGCATATACTGCACGGAGGTCTCAATATTATGAAACGGAAATAAGGCATACTCATATTTTCTTAAAGATGAATTAAGCAAGTATTTGATTTTGCCGTTTTTCATTTTTTGCGAATGATTGGCATGCTTCGGTATGGCCGAATGCGGAACCGTCTCGACCCAAAGCTTGACAGAACTTGGCTTCCGGGTATCTCCGAATATCGCTGCCTCACGAACACGCAGCTCGCTTGCACTCTCACAAGCCGCGCCTCTTGTCGCACGCCACCAAAAGCGAAGATGACCACGAATCGAAGACGCTCTGACCGGATGAACTTCATTCACTTGGCCTGGCTCTATGCCTCCACCGAACATCGGCGTAACAACGGTAAGCTCATACGTATCGGTCGCTTGCTTGTTTCTTGAACTTGCAATCATATCTTTAACCTTGGAGACGTTCATTCCGAGTTCTTTCGGATTGATCGACATAAGGTTCACCTCTATTCTTTCAAGTTCTGGCTTTTGTCCGACTAAAGTCACAATAATTTGTGACATTGTTGTTGATCTATAGAGATAAAGACATAGGTATCAGACAAATATTTCTTTATTTCGCGTTAATTCGTGATAATCCTCCTAAGTTTTCCCAAAAAAATAAAAAACTCAGAATCCTTTTTACGGTTCTGAGCTCAACGTGTTATTGTGACCGCGTCTCTCATCGGGGGGCGCTCCCACGCAAGGAGGGACTGAGGGAGGACAAACATCCTCCCCGGTAAGGTTTCAATCCACGCATCCCTGCGGGATGCGACAAGCAATACCTATCTAAGTTACCTGAATGCGTATCTTTTATTTCAATACACGAATCCCTACGGGATGCGACTTGAGCCGTTTCGCATCTGGTACGATCGGCAACGTAAATTTCAATCCACGCATCCCTGCGGGATGCGACCAAGAGAATGATTATTACAGCCGCTAATGCAGCCCAATTTCAATCCACGCATCCCTGCGGGATGCGACAGCTTGTCGAGGGGGCGTTAGCGATCGACGCGATTTCAATCCACGCATCCCTGCGGGATGCGACATCAAAGCGGCCGTGGATGCGGCTGTGGAGCAAGATTTCAATCCACGCATCCCTGCGGGATGCGACGGTGACTCGCAGATATTTTGCAAGAGTGGCCGACGGATTTCAATCCACGCATCCCTGCGGGATGCGACATCCGGCAAACGAAGTTTCGGCGCGTTCGCTGATTTCAATCCACGCATCCCTGCGGGATGCGACTTAATGGCACATGATTCGAAGCGTAAATATGCAAAATTTCAATCCACGCATCCCTGCGGGATGCGACACCCATACACTTCTGAATTTGCCAAAAAGACATTATTTCAATCCACGCATCCCTGCGGGATGCGACATCCGGCAAACGAAGTTTCGGCGCGTTCGCTGATTTCAATCCACGCATCCCTGCGGGATGCGACGGCCGACTCGCCGTTACGGCACATGGCTTTATGCCGATTTCAATCCACGCATCCCTGCGGGATGCGACCGGGGGATGGCTCCGGCCGCTGTCGAAGGACACAAAATTTCAATCCACGCATCCCTGCGGGATGCGACGCGAGGAACGAGACAAACTGATCGATGGACTGCGGATTTCAATCCACGCATCCCTGCGGGATGCGACGAGACAATCTCGAAGCGTCAAAAGTCTTGTCAAGGATTTCAATCCACGCATCCCTGCGGGATGCGACTCGGCACCTTCGGGATGAGGCATTTAACGTACTAATTTCAATCCACGCATCCCTGCGGGATGCGACTTCAAGCTGTATAACATCGGCGATGAGTACCCGATTTCAATCCACGCATCCCTGCGGGATGCGACGCTACGGGGACGCGAATATTTCGCAGCTATGGCTATTTCAATCCACGCATCCCTGCGGGATGCGACTTTGTTTTTGCGCGGGTTGTGCTCGTAGTAGTGATTTCAATCCACGCATCCCTGCGGGATGCGACGCGGCGGCTTGTTGCGAAGTTTATTTACGTCGAATGCATTTCAATCCACGCATCCCTGCGGGATGCGACCGGCTTCGAGATTGACCGCGAAGGCCTTGCGAAACTTATTTCAATCCACGCATCCCTGCGGGATGCGACGAAGCCTCCATTGTATGTGACATGAGCTGCGGTAATTTCAATCCACGCATCCCTGCGGGATGCGACAAACGTCCAGCGTATTCTTACAAGTAATAGACTATATTTCAATCCACGCATCCCTGCGGGATGCGACCAACGATCCCGGTACGGATGCCGTCCACCGTAATCGATTTCAATCCACGCATCCCTGCGGGATGCGACGACAGGCCGAGCTTGTTTATAAGGCTGCGATCGATTTCAATCCACGCATCCCTGCGGGATGCGACGTCAAAGGCATCATCCATTATGTCGGTGATCTGAACATTTCAATCCACGCATCCCTGCGGGATGCGACTTTACTGCAAGACCTTCTCCGAATATGAGCGACTGCAAATTTCAATCCACGCATCCCTGCGGGATGCGACATCCACAAGGGCGCCGGGTGATGGCCTATTTGTATTTGATTTCAATCCACGCATCCCTGCGGGATGCGACGAAAACCGCGAACTGATCGGCTCTCAACCATCCATTTCAATCCACGCATCCCTGCGGGATGCGACAAGAGGATAAGCGAAAGTATGGAGGGATGGAGCAATATTTCAATCCACGCATCCCTGCGGGATGCGACGATGCAAACGGGATGCAGAATGTTCCGCGTAGCGACTTATTTCAATCCACGCATCCCTGCGGGATGCGACAGCGTTGCTTGAAAAGCCTTGGGCCGCAAGGATTTTAAGGCTCTTTTGTGCGAATCCCCTATTTTGGTGATGAAATGGGGAGAATCAAACCCCTCAAAAACCCGAAATCCCTTATGGGACAAGAGGTGCGAATCTCCCGGGAAAATCATGTGCGCTTGGGGTTCGCACTTTTTAAGGAAGCGCGGTAAATGTCTTGTCGTTACTTTTTATCATATCATAAGTTTGCAAACATCCAACACTGGAATGCGAGACGAAATGAACTTTTTTTGGGAAAAGGAGGAATTGGATCGATTAGTATCGAAATTAGGCAAATAGGTTTATCATTCTAGCAAGAGGAAAGAAAAATAGTTCTTAAAAACTAAACCGAAGGACTCGACTAATAAAAGGGAGGGGTCCAGACTGTTCTATGCTCACCGAACGGATTCGGAGGATAAGAGCGAATGGCAGCTCCTTCAGACACACCTTGAAAATGTTTCGCGTCGGGCTGGGGAGTTCGCCGCCCAGTTTGGAGCCGAAGAATGGGAGAAAGCAGCAGGCTTGCTTCATGACTTCGGCGAGGCTTGGAAGAACAAGACGGCAAGAATACTTGCGTATGTGATTGCCGGACATCATGCCGGGTTTGTGTTCAAACATGCTTGTCCGCCATCAGTGAGCCCACATTGTGTATGTCATCCCTTATACTTTGATTATTGAACAGAATGCTGCGGTTTTCCGGGAAGTGCTGGGTACAGAGCATGTTTTTGAGCCTCACTCGAACGTTCAGCATGAATGGCCTGATTCCGATTTAGGTCTGAACGGATATCGCGCTTAAACGCAAGGTTAGAAATTATGTCGAGCTGACGCGGGCTGGAGAAGCGGGCTATAACATCTATGTCACGGAGGGGGGCGTATTGAACGAACAGCATCGTAAAGCCTATCGCGCGATCCGGCCGGCGGATGCCGACAGCAAGGAACTGAAGCCCAAAGATGCAGCCGAAGCGCAAGAACTGACGCGATGGATGTGCGCCAACTTCTTCGATATCCGGACGTTCGGGGCTGTCATGACGACGAAGGTGAACACGGGTCAAGTACGGGGGCCCGTCCAATTTACGTTCGCCCGCAGCATCGATCCTATCTTTTCTCAGGAAGTGACAATTACCCGTCAAGCGGTTACTCAGGAAGGAGCCGAGAAGGACCGCGAGATGGGACGCAAGCACGTCATCCCGTATGCGTTGTACCGTATGGACGGTTATATTTCCGCGTATCTGGCCGGCAAAACCGGTTTTTCCGAAGACGGCCTGTCGGTATTGTGGGAAGCGCTGATGAATCTGTTCGAGCATGACCGCTCGGCATCCCGGGGGCAGATGGCTGTCCGAAAATTGGTGGCGTTTGAGCATTCTACCGCTCTCGGTCAAGCGCCTGCGCATGTTTTGCTGGAGTGGGTAAGCGTACGGAAAAAGACGGATGCTCCGGCCCGCTCTTTTAGTGATTATGAGTTGGTGATCGATCGTGAGGGACTTCCCGAAGGCGTCGAGCTGGTCGAACGGGGGTAGTGGGAGGGTAGGGGTAAAACTTGGTCGATCCGATGCAAAGGATTGAGCCGGATTCGAGCCAGTGCGAACCCCAAGCTCACATGATTTTCCCTGGAGATTCGCACCTCTTGTCCCATAAGGGATTTCAGGTTTTTGAGGGGTTTAATTTTCCCAATTTCACCACCTGAACAGGAGATTCGCACAAATGGGCCTCAAAACCCTTGTGGCACAAGGCTTTTCAAGCAATGCAGTCGCATCCCGCAGGGATGCGTGGATTGAAATCAGGACCAGTACCACCCGCAGTGCCGCCGCCAGACGCGTCGCATCCCGCAGGGATGCGTGGATTGAAATTATCGTACATGGCATCGCGGATTCTTCCGAGGGTGTCGCATCCCGCAGGGATGCGTGGATTGAAATAGTCTTTTGCGCCCATCCATAATTGTATATCTCGTCGCATCCCGCAGGGATGCGTGGATTGAAATGTTTTCCATCGGGTCCAAGTCTCTCCAAGAAGGAGTCGCATCCCGCAGGGATGCGTGGATTGAAATCAGACCGTCGCTGTCGCCAGATTCGAGCGAATACGTCGCATCCCGCAGGGATGCGTGGATTGAAATCGCTCTCTGTTCGTCGCCGCAAAAATATTTTTCAAGTCGCATCCCGCAGGGATGCGTGGATTGAAATAAATGAATCGCGAGATGACGGTCCAGGATTATTTGCAGTCGCATCCCGCAGGGATGCGTGGATTGAAATTCTCGAAGTGGTCCGCGAAGTGACAAACGGCATGTCGCATCCCGCAGGGATGCGTGGATTGAAATGGTGCAAAAAGGACCGCAAGCGCATCGCTGGTCGTCGCATCCCGCAGGGATGCGTGGATTGAAATGATATTGCCGCGATCAAATCCAACTACCTCGGCTGTCGCATCCCGCAGGGATGCGTGGATTGAAATTCGATGTTGACACCGTACAAGCTATACATTACGGGGTCGCATCCCGCAGGGATGCGTGGATTGAAATGCTTCATGCAATCTCCAAGTTAAGGGCTGTGTAATCGTCGCATCCCGCAGGGGGGCGTGGATTGAAATACCTCGACTTTCTCCGGCCGCCCAATGTGTCCCGTCGCTCCCCGTGCGGGAGTGTGATTTGAAACGAATGAGACGATCCACAGGCAGTCACTCCCTGCCCGGCACTTTTAACATGCTCGGAAACTGTGAGAAGATGAAGCAACGCTGCAAAAACGGAGGTTGCCTCATGAGATGTGACCTAAGGATCAACTTAAAACTGGCCTTGGACCTTGTGACTCGTCCGGTGCCGCAAATGCGCGAACCACCCCCGTCTATTTCGCTCGCGCTTAGGCCACCGCTAAATTCATCGCAAGAAGTCCGCCCAGTACCCTACATCGCGTCGAGTCGCGATGCTCGGCCGCCAAGAAGTCCGCCCAGTACCCTACATCGCGTCGAGTCGCGATGCTCGGCCGCCAAGAAGTCCGCCCAGTACCCTACATCGCGTCGAATCGCGATGCTCGGCCGCCAAGAAGTCCGCCCAGTACCCTACATCGCGTCGAGTCGCGATGCTCGGCCGCCAAGAAGTCCGCCCAGTACCCTACATCGCGTCGAGTCGCGGTGTACAGCCGCTAAGAAGTCCGCCCAGTACCCTACATCGCGTCGAGTCGCGGTGTACAGCCGCTAAGAAGTCCGCCCAGTACCCTACATTGCCCCGAGTCGCGGTGCATAGCCGCCAAGAAGTCCGCCCAGTACCCTACATCGCGTCGAGTCGCGATGCTCAGCGGTCAAGAAGCCCCGGGCCGCAATGTGCAGCGGTCATGCTGTTCGGCGCTTCCAACCATCCCCCGCACAACATCCCCCGGACAAATCCCCCACACAACCAGCGCCGCCAACCGCCGCATGCAACAAAGGCGCCCGCCGTGGCGGACGCCTTTGCAAGGCTCACTTGTACTCTCCCAAAATCTTCACCGCTTCATCCGTCAGCGACGTGTCGATGGCTTTGCTTAAGTCGACTTCTCCGGCGAGCGCGCCGTTGCCTTTGTACCATTCATACTGCGACTTGATGTCGTCGATGAACATTTGTCCGTTCGGATTGAGGCCGGTCACGTTGACGCTTTTCCAGGTCTCCTTATCTTTGAGGGCGGTGTACTTGGTCATGATGGTGATGATGTCGTCCAGATTGCCGGTCCCCTTCACGAAGGCGTCGTTGTAATCCCGCAACGCCTTGATGTAGGCCAGCATGAAGCGGAGGGAGACGTCGCGGTTTTCCACGAACTTCGGCGAGCCGAGCACCATCGCGATTTGCGCTTCGGGGGCGAAGTCGGTCGCGTCTTTGAATTTGACGTGAATGCCCTCCGCCGTGCCTTTGGCGATAAGGGGCTCGATGTTCAGCGCCGCGTCGATCGTGTTGTTGCTCATGGCGGCCAGCATGTTGGCGAAGTCGGAGATGAGCACGAATTCCACGTCGTCGCGCTTCATGCCGTTTGCGGCCAGCATCTGCGAGAAAATGTAGTCGTCCACCGCGTTTTCCGCCGAAACGGCGATCCGTTTGCCTTTCAGGTCGGCGTAGTCCTTGATCGTCCCTTCCAGGTCTTTGTCGATGACGAAGGTGAAGTAGGACGCGCCTTTATTGTTGTGGCCTTTGTCGGCGATCATCCGGACGTCGATGCCTTGCGCGATCGAGTTGAAAAACGACGCCGTCGATATGCCGCCGGCAACGTCGATTTGACCGGCCGCCAGAGCGGGAAGCATGTCGTCGCTGTTGGAGAACGAGGTGAACTCCACTTCAATGTTGTAGTCCGCAAAATACCCTTTGGCGTCCGCGATGTAGAAGCCGGCTCCGGACGCGGCGCCGTCCTCGGCGATGAGGACTTTGGTTTTGTCCTTGAGCGGCTCGAGGTCTCCGGACGGCGCGGTCTCCCCGGAAGCGGGGGAGGGCGAGGCAGCCGGCGTCGGCGAGGCTTCGCCGGCGCCGTTTCCGCCGTTTTTGCCGCATCCGACCAGAACGGCCGCAAGCAGCACGAACATGGCCAGGAGGGTAGACAAGCTTTTTTCCATCCCAATCATCCTTTGCACGGTTTAAATTCACTCCTTGCCCCCTGCACTTCCCGCTGGAGATGATTCCAGATCTCTACGAAAAGCTGCGCCATTCCGGGATCGGAGCGGATTTGCTCCACGGAACGGGGGCGCGGCAGGTCGATCCGTTTCTCGGCGACGATCCGGCCGGGGTGGGCGCTCATCAGCACGATCCTATCGCTCACCAGAATCGCCTCGTCGATGCTGTGGGTAATAAACACCACGGTCTTGCGGTGCTCCTCCCAAATTCTTAGCAGCTCTTCTTGCAAAATGAATTTGTTCTGTTCGTCGAGCGCGGCGAACGGTTCATCCATCAGCAGCAGCTCCGGATCGTTGGCGAACGCCCGGGCGATGCTGACCCGCTGTTTCATGCCGCCGGACAGTTCTTTCGGGTACAGCTTCGCGAACGGGGTAAGTCCCGTCTTCTCCAGGTAGTAGTGGGTTCGCTCCTTGACGAGCTTCGCCGGCAGTTTCCGCAAGTTCAGCCCGAAGGCGACGTTCTGCTCGACGGTCATCCAGGGAATGACGCCGTTTTCCTGGAAAATCATCGACTGCAGCGGCTTCTGCTCATCCGTTCTCCGCACGTCGAAATGTCCCG
>Ga0310821_100668_pt1 | contig 14771 bp, 17 predicted proteins | sample P4_ome_FD_201300 | JGI IMG/M metagenome (GOLD analysis project Ga0310821, IMG submission 201300) | Sorghum-adapted microbial communities from Joint BioEnergy Institute, Emeryville, California, United States - P4_Day56_Rep1 | ecosystem: Engineered > Bioreactor > SSF (Solid state fermentation) >... | reverse complement strand
CGCGGGCATGCTCGCCCGCCAGACGCCGGTTCCGGTCGATGGATTCGCCGCCGGCGATGATCCATTCGACGTCCGGCAGCCCGCTCAGGTCGAGGGGGCCGAGCAGGGGCTCGCAGGAGAGGAACCGGACTTCCGCCTTGACCCGGGCGATAAGCGGCACCCGCTCCTCGGCGCGCCGCTGGTCCTCGACGGAGGTGCCGAGCCAGATGTGCTCGAAGCGATCGAGGCCGCGATCGGCGAGGTAGTCGGTGGTGATTTCGAGCATCCGTCGGATGCGCTTGGTCAGGACCTGATAGACGTGCCGATCGACCTCCATCATCACGTCGAAAATCCGGTAGATCTCCTCCTTCGTGAATCCCTCGTAGAAAAGGTCGCTCATGCTGTCCACGAAGATCAGGCGCGGAGAGGCCCAGCGGCGCGGCTGATCGAGCACATCCGGGTTTGCGATGCGCGACTTTCCATTCCAGACCGGCCGTCCGTTTACAACCTCCGTGAGGCCGGCATATTTCGCGCCGGCCTTGCCCGGCTGAGATGCTATCTCGTGAGCGCGGACCATCGCATAGCAATTTGTGCAGCCCGGGCTCACGATTGCGCATCCCACATGCGGATTCCAAGTCGAGTGTGCCCAGCTGATACCGGTTTTTGCCGCCATGGCGATTTCCTTTTTGAGGCGCGCATGAAAAAGCCGGGCGCGGAACTCGTGCCCGGCTTAAGGAATATTGGTGCGCTCGATCCGATTTGCGTCGGCTCAGCTTTTCAAAAAGAAATTTGCGTTTCCCGGCGCTTTCCGTCAGGAGGTCGCGATTTCGTTCGTCAGACGCTCGAATTCGTTCTGCATTTCGAGAGATTCGAACGGCCGGATCGGCGGAATTTCCAGCTTCATGAGAGCATCGAAGGCCTTGCCAGTGTTGCGCATCATGGTCACGAGGTCGCTGGAATACTCGACCGTCCTGTAGGTGTTCACGGCAACGCCGTGCTGACGCTCGATGTTGCGGAGCGACCGGCGGACGCGATCGCGCTGCTCGATCAGGCGCTTCTTGTAAAGATCAGCCGTCCGCAGCGTCAGATCCTGGGCGGCGACGTTGTTCTGAAGCGTCTTGCGCAGGCCCTTGTCCTTCTCCTTCTGGAGCATGGAGTTGGCTTCCTTGCGCAGTTCCTGCGTCTTCTCGATGATCCGGTCGAGCTTCACGAGATAGTCGTTGTTGACCTTGTCGATGAAGTCCTCGTGCATGAACATCGCGACTTCAAGCATCACGGTGTAGATACCGTAGTAACGCTTCGCGACATCGAGCGACTCGTCGGTCTGTACCGTCGCTTCCAGAAGCACGCCGTTGATCGCCTTCATGTTGTCGAAGGCCGTCTGCATGTCGATGATGCCTTCGGCCGTGGCCATGCTCATGAGCCCGTCGACCTGGTCCGCCGTAAGATCGATACCGATCTTGTGCAGGCCTTCGATGAAGTCGGCCCGGATGTCCTTCGATTCCTGCCGCAGATCGGCAATCTGGGCCTCGGCCCGGGCGATCTTGACCTCGAACGAGGCCTTCGTCTGAACGCTCTGGAGCGGGAGCCGGCTCATCAAATCGCTGACCAGTCCGGAATCGCCGTCGGGAGCCGAGGTCATGGCAAAGCGCCAGTCGGCGATATCGCTCTGGAGGGCGCGGATCTCTTCCTGGATCTCCAGGATCCGCTCGCGCTCGTCCAGCACATCGGAGGTCGACAGAATCTCGATGGCATCGGCCATCAGCTTCTGTAGATGGCGCAGCTGCGGGGACTCTGGCTCCGGCGTCGCGAAGTCGGTCCGCGCCCGCGTCTCTACCAGCTTCGAAACGGTCTTGTTGGCGTCGCTCCAGACCTCGCCCGGATCAGCGGCCGCTGGAGCCGCGACCAGAAATGCGCCGGCCAGCGCGGCGGACAAAATCCGATTCATCATAGTCGTATCCATCCTGGATCGCCCGCGATCGGGTCGCGGGAGAATCCTCGAGTTCTCAAATTTCCACAGGAAAACGGGAGCGAATGGCTCCGGGGCGGCAAACCGGCTGCACTATCAGCCGAATCAATTAACGGGCCGCCAATCGACGACCGGTAATATGATATCATGTCCGCCGTTCCGGTGCCACTCGCAAATTGCGCTCCGTCGTAAAACCTGCCCGTAAGTTCTCTTGAATACGCGGCAAATGTCGTCGACTTTTGGGACTGGATCGCGAAACAGCGCATGCCCCTTGGGTCCAGAATTGTGATCGCTAAGAGCCCTTACGGCTAACATCGTAGTCGCTAAGAGCCGGTGAACCGGTGTCGCCGGCCGGCGATCGGATCCTGAGGCCATCGTGGAACACCACGTCGCTCTCGCAACCGTCGGGCGCGACCCCGGAAGCGATCTTTGTCGCTTCTCTTCATTCGGCAGCTCGGGCGGGAGATGCGGCGCCGTCACCGTCGGTGCGGCCTTTTTCGCCGCTCTCGTCGGGCTGGCGCTTCCCCGCGCCCTCCTGGCGCTCGCTCGGCTCCCTCGGCTTCAGCCGCCCACAGGCCGCCAGCATGACGGCGTGGAGATTGTCGGCAGCCCAGAAGGTCTCGAGCGACAGGCTGTTGCCGTGAACGATCGTGGCCGGGATGCCGAGAAGCGTCGTCTGGATGTAGGCCATCAGACAGCAGGTCATATCGATGTCGACCATGGTCGCGTGCATGTGGCACCGCGGATCGATCCCGTTCGCCTTCAGAAGGTGTGCAAAGGCGAGGACGAAGACCCCGGACCCACAGGAGGGCTCGTTCAGCCGGATGACGCCACCGCAGGATTCGATGAATGCCCTTGGATCCGATGGCAATTGCATGGCAGAAACGGCAGCGGCCACTTCAAAAGGGGTGAAGAACTGCCCGGCGTCGCGATTCTTCATTTCGAGGTTCATGTAGGCCCGGCCGAGAAAGTCGTTCGGCTCCATGAGCCCGTCGACGACGGCCGCGAACATGACCGGAAACGCCTCGAACTGCTCCGGCCTATAGCGCCGGCGGATGGCCTCGTACTGGTCCTCGATTTCCTGGTCGAACCGGCCGATGGCGCGGTTCGTTGCCTGGCGCAGGGAGCAGGCGGCGCAGGTCAGAAAATCGCGGAACGCTTCGCGTTGACCGCTGCTGTAGCTGACAGTCGCCAGCGCCTTGGCGAAGCGCTTATGCGCGGCCTCGATGGCGCGAGCGTCGGCGCGGAAGGCGGCGTGCATCGGATCCCGCGCGCATTTTGCATCGCGCCTCGATACCTTGGCGGCAGTCGAAGGGGCTTTCCGTTCGCGTGGCGGCTCATCCGGAGTCTGGGCCTTAAGGCTAGACTTTCGGGGTCCGCTCGGCGCGGGGTGTTTTGCGGACTTGGTCGCTGCATTCTTGGCCGCTGGATCCGTCTTGGCTCTCGGTGCCGGTTCGATCCGGCCGGTTGGTGCGCGGCCGGACGCTCGCGGTTCTGACATAACGCTCGATCCCCTGAGGTTCGCCGCACAGGGCGCCGGGGCGTCCGTCGCGGCATCGTTCAAGGGGCGGGGAGGGGGTCGAAGCAGGCGACGAGGTGCCAGGCCGTCCGTTCTACGGATTCACGGGCCCGTCCGGCTCGGCTTCGTCGGGATCCTGGGCAGCCGGCCCGATCTTGGACAGGCCTTCTTCGATTGTCTCGTGAGCGGCCGCCTCATCGGCACCCCCGTCTCGAAGCTCGGGAGGGAGCGCTTCGCGGATGTGCCGGATCGAAAGGGATTGCTTCCGAAGGAGGTCGTCGTCGACCGGAATGCCGGCGATCAGCCGGGCCCGGATCGACTCCGTCGCGAAGATGAGACGACGGGCCGCATCCACGAGCGGGTCCTCGTCTGGTTCCGATTCGAGAGAGGCCTCGAGGAAGGCGGCCTCCGGCAGCCCGGCGAGGTCGAGCGTCGTCCCCGGCTCGGCTTCTGTCATGCGTGAAGCCGCAAACAGCGCGCGTTCGGCCTCGAGGATCTCGGGAAGCGTCCGTCCGCCGGCGGCATCCGGATCGTCGATCAGATCGTCGGGATCCGGACCGCCCTGTTCCGGAGGCACGCCCAGATAGGCCCGCACGATCGGCAGGAGCCTGTCGAGCGCCGCGACGAGCCGGGCGTTGTCCCGCTCCAGCGACCCGACGCGATCGGTCGTCGGGTTTTTCTCCCGCTCCGGGTCAGGAATTTCCTGATTGCGATCTTCCCGGGCCCGTTTAGTCTGGCCTTGCTCATCCCGGGCTTGTTCATCCCGACTTCGTTCGTCTTGACACTGAGCGGCCGTGCCCGGGATGTCCGGGCCGGCCGACCCAATGCCCGGATCCAGGCTGACCGTTGCCTCCGGATGTGCCATCAGGCGGCCTCGTCGATCCAGAGCGGATTCTTGAGGCGGGCGATCAGCTTGGCGTGCGCTTCGAATTCCTCCTCGGTCGGCGGGATCGGCGCCGGGACGATCCGCGCGCCGATCGGCGCGCGCTCCATGAGCTCTTTGCTTGAGCGGGCGAACTTCAGATCCAGCTTGCGCTGCCGACCGCCATTGAGCTCCAGATAGACCTCGGCCAGGAGCCGGGCGTCCTTGATGGCGCCGTGCTTCTCGCGGTGCGTGATGTCGATGCCGAACCGCCGGCAGAGCGCATCCAGATTCGCCTGCTGCCCCGGGAAGCGTTGCCGGGCGATGGCGAGGGTGTCGATCGCGCGAGATTCGTCGAGAAGCGGACGGCCGCAACGCTTCATCTCGGCGTTGAGGAAGCGCATATCGAAGGCCGCGTTGTGAATGACGAGCGGCGAGTCGCCGATAAAGGCGAGAAAGTCGTCGACGATCGCGTCGAAGAGCGGCTTGTCGCGCAGGAACTCGGCCGAGAGGCCGTGCACATTGAAGGCCTCGATCGGCATCGACCGGCAGGGATTGATGTAGGCGTGAAATTCCCGGTCGGTTGCGATCCCGTCGATCAGCTCGACGGCACCGATTTCGACGATCCGGTGCCCTTCGTCAGGATTCACGCCGGTTGTCTCGGTATCCAGCACAACGGTGCGGTGATTTATTGAGGCCTGGCCGTGATTTTCCGAAGTCGCGTCAGTGTCGTGATGCATGATTGATCCATGAATGAATGATCAAGCCGGGATTTATTATTTTTCAACCTGTTGCGGTGTCGGTTTCCGCAATTGTTCGCGAAAAAATGAGCATTTGCGGAAAGCGACTCGCTGAATCATCGATACCGTCGAGCGGATCCCGTATTCAGGATTTGGGTCTGAGCTAAAGGCAATCCAATCGCGGCGCCCGAATATCTGCGAGCGTCGAAAGTTGGAACTCGAGATTATCGGCGAGCGGCTGGGTCGATAGAGCAAACAGGGTGCAGCAAACGGTCAGGCATCGGATTGGCAATGTGGCGATTTCCGAGAGCCTGGACCGCGCTGAAGAAATGCAAAAATGGCCGGCCAGGACAGTATCGTCTGGCCGGCCTTGAAATCGGCGGATCGGTGTCGAGATGGCTTAGTTGAACTCGATTCTAACGTATCCGTCGCCACCGTTTGCTTTTTCCTTTCCTGCCCCCACCCCTTCCGGATAGTGCGGATGGGAGGCGTTCCCGGGGAGGCGTTGGTGATCAGTTGTCACCTCTGCGCCGCCGTAAAGATCGCCGACGGCGAGGCTGCCATTGATGTAGCTGCTTCCGGCGCCTCCGCCGCCGCCGGAGTTGTCGTGACCGCTACCACCGCCGCCGCTGTACCAGCCGCCACCACCGCCGCCTCCGCCGCCGCCAGGATAGCCGCAGCAGTACGGCCTCTTGTATCCTGCCCCGCCGTCGCCGCCGCCGGAGGCCGACCCATCGAGCCCCGGCTCGGAATAGTTTCCGTTCTTGGCCCCACCGATTCCATCGGCATCTTGCGTGGCGCCCTTGCCGCCTCGACCACCGCCTGACTTGGTGCCGCCATCTTGACCGGTGGCGCCCAGTCCGGATCCGCCATCTCCTCCGAAGCCGCCGGCGCCGCCACCGCCGCCGACGACAACGATCGCCTCTCCGGACGAAGTCAGCAGGGCCGACGCTCCGCCACCCCCTCCGCCGGAAAAGGCGTCGCCATATCCGCCATCGCCACCGGGCCGGTAGCCGACGCCGCCCGGATACCCCGATGTGCCGTCAGGGCTATCGTATCCGCCGCCACCGCCGCCGACCCAGACGATCATGGCCTGGCCAGGGGCAGCGGTTACCGTGGCGGTCGCCGCTGATGCTGCACCTCCAATGGCCTCGGACCTTGAGCTGCCGCCACCGCCGCCCCACATGGCAACCTCAAAGGACGTCACGCCCTGGGGCACGGTGAACCCGTGCTGGCCGGGCTCGGTGAACTCGATGTAGGGCGGGATGACCTCCATCCGGAAGTCCTGCTCCACCGCGGCGCCTTCGCTGTCGGCGATCTCTACGGTGAAGTCGTGGGTGCCTTGGTCGGTCGTGCTGCCGGCGATCAGTCCGGTGGCGCTGAGCGACACGCCCGACGGCAGAGTGCCGGCGGCGAGCGTGAAGGTCGGCGCTCCGTCTTCGGCGTCGGTGGCCTCGAGCTGGAACGCGATCGTCTTCTCGGACACGAAGGCGCCGAGGTCGCCGGCTTCCGTCACCCAGACCGGCGGGGTGTTCACCGCCGGCACGTCATTGATGTCGTGCAGAGGGCCGGCGCCGAGCCTGAAGACCCGCTCGACCTCGAGGCCGAGGTCGCGCGTGCTCGCGAGGCTGACCATGGCGATCAGCGCGAGAACGATGCCGTAGCCAACGAGCGTCGCTCCGCGCCGCTCCGAGAGGAATCGGGCAATGGCTCCGGCGCCAAGGAGTCTATCCGAGTGAATATTTCTCATAGTAATGAACCGCAATATTAATTGCCTGCAGCATAAAACATTCTATGCCTATTGCCTTAATGTAATTCTCGGTAAGGTCGATCGTAAGCCCTGGGCACATTTCGGACTAATGCCGAGTTTCGAATTACTTCGGCGCCATCGATCCGCAAGGCAGGTCAAAAAGGGGGCCGGTCCCATAAATGACCGGCCCGTCAGTGGCTCGGAAAGCGATTCGGTGGCTTACTGGAAGTCGATCCGAATGTAGCCATCGCCGCCCGGTGCCGAATGACCGCCCCGGCCGACTTCGGACGGGTGCCGCCAATCGGTATCGTTTCCGGGTGTGCGACCCGATCCCGCATGCAGCGTGCCAGTCGTCACCCGACTGAAGTCGATGAAGCTGCTTCCGCCGCCACCGCCGCCACCACCGGTGTTGAAGCTGCCAAGCCTGGTTCGGCTTCCGCCGCCGCCGCTGTACCAGCCGCCGCCTCCACCGCCGCCGGCGGCGCCGCTGGCATCCGAAGCCGATGCACCATCCCCGCCGCCGTTCACGGACCCAGGCTGTCCGTTTACCGGTTCGTCGCCGCTGGCCACGCCGCCGGCGCCATCGGCATTTTCCTGAGCGCCGCCCCCGCCTCCGGCATGGCCGGAGGACAGCAGAAAGGTATCGCCGTCCGCGCCGGTCGAACCCTGGCTGGCGCCGCCATGTGCGATCATGGCGCCGCCACCGCCGCCGCCGACGACAAGGATTGGCGTCGATCCGTCGAGCAGGGCCGAAGCACCGCCACCACCCCCGCCCGGGTAGATCCCGTCTCCACCATATCCGCCTGGCCGGTACCCGACGCCGCCATGACGCCGATCCTCTTTGGGACCGCTGATTCCACCGCCGCCACCGCCGCCAACCCAGATGGTCATGCTTTGGCCGGGCGTGACGTCCATCGTCGCCGTGGCTGCGGACGCACCGCCTCCGCCAACGCCATTCGGGCCACCGCCGCCACCGCCCCAGATCGCCACGTAAATCTTTGTCACCCCATCCGGAACCGTCCAACCGTGCTGACCTGGCTCGATGAACTCGACGAAATTGGCGACGACATCAATGGAGAAGGATCGATCCGCTGTCCTGCCTTCGCCGTCCGTGACTCGCGCCGTGAAGGCGTAACTGCCGGCCTGGGTCGGGCTACCGGAGATGAGGCCGTTCGGGTCCAGGGTCACGCCGTCCGGCAGATCGCCGGACACTAAAGAGAAGTCGGGCGATCCACTGTCGACTTCCGCTTCGAGCTGCACCGATATGCTGTCATCGACCATGAACGGTCCAAGCTCACCCGCGGGCGTGAGCCATTGGGGGCCTTCGTTGCCAGGCCCCGTTGTTGCGTTGCTCAGCGAGTTCGAGGACAGATCGAAGATGCGCTCTACCTCGACGCCCGTGGCCCGCACGGCGACAAGAGCGACGATGGAGATCAAAGACAGAACGATCCCGTATTCGATCGCCGCGGCGGCGCTTTTCGTGCGGAAGAATCCCTGCGGAAACCTCTCTCTGACTCCGGCCCGTGCCGCGCGAGCGATATGGATAAGACTATGCATGCTCGATCTCTTATTGTTTTTCTGGGCGCCCATAATGGCCCATTACTTCACGAAAGCAGCGGGAAACAAACGGACAGCATCAGAAATGATGCTTCGCAGCAGATAAACGAGATGTCGTCTATAATATAAGACTAAAACACGACAAGAAAATGAGGTCAAGTTCGCCTCGGCCGACCTGCGACAAGTCGGAAGAGCGAATTTCCGTCGAGGTTATTGATTGAAGTCGATTTGCTCGTAGCCATTGCCGAAAAGGAAAATGGCCGCCCCGAGAACCGGGGCGGCCATTGGTGTTTGTCGGAACGAGCTTGGCGTGGAACTTTGGCCTGGATCGGCCGAAACTATGCCGCCGACGATCGTATGAGGAGGCGAAAGTCGAAGCCATAAGGCGCCTCGTTCAATTCGCTGCTCCCCGATTGGCGCCCAGGTTTGCGCCAAACCTCCTTCCAGATCAGGGGATCGATCTCCGGGAAGAAGACATCGCCTTCGATGCGGGCGTGAATCCTGGTGAGATAGATGCGGTCGGCGATTGGCAGGGCGGCCTCGAAGATCGTTCCGCCACCGATGACGAAGATCTCGTCTTGTCCGGTCTCTCGGGCGCTCCCCGCTGCCAGAGCAATCGCGTCGTCGAGGCTCCGGCGGACGTCGACGCCCTTGGCGCTGTAGCCGGGATCGCGCGATACCACGATGTTGCGACGGCCGGGCAGGGGCCGGCCGATGGACTCGAAGGTCTTGCGCCCCATGATGATTGGCTTGCCCATGGTGACCGTCTTGAAGAAACGCAGGTCCTCGGGAATGTGCCACGGCAGACCGTTGTCCCTGCCGATGACCCGGTTCTCCGACATGGCGACGATCAGGGATGTTTTCATGACCTTCGTTTCTCGCTCGTATTGCCTTGGCGGACCGCCAGCCAATGGGCTCGAACAGCGCCGGCGGCTGCTCCGATGTCAGGCATGCATATACCGGCCGGCGTAGCAGAAGTGGTCGTTCATCACGAGCCGTTGCTGATATCGCCGTTCATCTCGTCCGACGCCAGCGCCATGAGTATGGTAAGACGCCCGTCTGCCAGGGCCGGCGCGACAACGTCGTTCTGGGCCCGGTGCCCCCCGATGTTCCATCGCCTTGTCCCTTGTTGCTGCCGGCTTCGGACCCGTTCGAGTCAGACCGCGACCTCGCCTTTGATGGCCGGGTGAGGGTCGTAGCCGACGGCCTCGAAGTCCTCGAGGCGGTAGCCGAAGATCGTGTCGGGCTTCCGTCTGATCTCGAGGCGGGGTAGGGGTCTCGGATTGCGCGTCAACTGCAGGCGGACCTGATCGACGTGGTTGCGGTAGATATGCACGTCGCCGCCGGTCCAGACGAGTTCGCCGGGCGCGAGACCGGCCTGCTGCGCCAGCATATGCGTGAGCAGCGCGTAGGAAGCGATGTTGAAGGGCACGCCCAGGAACAGGTCGCAGGAACGCTGGTAGATCAGGAGAGACAGCCGGTTGTCGGCGCGCACCGAGAGGTTGATCAGCGCGTGACAGGGGGCAAGTGCCATTTCCGGCAGGTCTGCGACGTTCCAGGCCGAAACGATGTGGCGGCGCGAATAGGGGTCGCTCTTCAGCGCCTCGACAAGTCCGGAGATCTGATCGATCTCGCGACCGTCCGGCGCCGTCCAACGGCGCCACTGCTTGCCGTAGACCGGACCGAGGTCGCCCCACCGGGCGGCGAATGCTTCGTCCTCCACTATGCGCCGCTCGAATTCCTTCTGGCCAATGTCTTCGCCGGTTTCCTTGCGGTAACGGGCGAGGGGCCAGTCCGTCCAGATACTCACCCCCTGCTCGAGAAGGGGGCGGATGTTGGTCTCGCCGGTCAGGAACCAGAGCAGCTCGGCGATGACGCCCTTGAGAAAGACCTTCTTGGTGGTAACGAGGGGGAAACCATGGGAGAGGTCGAAGCGCATCATGTGGCCGAAGATGCCGATCGTGCCGACGCCAGTCCGGTCGTCGCGGGTTTCGCCCTCCTCGAGAATCCGTTTCGCAAGCTCGTGATATTGCTTCATGAAAACAGGCTCGATCAAATTGATGCCCGGACGGCGGCGCTCCGCCGTCTTAAGGCTGGGGTTTGCTTTGCCGTGCGTCCGATTCAACGGATTGACGCGATGCCTTGAGGCCGAATCCGAGCTTGCGGATCAGGGCCACAGTCTCGCGCCGGCCGATCTCGATCGCCCCGGCTTCGATCGCCAAGCGCCGTTTCGCCTGACAGAGGTCGTAATGCGGCACGCGGCCGTTCTGGAACCATTCGCGCCTGAGCCCGACTCGCTCGGCCATCGCGTGAAGCTCGGCCGGCGTATCGGCGAGCATGTGCGACATTTTCATTCCGCGATAGGGGGTCTTGAGCTTGTCGACGTAGACGGCCATGGTCGTTCGGCCTCGTGCGTTTCCTGAGGAAATGTCCTTAATGTGCTGAAGCGGAGCGGTTCCGCCGGTAAGGAATATAGGTCCGGAGCGAGGCCAGATCTCGCGGCCGGATTCAGAAGTCGGGATCGGGCTGGTTCTGCCGGCGCTCCTGAAGGGTGAGTCCTTTGGTGCCGGGAACGTGCCGGCGCGGGTTACCGCAGCCAAGACAGGAGCAGACAGCGAGATGGTCGGCCAGGCGGCCCTGCTCGTCCCAGGGCCGGATCCGGCGGGCCTTGGCCTTCATGCGCTCGCGATCGCCGCGGCGCCTCGCGCGCTTGGCGGGTTTCGGCCTTTTGATACCACGCGAGGTCATTCGTCTTTGCCCTTGAGTTGATTGAAAAATTTTCCGTCGTCGCCGACCGCGATCAGCTCCTTCCCGACGTCGTCCGGCACGACTATGTACGACGAGACGATCTTGACCTTGCCGATGCAGTCTCCCTCCGAGATGTCCTCGGCGACGGCGGCGAGGTCATAGTTGCTGCAAGGCCGTCCTCACCGGGCGCAAGGACGGTGACCTGAATGATCGTCTTTCCGACCTTCGCGGCACACTCCCTTATTTCGAAAGGATCTTGACGTCCAGCTTCGTCAGGGCGGCATGGATCTCGTCTTCGCGGGAGCTCGGCACCGCGATCATCAGGACCTTCTCCGAATCGGCGCGCTTCCATTCCCGGATCGCCTTGGTCGCGCTCAACCCCCGCGGCGATGGGTTGTCCTCTGGGTCGCCGTCCCAGACGAGATAGCCGGCCGCGGCCGTGTCGATGATGTCGGCGTCGCCGATGGCCCACCCGCCGCTGCGGTCGAAGATTAGAAAGGCCGTCCCTTCGAGCGAGAATCCCTTGGGAAGGTGGTGTTCGTACCACTCCTTGAATTCGGCGCCGCTGATCTTCATGCCGCTCCCCATCGGTATCTTGAGGTCACCACTCGTATATGGGTTCGCGTCGGGAGCCGGTCCCGGCCGAGACGGCCTCGTGCATGCCGCACCCATCCGCCTTTGCTAGTCTTGTCTGTCTTGATTGTCTGTTCCGTCCGGACAGTCTTGAGGCATCGAGAACGACGATGTCTGGATGCTTGGCGCTTGGGCGTTTACGGAAGCTGGCTCGGATGCGTGCAGCCATGGCCGCGCGTCAGGGTCGCGGCTGCGGCCCACAGGATATCCGCCTCCGCCGATACGCCCCATGGCGCCCCGAGGCCGAGCCCATGGCCGAGTCGAACGACGGCCTCGACAAGGCCGCGGTTTGACGCCTTCGTTACGTTCTCGGAGACCTGAACGGTGGCGAAGCGTCGCTCGGTCTCTTCGTCGATCGGCAGGCCGTATCGCTCTGCGATGCGCCGGGCCAGAACCACGACCATGTCGGTGTGGCGCCAGTTCGGGGCCTTTCGGACGATATTGGCCAGTTCCAGGACCACTTGCGCCGGCGTGTGCTCTCGGTACGGGTTGTCCCAGAGCAGATGCTCGACGGAATAAAGCGTCAGGCTTACGCCGGGCGCCGCCTCGAAGGCATCTTGTGGCAACATGACGCTGTCTTCGTGCCCTCTCGTTTGGTGCTTGTCGTCGGATCGTCGTCGTTGTCTGCGCGGGGCTCTATCGCCGGTGTTCTGACCGGCCGGGCACGAGCCTCAGATCCATTTCTCGATCTGCTTCATCCCCTTTCGACTCGGTCGCGGGCGCTTCGGCCCCTTGTTCGATGAGCGACCCGGCCGGCTCCTGCCCGCCGAGGCGGCAAGGCTTGTGGAGATCTGCACCGTGATCATCGGGCCGGTCGTACTCCCGGCCTCGACCGTGGCCGTGTCGTCGAACATGGCGAGCGTGGTGCCGAGTGTCCTCTTGATGGCGGCGACGAGATCGTCCGCGTCGGTGATGATGTGAGAGCTGTTCCGAAAGGCTTCGGCCAGCGCCGGATCGGACAGCAGGGACGGCGGGACGTCATGGAAATCGACGTCCTCGAGCTCGTCATCGTCGGGAACGGACCAGGAGAGCTTCTTGCCGTGTTCGACGCGGGCGAGGAAGGACCGAATCTCTTTCGGCGCCGCATCGCATTGAAGAAGGAGCGCATAGCACTCGAAGCCGCGCTCATTGGCGATCGACCCATAGAGAATGTTGTAGTCGTAGGCAGTCATCGCGTTGCTCGTCTTTTTGCTCGTGATTTGGGTTCACTTGGGAGATCGGCGTCGCGCGACGAGGCCGCCGCCTTGAGTTCTCGATTGCGTTCCTTCGCCTGACGCGAGACGGTCGATCCGTTCGAGGGCCTTGTTCCAGGCCTCGCGCGCCGACCTGTCGGCGCCATCGGCCCTTTCGCGTCGATCGTTTCCGTCGAGATAGACGAAGTATCCGGTTATCGAGATCTGCCCGGTGCCGCGCGTTTCGCGCCGGCAAACGGCTTTCGGGAACCGCAAGAGAACTTCGGCCCTGGCCGCTCCGTATCCCGCTCCGGGCCCTTTCTGCCACATTGACTGCTCCTCCCCGAGCGCCTGATGCGCGGGCATATTAAAGAAGGCGAAGCCGGGTTTCGTCCTCGCTTTGTGGCCAGTGCCCGCCTGCAGAACTCAGACAGCGTGTCTGGCGGGTATCGCTCGGCATCGCATTCCTGCGCACCTGTCTGAGATCCGATCGGATTTCGGATTTGCGAGCGCCGTGTTCCGGACGACCGGGCTGGCCTTTGGCCGGCGCGAAACTCGTTCGTAACACTTCCGCAGCTTCGTTCGTAGGTGCGCAGGTGTTAACGGCGAGCCGACCCACGTCGCGCGAATGCGCAAGGGCCATGTGGCCGTCTGTGCTGCGAATCAGGGTCGAGGTACCGTTAACTTGCGGCGCCACACGACAGAGCCATTGGGGTTTCAAAGCAACCCTGGCGGCGCTCGCGGATTGTCGTTCCGCCTGCCGCAACGGCCCATTGCCGCTGCCGGCGCGCGTGTTTCGGCTCGTTGCGCTCGGCCTCGGATCCTAGAGCCACTTGTTGATGTAGCTCATGTCCGCCTTGGGCCGTTTCGGCTTCGGGGGCTTGGCCGGCGCCCGATCGTCGGTTTGGACAACCAGGCGGTTTCTTTGCGCGTCGATCGCAACGGCCGTGCCGAGATGGTGGCTGACTTCGCCCAGTATGTGCCCCCTGGCTCCGGTCGGCAGATTCATGATGTTGTCTTCGGCGTAGCCCTTGCCGAGCTTTTCGCGATACTTCTTTCGGGCATAACTTATGGGCTTCTTGCTCCAGCTGCCGCTGGCGCCGGGACTCATTGGGCCGAAGCCAAGGAGGGCCGTCCGGGCATCGAGATCGACGATGAAATACCACTTATTCGATCCGTTCCCGGTGTAGGTCAGAGCAGTGCAGTTCAGTTCTGTCGTCATGGGTGTCTCCGACAGGGCTTGCTGGACGACGGAAACAGGGCGCCCGTCACGCCGGTGCGTCCTGTTTCGATGGCTTCCGGGCTCTCCGGCGAGTCGGCGGATTGTTAGAGCCACCGATTGATCTGGCTCAGTCGCCCTTCTGCGCGCTTCGGGCCGCGCTTGCCTGACCCGCCGGTTTGACCCTTCTTCGCCGCGCCCGGCGTTCTCGACGGGATCGAGGTGTTGGAGTGCACAACGATACAGTCATCCTCGAACGTCACGGCGGCGCCCGGGTACCAGCGTGAGATCTGGGCTTCGATAGCGTTCGTCGCCGTCTGCACGACGTCCTCGTACGAGGTCATCTTCGGCAGCGTCCGGCCGAGAGCGGAAATGACGTCGCCATGGATCTGCGGATCGGAGAAGACGTTGCCGACATAGACCTGGATCGCGGTTAACTCTCCATTGAGCTGCCAGTCGAGCGTACGACCCGGCAGGATGTCCGCCCGGATCAGACGCAGCTCTTCGGGGAGGTTGTCGTGCGGATCTGCCGCCTCGAGGAGAATGGCTAGCTGGGTTCCCGTGCGGCCGATGGCAATGCTGTAACTTGCGAGCTTGATCGTGCTGTTTGCCATGATCTAAGA
>Ga0310821_100666_pt1 | contig 14796 bp, 15 predicted proteins | sample P4_ome_FD_201300 | JGI IMG/M metagenome (GOLD analysis project Ga0310821, IMG submission 201300) | Sorghum-adapted microbial communities from Joint BioEnergy Institute, Emeryville, California, United States - P4_Day56_Rep1 | ecosystem: Engineered > Bioreactor > SSF (Solid state fermentation) >... | reverse complement strand
TAAGAGAATCGTTCCTTTCTCGGTATTTGTTGTTATGGTGACTTCATTATACCAAAAAGAACGATTTTCTTCTTTTTTTATGTGGAAGAGGCTGTCCCGAAGGTACTTTTGGGACAGCCTCTTTTAATTCGTAAAAGCAGAAAAAACCGTGAGTTTTTCTTCTTATTTTTCCAGTTCGCTGTGCTTACGCGAGTATAAGAAGTATACAACTAATCCGATAGCCAGCCAGATGACAAATGCAGTCCACGTTTCAGGCGGCAAGTTAATCATCAGGTAACCGCAGGTTAAAATAGAAAGCACAGGGATTAGCGGTACAGCCGGTACGCGGAAAGCGCGCGGCAGCTCCGGATGGGTTCGCCGCAGTACGATGACGGCGACCGATACGAGCACGAACGCCGACAGGGTTCCCATATTGACCAGATGAGCAAGAGTGCCGAGGTCGATAAAGGCTGCAATCAGCGCCGCAATGAATCCGGTTGCCCATGTATTCACATACGGTGTTTTGAATGTCGGGTGTACCTTTGAGAAAAACGTCGGAAGCAATCCGTCACGGCTCATTGCAAAGGAGACGCGAATTTGGCCGTAGAGCATAACGATGAGAACGGTCGTCATCCCGGTAATGGCACCGAGCGAAATCAAGCCGGCGAACGCATCTTTTTGAATGTAAGTCAGTGCGAACGCTACAGGATGATTTACATTAAGCTGATTGTACGGCACAATACCTGTTAGAATGGCCGAAACTGCAATGTACAGGATGGTACATATAACCAGTGAGCCAATAATACCACGCGGCAAATCGCGCTGCGGATTGCGCACTTCTTCTGCTGCGGTAGATACTGCGTCGAATCCGATATAAGCGAAGAATACAGTGGCGGCACCGGCTACCACTCCGGAGAAGCCGAACGGCATGAACGGTGTCCAGTTCTCCGGCTTAACATACCATACACCAATGACGATGAATAGCAGAACGACCGCAATTTTGATTACTACCATAATATTGTTGACACGCGCACTTTCCCGGATGCCCCTGCCCAGCAGCCAGGTTACGATCATGATGATAATAAAGGCGGGCAGGTCCATAAATCCACCTTTGCCCGCTCCCGGCAATTGGCACTGTAGAAGCAAATTCTGCATAGCATAAAGCGGCAAACGCACAGGCTAATCCGGAAAGAATGAACGAGATAACAAGAGCAGGGCCGGCGTGTTCTGCGGCAGCGACCCCCGTCAAAACGAAAATACCGGTTCCGATGATAGCACCGACACCCAGCATGGCCAGATCGAGTGCCCCGAGTGAACGCTTCAGCCCTGTTTCTTTACGCTGGCCAAGCATTGCATCGATTGGTTTTCTGCGAAATAGTTTATTCATATTGTCCTCCTCTGGTTGGTACATTGCGCTACTCATAAATTATTTATCTGTTATGTTATGAGTAATATAAAAATTATAACCGAAAGACAGTATACGAAAAGTTCAAACAAATATCAATGCAACTTTTTTGAAATTTTAAAACAAAATCCTGGAATTGAAATGTATGTTCGTATTTCCTGATATGGTGTACAATAAAAGAATCGAGGTTTGTTGTAGGAGCAGGAGGAACTGGGAATGATTGATTTTATCGAAGGCCAGGTTGCCTATGTGGAAACCGATTGCGTCGTGGTCATGTCACATGGTGTTGGCTATCGCATTTTCTCGGGCAATCCGTTTCAATATCGTGAAGGGGAGCATGAAACAGTACGGATATATACACATCATTATGTACGTGAAGATGCCGTCCATCTGTACGGTTTTTCGACGCGGAACGAGCGGGATTTATTTCGCAAGCTGTTAGACGTATCAGGCATCGGGCCTAAGGGAGCGCTGGCGATGATTTCAGCCGGGACGCCCGAGCAGATTATTGCTGCCGTGACCCAGGAAAATATCGAATTTCTGACACGCTTCCCGGGTGTCGGCAAGAAGACCGCACAACGAATCATTCTGGATTTGAAAGACAAGCTTAAGGCGCTGCCTGTCCAGGAGAAAGCGGTGATTCAAGTGGAAGGAGAGCCGGAAGCTCTGCCAGGAAATCAACCGACGCTCTTCCATGCGTTCGAAGAGCCGAAGCAGGAGGCGATGGAGGCGCTCGGCGCGCTTGGCTATAGCCAGGCGGAAATCCAAAAAGTCATGAAAAAACTGGAGAAAGAGGGAGCCGATCTGGCTTCTACAGACAGGATTGTCAAACGAGCGTTGCAGTTATTTTTAACAACGTAAGGGGGGATAAATAGTGGAGGAAAGAATGATTTCCGCCCATGCGCATGACATGGAGGAATCCAATATGGAATTCAGCCTCAGACCCCGCTATCTGGCCGAATACATTGGCCAGAACCAGATTAAAGAGAACCTTAAGGTTTTCATCGAGGCGGCCAAGTTGCGCAGCGAAGCGCTTGATCATGTACTGCTGTACGGACCGCCCGGACTCGGAAAAACGACACTGTCCATGATTATCGCCAATGAGCTGGGCGTTAACCTGCGCACGACGTCCGGACCGGCAATTGAACGGCCTGGTGATCTGGCCGCGATTCTGACCGCGCTCTCGCCTGGCGATGTGTTGTTTATCGATGAAATTCACCGCCTGCCGCGCAGCGTAGAAGAGGTGCTGTATCCTGCAATGGAGGACTTTGCGCTTGATATCGTTATCGGCAAGGGACCGGGTGCCAAATCGGTGCGTCTCGATCTCCCGCCGTTTACGCTCGTTGGCGCAACGACCCGTGCAGGGATGTTGTCTGCGCCGCTAAGAGATCGTTTCGGTGTAGTGAGCCGACTTGAGTATTATACGACGGACGAGCTTGCCTATATTGTGATGCGGGCGGCTGAATTGTTCGATGTCGAGATTCGCGGTGAAGGGGCGGAAGAGATTGCGCGCCGTTCGCGCGGGACGCCGCGAATCGCGAACCGACTGTTGAAACGGGTGCGTGATTTCGCGCAGGTGCAGGGCAACGGTGTGATCACCGGAGAACTGGCGTGTGAAGCACTGGAGCGTATCCAGGTAGACCGGATGGGATTGGATGAGATTGATCACAAGCTGCTGCGCTCTATTATGGACACATTCGCCGGTGGGCCGGTTGGTCTTGATACACTGGCTGCGACCGTAAGTGAAGAAGCGGCGACCATCGAAGATGTATGTGAGCCATATCTCATGCAGATTGGCTTCTTGCAGCGAACACCGCGTGGGCGTGTAGTTACGCCGCACGCCTATCATTATTTCGGCAGGGAGGTGCCAGGCGTATGAATCCGGTAGCGAAAATGCTGGTTATCTTCGGCGTTATCCTCATCATTATCGGCCTCATCTGGCAGGTGGGAGGACGATTTCTGAATCTGGGACGTCTGCCGGGGGATATTGTCGTTGAAAAAGAGAATTTTCGATTTTATTTTCCGGTTATGACCAGTATCATTGTAAGCGTGGTTCTTTCTCTTCTGTTCTATCTGTTTCGTTTTTTCCGTTAAATGCAAAAAACCAGAGGAGATTTAAGGATGAAACAAGAGAAAGGTTTATTCGGGCAGCGTATATGGCGCATCGTGGATCAGACAAAAACACATCCTTCGTTTCATGCGCTGTATTCATTTGCGATGGATGACACGCTATGTACATCCGTGCGCTTGAAACACAGTCCAGCGACGCTGCGTGCCTGGGTCCATCACCAAAATGTCGTGATGGGCAATGTCGATTACAAACTGCAGGGTATTGAACAAGGATTGGCTTATTTGAAGGAGCGCGGTTATCTGCCGGTGGTGCGGAACTCAGGCGGGGCGGCGGTAGTACTTGATGACGGTGTTTTGAATCTGTCGCTTATTCTCCCTACAGAAGACGTGTTTACAGATATTCATGCCGGTTATCGGGCGATGGTCGAGTTTATTGAACAGATACTTATGCCTTATGGCGTGACGGTTGAAACGGGAGAAGTACAGGGATCGTATTGTCCCGGAGATTTTGACGTCGCTATCGACGGGCGGAAGTTCGGGGGATTAGCTCAGCGCAGACGGCGCGGTGCGGTCGCTGTACAGGCGTTTCTGCTGGCGGACGGCAGCGGAGGGGAGCGGGCGGAGCTTGTGCGCGGCTTCTATGCAGCGGCCGCCCGGGAAGGTGATACATATCCTGTAGTGCGCCCCGAGACCGTCGCTTCTCTATCTGAACTTACTGGTACGCCGATTTCCTGTGCCGATTTGTTGCGTCGAGCCGTACATGTAGTAAAGACGCATGCGGAGCAGGTTGAATTTTCACAACTGCTGCCCGAAGAGGCGGAAGAATTCGCCGCCAATACGGCAGATATGGAAACACGCAATCCGCATTTGCATATATAAAGGATTTTTCTGCGACCTTTTTCCTCTTTGCTCGTCTAAATTAATAGACTTGGAAAATTAAGCTAGAGTTTCTGGTAGAATGTCCATAGATATATAGAAATTCTAGAGGGAGAAAGGTTGATAAATAGATGAAATTGGGGAAAGTACTTCCGGTTGTATTGAGTCTCGGTCTTATGCTGCCGTTCGCCGGCCCGGCGCACGCCGCGGAAGAGCCGGTTGTAAAGGTGGAGTTAACGGCTCCGTTTGCGCTGAGTTCGACGGAAGCATTGACGACAATGACGTTTACCGTTAACGGCAATTATACGGTGGAGGGGCAGCCGTCGTTCATCCTGATTGCGGGACAGAAGTATTTCGTGCAACTGGAAAATGGAGCGCTTAGTCTCTATCGATTCGGACAAATGGGTATGCCTGTTCCGCTTGTCCAGGGAGTCAGTACACTTACGCTAACACCGTCGCTTCCGGATGGAGAAGCCGCCACTTTAAAAGTGGAAGGGAAAACAGAATATTCTTATCGCGGTGGGCTGGAATTGCGTGTTGGATATAAAGGAACGATCCAGCGCATCATCCCGATTAATATCGTCGGGATGGAAAACTATCTCAAAGGAGTCGTACCGAGCGAGATGTACACCAGCTGGAACCGGGAAGCGCTGAAAGCTCAGGCAGTGGCAGCGCGCACATACGCCGTACGTAAGCTCAACACGCAACCAGGTGGTTATATTAACGATACAGTTCAGTATCAGGTGTATAAAGGCGTAACAAATGAGAATCAAAATTCCAATCTGGCGGTTGAGGAAACAAAAGGGGAAGTTCTCTCATACAATGGAAGCTTAATTGACGCGGTGTACAGCTCCAGCAACGGTGGTTACACGGAAGCGGCCGAGAATGTGTGGAAGGGTTCAGGTGTACCCTACCTGACAGCCAAGCCGGATCCGTATGATGCGGCCAGCGGGACGAAAGATCGGAGCTGGCAGCAGACGCTGACACTGGCCCAACTTCAGGATAAAATCAAGAACCGAACACCGGCTGTAGGTACGATAAAGAAAATAGAGGTAAAACAAACGTATCCTTCTGGACGAGTTGCGGATTTGGCCATTGAAGGAGATAAGGGCGAGCTTCACCTATCCAAAGATGAGGCACGCACGGTACTCGGATTAAGAAGCGCACGCTATACCGTGCAGGCGAATTATAGCACACCGACACCCGCATCCGTTAAAGAACTGCTGGCCATCAACAGTGATGTGACCACGGCACGCAAAGAGGCGGGCGGTTTGGTAATTGCCAGCAGCACCACTACTAAGGCAAGCACAGGCGCAAATCTTGTAATTCAAGGAGCAGAACAAAAGAAAGCCGTAAGTCAGAGCGGGAACGGTACGGCCAGCCAACCGGTGCTTACTTCCGTTACGTTTAACGGCAGCGGATACGGGCACGGCGTCGGCATGAGCCAGTGGGGTGCCCAGCAAATGGCGAAAGAAGGCAAAACGTATCGGGATATTCTGGACTTCTATTATGCCCCCGCGCAAATCACCGGAGGATACGGAACGCAAAATTAATGCGCTGGGCCATGTCTATTTCTTGCATGAACGAGAAAAAATCGGTATGATAAAGAACGTTATACTGATGACTGAAAACAAAGTTGAGGGATAGACAGTGGATGTCAACGATTTCGATTTTTATTTGCCGGAAACGCTCATTGCGCAGAATCCGCTCCCGGATAGAACAAGCTCGCGTCTGCTTGTGCTCGATAAGCGGACCGGCGAAGTAGAGCACCGGACGTTTACCGATTTAAAACGCTATTTGAAAGCCGGCGACACGCTCGTGCTTAATGACACGAGGGTGATTCCTGCCCGGCTTTTTGGCGTGAAAGAAGGAACCGGTGCCCATATTGAAGTGCTGCTGTTAAAGCCGCTTGGAGAGGACCGCTGGGAGACGCTCGTTCGACCAGGTAAGAGAGTAAAGCCGGGTACACGCATTGTATTTGGTGATGGTCTGCTTATCGCCGAGTGTGAAGAAAGTACGGATGTGGGCGGACGTGTGGTTCGGTTTGAATACGACGGTATTTTCAATGAACTGCTGGATCAGCTCGGCGAGATGCCGCTGCCGCCGTACATTAAAGCCCAGCTTGAAGACAACGAACGATATCAGACCGTGTACGCGAAACATCGCGGATCCGCCGCTGCACCGACTGCGGGCCTTCACTTTACGGAAGAATATCTTGAAGAGCTGAAGGCGATGGACGTAAACCTTGCGTTCGTTACCCTGCATGTCGGACTCGGGACGTTTCGCCCGGTCTCAGTCGATACCGTAGAAGAGCATGAGATGCACAGCGAGTTCTATACACTGACGGAAGAAAATGCGCGCATAATTAATGAAACCAAAACGAACGGCGGACGTATTATAGCCGTAGGGACCACATCCTGCCGTACGCTCGAGACGATCGGCCGAAAACACGGCGGCAAATTGGTCGCGGAAGAAGGATGGACAAGCATCTTCATCTATCCGGGTTATGAGTTCTCCGTCATTGACGGGCTGGTAACCAACTTTCATCTGCCGAAATCGACGCTCGTCATGCTGGTAAGTGCGCTGGCGGGCCGGGAGAATATTTTGCGCGCATACGATGAAGCGGTTCGACAAGAATATCGCTTTTTCAGTTTCGGCGACGCCATGCTAATTTTATAAAAAAATGCATGAGGTAAGATATCCTGGCAACCACAACAAGGATATCGATTCGTCAAGTGTAATGTATATAGGAGGATACCAACATTGGCAGTACGCTATGAATTAATAAAGACATGCAAGCAGACCGGCGCGCGGCTCGGCAAACTGCATACGCCGCACGGCACGATTGACACACCGATCTTCATGCCGGTCGGTACGCTGGCAACAGTAAAGACGATGACCCCGGAAGAGCTGAAGGAGATGGAAGCGCAGATTATTCTGGGCAATACGTATCACCTCCTCCTGCGTCCCGGCCATGATCTGGTGGCGGAAGCGGGCGGTCTTCATTCGTTTATGAATTGGGATCGCGCCATTTTGACGGATAGCGGAGGATTTCAGGTATTCAGTCTGAGCAATTTGCGTCAGATTGATGAAGAAGGAGTTTCGTTCCGTTCCCATCTGAGCGGAGAGAAGCTGTTTATCAGTCCGGAGAAAGCGATAGAGATTCAGAACGCACTTGGAGCGGATATCATTATGGCATTTGACGAATGCGCTCCGTATCCTGCCGATCCTGAATACGTAAAACCGTCCATGGAGCGGACAACCCGCTGGGCGGAGCGCTGTTTGAAAGCCCATAAGCGTCCGCATGATCAAGCGCTGTTCGGCATCGTGCAGGGCGGCATGTACCGTGAACTGCGCGAGCAGAGTGCGCGCGATATTACATCGCTCGATTTCCCGGGATATGCAATCGGCGGTTTAAGTGTAGGGGAGCCGCATCATCTGATGTATGAAGTGCTAGATTATACCGTACCGCTTCTGCCTGCGAATAAGCCTCGCTATCTGATGGGGGTCGGCTCTCCGGATGCGCTGATTGAAGGGGCGATTCGCGGTATCGATATGTTTGACTGCGTGCTGCCGACGCGGATTGCGCGTAACGGGACATGCATGACGAGCCAGGGTCGTCTGGTGATTCGCAACGCGAAGTATGCGCGCGACTTCAGCCCGCTTGACCCGAACTGCGATTGTTATACGTGCCGCAATTATACGCGGGCGTATATCCGCCATCTAATTCATTGTGATGAGATTCTTGGCGTGCGGCTGACGACGTATCATAACCTGCATTTCCTTATCAACATGATGAAGCAGGTACGCCAGGCGATTATGGACGATCGTCTGGGCGATTTCCGTGACGAGTTCTTCGCCAGATACGGTATTACGGAAACGCGAGGTTTCTAGATATGGAATTTCGCCGGTACTCTGTTTTTTCAGCATAAGACAAACCTATATGTTTTAGAAAAGAACGTGGACTGGCAAGAATATATGTAATAAAAAAGGAGGAGTATCATGAGCGCGGGTATGCAGCAAATATTATTGTGGGTGGTCATGTTTGCCATCTTCTATTTCTTGTTGATTCGTCCGAATCAGAAGCGTCAAAAGCAGCGCAATGCAATGCTTGCGGCACTGAAAAAGGGGGACCGAATCATCACGATCGGCGGTCTGCATGGCACAATTGACCTGATTAATGAAGAAAATAATACCATCGTTGTCAACGCCGGTGGCCAGAAGCTGACATTCGAGAAGATGGCCGTACAATCCGTTGTCGGCGAAAATGTACAGAAGTAGCCGGCTGTACAGAAAACGACCATGGCATCTCAGCCGCACCCCCGGCATGAAAATGAGGGGAAGAGCGGCTGACTTTTGTGGTACGAAGGAAAAGAGAGGAAAGAAGGAGGAGAGGATTTCAATGATGAAAAAGGCGAACGCCTTTTTCTTCCCTGGATCTCATTTCCTCTTTCTCCCCTTCTTTCCTCACAATTTTCACAGGAATAAAGAAGGCTAATAATAAGGAAGCGGGTGCCCCCCGCTTTTTTTCGTGTTATATTCTATGAGGAAGCGCACAAGTCAAGTTTTTGGACCTTTTTCTACTAACTTAAAGCTATTTGATAGGCTGCGCTTATTTCTTCGACAAGTTAACTCCGATGATTCCCCCGACTGCCGCAACCAGGAATGCGAGCAGAAGGTGATAGAGGCTGCTTATACCGAGTTTGGCATCGAAGCCGAGGAAGCTGAGCAATGTGATGAAGATGGAATAGAGAATGCCGGTCATGCCGCCGTAGTACCAGCCTTTCATGCCGCCGCGCTTGCCGGAGACGAAACCGCCGACGAACAGGGCAAGCCCGTTTACCGTGTAGACGGCAGTCGGAAGGGAAGATTCGCGTGTTTCGGTAAAGGCGAGAATGAGAGAAGTAACGACGGCACCGAGTAGAACAATGGTGAAAGTATAGATAAATCCGGCCAGCATGGGAAGCTTTATTTGGCTCATTTTCAGCATGGGATACACCTCGCTTTTTTGTACAATCCTATGAATAGGGAGGACGAATTATGCTGAGGACTGCGCCATTTTGTGTGAAAACCATGAAATCATTCCCTTGTTTTCTTCCCTCTTTTCCTGCGTACCGTAAAAGTTATCTGTCCTTCCCGTGATGTTCATGCCGGGGTTGCTGCTGAGAAGCTATGGTGGTTTTTTCCATATTTCTGTTTGAAAGCGTGGATGTTTTTTCGTATGATGATAAAAGCAGCGGGCGTGCCCAGCGCCTGCCTGCCTGTATGACAGGGGGTGGAAATTTGTGATTAAAACATATTTTTATAACCATTCACAGCAAGCGATGCAGCATGACGTCGACCTGAATCAGGTGCATAGCTTCCTGCGCTCGCCGGAAGATCTGCTCTGGATTGATCTGTACGACGTGGGCAACGACGAGCTGCAGTATGTGGCCGACATTTTCGGGTTTCACCCACTGGCGATCGAAGACTGCCTGCATGTAAGCCCCCGGGCAAAAGTCGACGACTATGAAGACTATTATTTTTTCGTCATTCATGCTCTCCGCTACAATGAGGAAAGCGATAATGAGATTACTACACTTGAGCTGAATGTATTCTTAGGACTGAATTATATTGTAACGATTCATAAACGGCCCATGCCTTCGATCGGGCGGATTGCGGCGACAAGCCTGCACAGCAAGCAGTTTATGAACCGGGGGCCGGATTTTCTGCTATATTCCATTGTCGATGGTATTACGGATGAATATTTTCCGATTATGGACCGGATTAGCGTCCGGATTGACGAATTGGAAGATGAAATCTACGAACATCAAATGGAAGAGATTACCGAGGAATTCCTGGCACTGAAGCGGACCATCATTTTAATCCGCCGCGTAATCCTGCCGCAGAAGAGAATTTTCGCACCTGTAAATGGGACCATGTTGTTTGAAATCAATGAGGAAAACATTCCGTTCTATATCGACTTAGTCGACCATCTTGAACGCATCGTCGATTCGACGGAGACGTTTCGCGATCTCGTAAACGGAGCGCTTGATACGTACTACTCTATCGTAAGCGCCAAGACGACGGAGACCATGCGGATTCTGACGATTATTTCTACTATCATGATGCCGCTTACGTTTATTACCGGACTGATGGGCATGAATGTGCCTTTGCCGGGAGAGGAAAAGGCATACAGCTTCTGGATAATCATGGCTGTATTATTCACCGTAATCGCCCTTATGCTTCTTTATTTCAAACGAAAGCGCTGGCTGTAGAAAAGCAGACAAAAAAAGGCTGTCTTTCCGACGTCTGGAAGAACGCCATTCGGTACAGAGGAAATAACGCCTTATTTTCTGTCTGCTTTTGGTTTTTTAGCGTTTAGGAAGGAAATGGGCAAGTGCCGCTCCGACCCATGGAATACGCTGCACATCCTGCTTGCCGAGCACCCGCAGCCAGATAAGCAGCAGCGTATAAATGATAAGCCCCAGACAGGAGGCGAGCAGCATCGCTTGTGATAAATCCATCAAATGCGACCAGTAGCGTGTCATATGCAGGGTGGTATAACCGGAAAGCGCTACGCTGAATGCCACTTTAGCCAAATCTTTTACTTCTATTGTGAAGCCCGTGATTTTGCTGATGCTGAAGAAATGCAGGAGCGTTACCGATAGAATGCTGATATTGACCGAGAGTACCACTCCGTCAACGCCAAGCTCCGGACGAGATGCGAGCAGAAAGATGGCGGCCGTTTTCAACAGAGCGCCGATGATGGTGTTGCGCATTGCCACCTTCGCATGATCAAGCCCTTGAAGTGCGGCCTGCAGCGGCGCCTGAAAATACAGAAAGATAGAGTAAGGGGCCATCAGCTTCAGAAAATGCCCGACTTTTTCATCGTGATACAACAGGGTGGCCAACGGTTCGGCAAAGACATACAGCAGGGCGGCGCAGGGGGCACCGATGACGAGTGCCAGCCGAACGGATTGATAGATTCGACGATAGATAAGTTTGTCATTTTTTTGTGCAGCGGCTTCCGCGACAGCAGGAACGAGCGAAACTGAAAGCGAATACGTAATAAAAGTCGGAAAGAGTAAGAGAGGAATGGCCATTCCAGCCAGCTGACCGTAAAAGCTGGTTGCGGTGCTCGCAGAAATCCCGGCCAGTAAAAGGCTCTGCGCAACGACAATCGGCTCGATAAAAAATGTCAACGAGGCAACGATCCGGCTGGTCGTAACCGGGATTGAGATATCAAGGAGGCTGCGGAAGGTATCACGGTTCTTATCCAGCAGACCGGACAGGCTGTGCCGTTTCAGCAGTTTCGGTAAGCGCTGTCTGCGGAACTGGAGGAAGAGGCTTAGCATGCCGACGCCTTCTCCGAGGACGACACCGATCATTGCGCCCGCCGCAGCGTATTCCACCCCGTGAGGCATAAGCCAGGATGCGAGAATGATGACGGTAAACATGCGGACAATTTGTTCTACGACCTGCGAGCTTGCGGTCGGCACCATGTTCTGTTTGCCTTGAAAATAGCCGCGCAGCACCGAGGATACGGCAACAATGGGCACGATGGGTGCAATGGCTATGAGCGGATAAAATGCCCGTTCGTCAGTAAGGAAATAACGGGAAATTACGGAAGCGCCCACCAGCATGATCGCGGTGAAGACAATGCTAAGTACGAATACGATAACGAGGGACATTTGCAGGATAGCCCGTACCTTTCCGCTCTCTCCCTGCGCATCCGCTTCGGCGATGAGCTTGGACACCGAGACGTTTAAACCAAAGGTGGCGAGGGAGATAATCAGGACAAACGTCGGGACTGCCATCTGATACAGTCCAAGACCTTCCGCCCCGATAATCCGGGCCAGCATAACCCGATTGATAAAGCCGAGTACTTTGACAATCAGACCGGCAAGAATAAGAATGAGCGTTCCTTTCATAAATGTTTGTTTCGTCATAATATGTCCTCTCTTTTCCCATGCATATTTGTTGACAGCATATGCATGTACCCCAAGCAAACATGCCTGAAATTAACGGAGACAGGAGGCTTTACCTATGATACAGAAACAGCCGCTTGACGAGAAGCTGGCGTACGTGTGCGAGATTAAAGTACAAGAATTTGCAATGCTGGGTTATGAGGATATTACAATGGAAGAAATCTGGGAGTGTGTTTCGGAAAAATATAAGGAAATGCCGCCGCTTCACAAGGTGGTCAACGACATTTTGTCCTTAAAGCCCGGCCGCTGGATGAACTGGATGACCATGCGTGCGTACAAAGGCGGGTCAATGTAAGAAAACGTGAACAATTTGTCATTTGATTTTACGAAACAAATGTTTTGCGTATACGTAAAAGATAACGGGCCGCACAAAAAGTGGTGTGCGCTCGTTTTCTTTTGTTTCTACGGATGTTTAGCTGTGAAGCAGAGGAGAGTATAGAGTATAGCTTCTATGCCCTGTTGAATTTCCTTTAAGGGGAAGGGTAAATTGACAGTGAAAAATAGGAGTGGCTATAATAAAATGTATTGCTTGAAAAAGGAGGAACTACGGGAGATGATTAAGTGGAGTCGTCTTGTTACTCTCCTCGTTATTGTAGCTGTTGTTTTTGCTACGGTTGCTTTGACTGGGAAAAAAGTAGCGATGGGCACGACCCTCGGCCTGGATTTACGCGGGGGATTTGAAATATTATATGAGGTGTCGCCCCTCGATGAAAAACAGAAGGTGACGAAACAAACATTAATAGACGCAACGAAGGCGCTGGATAATCGGGTGAATAAGCTGGGAATAGCCGAGCCGGAGATTCAGGCAGAAGGCGAGAACCGGATCCGTGTCCGCCTGGCCGGTGTTACAGATCAGGAAAAAGCCCGTGATATGATTGGAAAGCCTGCGAATTTGACGTTCCGTGATATGCAGGGAAATATACTAATGAGCGGAAGCGATTTGGCGGAGAATGGTGCGCAGGGCGTACTGGATCCGCAGACACAGCAGCCGGTTGTGACGCTGCAGTTTAAAGACCCGAAGAAGTTCGCTAACGTAACCCAGAAATACGTAGGACAGCCAATGGCCATCTTCCTTGACGAACAGTTAATTACTGCGCCGGTCATCCAGCAAGTAATTCCGAACGGAACTGCCCAGATTGATGGACAGAAGGACATCCAGGAAGCCAAGGATTTGGCCGCTATCCTTAATGCTGGCGCACTGCCGGTGAAAATGAAGGAAGTATTCTCGACAAGCGTCGGGGCGAAGCTGGGACAAGAAGCGCTTGAGAGCGGAATAGAAGCTGGTGTTGTCGGTACACTCATCGTTTTCCTGTTCATGATTGTGTACTACCGAATGCCGGGCTTCATCGCCTGCATTACAGTAGTGGCATATATCTATTTGCTGCTTTTATTGCAAAACCTTATGGGTGTTACGCTTACGCTGCCGGGCATTGCTGCCTTTATTCTCGGGATTGGTATGGCCGTGGACGCAAATATTATTATGTATGAAAGAATTAAAGAAGAATTGCGGAGCGGTAAATCGTATTTATCCGCACTGCGTGCCGGTTCTAAACGTTCATTGGGCACCATTCTTGATGCCAATGTTACGAGTATTATCGGTGCATTGGTTTTGTTCTACTTCGGATCGAGTGCGATCCGCGGCTTTGCGGTGACTCTCATCTTAAGTATTCTCGTCGGCCTGTTCACGTCGGTGGCTGGTGCCCGTTTCTTGATGGGTCTGGCGGTACGCTCAAACCTGTTTAATAAACCTTCTTATTACGGAGTAAAGGAGCGTGACATCCGTGAACTATGATTTTAGTAACTATAAATTCGATTTCGTAAAACATAGAAAAAAGTATTTTCTTGTTTCTGCTGTGCTGATTATTGCCGGGATTATTTCACTTCTAACGATCGGATTGAATCTTGGAGTCGACTTTAAAAGCGGGACAAGGGTGCAGGTGCAAATCGGCAAAACGTTTAACGAGTCTGAAGTACAACAAAGCGTGGAACAGGCGGGTCTGAAGCCGGGGAGTGTAACAACGGCGGGCGACAAGAAGGATATGGCTGTGATTCAATTTGCGAAACCGATTCATAAGGATGAATTCGCCAAGCTGACCAAAGCCATGCAGATGAAATACGGCAAAGATGTATCTTTACAGGAGAGCACGGTCAATCCGATTATCAGTCAGGAGCTGGCGCGCTCTGCGCTGTATTCCGTGTTATTGGCTTCGATTGGGATCGTCATCTATATTACGATTCGCTTTGAGTTTCGTTTCGCGTTATCATCGATTATCGCACTCTTGCATAACGTGTTTCTCGTTATTACGTTGTTCAGTCTTTTTCAAATTGAAGTAGAATTAACGTTTATTGCTGCCATTCTAACAATCGTTGGCTATTCGATTCATGATAACATCATCATCTTCGACCGGATTCGTGATAATCTGAAGCATGCTAAACTGAAAACGGTACAAGATGTTGAAGATGTCGTAAATTACAGTATTGGTCAAACGCTGGCCC
>Ga0310821_100660_pt1 | contig 14836 bp, 12 predicted proteins | sample P4_ome_FD_201300 | JGI IMG/M metagenome (GOLD analysis project Ga0310821, IMG submission 201300) | Sorghum-adapted microbial communities from Joint BioEnergy Institute, Emeryville, California, United States - P4_Day56_Rep1 | ecosystem: Engineered > Bioreactor > SSF (Solid state fermentation) >... | reverse complement strand
GGCAGAGCCTTCTGCTCATCTGGCCCCAGGTGACGGCGATCGTCGCCGAAACGGCGCTGGTGTTCGCCGCTTCCTACGTTACGTTCATGCGGCAGGAGATTCGTTCCCGGTCCTGATGTCCGTGCGGCAAAGCCGAAAGGCGCAAACCGCATTTTGTACTTCAAGCCGAAAAGCGCAAAACCGCATTTCATCCTTCGAGCCAAAAGGCGCAAAACCGCCTCCCGCCCTTCGCGGCGGAAGGCGGTTTTTTTATGGCTTATTGCGCTTCAAAACAACAAAACGCCTATCGCCTGTCCGCAAAAACCGATTTTACCAGCCCAAAAACATATATTGACTCGATATATATTGGGTCGATATAATATCAGCGAAGAGCAACCGGCAAGACCCACTTTTTCAACGGGAGGTACGCATTGAATACTCAGGATGTCATTTTGGGCCTGCTGCACAAACGTCCGATGTCCGGATACGAGATCAAGAGCCGCTTCGAAATGCCGTTTTCGTACTTTTTTGACGCCAGTTACGGCACGATCTATCCGGCGCTCGCCAAGCTGGAGCAGCAAGGCTTCATTACGAAGGAAAGCGTTCAGCAGGAAGGACGGCCGAACAAGAACGTGTATTCGCTGACGGACAAAGGGCGCAATCGGTTCCGGGAATATATGGATTCCCCGATCGAGGAAGCGTCGTTTCGGTCCGACTTCATGGTGAGATTGTTTTTCGGCGAATATCAGGACGCTTCCACGATGGCTGCATGGATTCGGAAAGAACTCGATAAAGCCGAGACGAGGCTGGAAACATTGCAAACGCGCAAAGCCGACTGGCAGCCGCACATGAGCCCAACCCAGCTGCTTTGCATCGATCTCGGGATCGCGTCAACCCGCGCCGAAATCGAGGTTCTGCAGCAATGGCTGGACCAATATGCGAATTCAAATTCCCCGGATGGTGATGAATCGACATGACGGAAAAAGCAAACCGCAAAAACGCCCTGATCATTTTGGCCATGGCCCTCGGCATGCTGATGGCCTCGCTGGACAACACGATCGTTTCGGCTTGCATCGATAAGGTGATCCAGGATATCCACGGCTTCGACAAAATGACCTGGGTATTCACGGCCTATATGCTTGCTTCCACGAGCACCATGCTTATTTTCGGCAAGCTGTCCGACTTGTTCGGGCGCAAAAAGTTTTTTTTGATCGGCATCGGCCTGTTCATGGTCGGATCCGCTCTCTGCGGTACGGCTGCCAGCATCGAGCAGTTGATCGCGTTCCGGGTCGTTCAGGGCATCGGCTCCGGTTCGATCATGCCGATCGCCTTTTCGATTATTTTCACCCTGTTCGCCGATCCGAAGCATGCCGCCAAGCTGTCCGGCGTCATGGGCGCGGTCTTCGGCCTGTCGTCCGTCGCCGGGCCCCAGATCGGCACGCTGATTGCCGACCATTTAAGCTGGCGCTGGTGCTTCTACGTCAATCTGCCGATCGGCATCGCCTCTTTCCTCGTGCTGCTGTTCGCCTTGTCGGAGTCCCGTTCGGACACCAAGCCCAAAATCGATTACGCGGGCGCCCTGCTTCTGATCGTCTCCACCGTTTCGATTCTGCTTGCCCTCGAGCTGGGCAGCCGGGATTACGGCTGGACTTCTCCTCTTATCGTCGGCCTGTTCGCGCTGGGCGCCGCCGCCTCGGCCCTGTTCCTGTACGCCGAAACGAAAGCGGCCGAGCCGATGCTGCCGCTGTCGATCTTTCGCAACCGCATGGTGCTCGGCACGAGCATTCTCTGTTTCTGCCAGGGGATCATCATGTTTTCGGCCATCACGTATTTGCCGATCTTTGCGGTCGGCGTGCTTCAACGCAGCGGCTCCAACTCGCTCTTGACGCCAATGATGGCTTCGCTGATTTGCGGCGCGATTCTGTCGGGATATCTGCAGACGAAATTCCGTTACCGCACCGTCATGTTCGGCAACATGGCGCTAGGCATCGCCGCTTCGCTGCTGCTCATGAACATGTCCGCTTCGACGCCGTTTTGGCAAGTCGTCGGCATCATGATTTTGCTCGGCCTCGGCGTGATCGGTCCGCTTATGAGCCTGGCCCAAAGTTCGATCGCCACAAACGTCGAAGCGAAGTACATCGGCATCTCCTCCTCCGTCGCCGGCTTCTGGCGGAACATCGGAGGCGTCATCGGCGCTTCCGTCATGGCCGTCATTGTCAACAGCGACCTGAAGGCATCGGCGGTCGAAGCGGGCAGCCGCTTCCGGATTCCCTCCGATCAGCTCGGTGCGCTGACCAATCCGGAAAATGCGATTCACGCCACCGCGAACCTGCCTGCGCAACTGGCGGCCTTCCTGCGCGATGCGCTCGGTTCCGCCGTCAGCCACGGTTTCATTCTGTCGCTGGTCGCCATGATCGCCGGAACGCTGGTCTCCTTGTTTGTCGGCGATTCCCGGCTGACCGCCCGGACGGAGAGCGGCGCAAGCGCCGGACATTCGGGTTGACCCGGATAACCAGTCTCCGTATAAGAACAAACGAACCTCCAACCATCACCGTAAATGTGAGGTTGGAGGTTCATCGTTAAGAAAGACAGCCCCGCGTCCCTTCTCTGCAGCCGCCTCGCAAGACGCCGGAACGTGTGGCGCGCGGACGCTTCAGCGGCATCGTTCTTCGCCCGAGATTTTACCTTAACTCCCCCGTATCGTGCGCCATCCGCCTTTTTCCCGGTATCCCGTCCGCTCAGGCTCGTCTGTTAAGCAGGATCGTCCTGTTCGGTTCCGTTTCGTTTTGCCCGGTTCTGTCTAGTTCTACGTTCGTGTTCTGTCCGTGTCCCATCCAGTTCCAACCGGGGTCCGATCCGGCTCCTGTCTGGATTCGTCCGTTTCCTCTCCGTTGTTTCTCGGTTGCACCTCTAGTTCCCGTTCGTGCATTATCCGTGTCCTTTACGGCTCCAACTCGAGATCCGGTCCGTTTCGTTTTCCGGCTTCTGCTTGACTCTGTCGGCAACCGACGCGTACCTTTTGACTTTGCCTAGCCGCAAACTCGTCCTCGCCTTTCGCATGCCGGATCGCCCATTACGTTTATGCGTGCCGGATACGTTCCAGGGGTTGCGAGGATTGTTGGGGAAATTAGTTGCGCAAAAAGCAACTGCACGGCTACGCTTCTCCTTTTTCGCGCATACAGTTGCTTTTATAGCAATTGGAAGGTCCGGAAACTCGGAGGGCCGGCCGAAACGGGGCTGTAGTTGCAAAAAAAGCAACTGTACGGCTCAATTCCCTTTTTTCGCGCATGCAGTTGCTTTTGTGGCAATTGGAAGACCCGGTAACTCGTATAGCCGCACGGGACGGGGCTGTAGTTGCGCAAACTCGTAGGGACGCCGGGTCATTGTGGTGCAAACGCGTCACACGGGCAAAACCCGGCGAAACCTGGCTAAACCTACGCAAACCTGCCTAAACCCTGCGAAATCCTCATCCAGTTCAATTCCGGTTACGGCTTAGAACCTCTTCGGCAAGGGCGAGAACCAGCTCGGTTGTCTTGACAAGATTGTCCGCCTTGATCCGTTCCTCCGTCGTATGAATGCGCTCGTACCCTACCGCGAGGTTCAAGGTCGGCACGCCCTTGCCGTTGAAAATGTTGGCGTCGCTGCCGCCGCCGGATTTGAACGTTCTCGGCGTCGACCCGATGCGGGAGATCGCCGACTTGGCGATCTGCACCAATTCGTCGTCCTCCGCGAACCTAAACGACGGATACACGATTTCGCTCGTGAATTCCGCTTCCGCCCCGAACTCGCGCGCCGCCGATTCCACCGCCTCGCGCATCGCGGCGATCTGCCGGTGAAGCTTCTCGCTCACGAGGCTCCGCGCTTCCGCTTCCAGCGTGACGTAATCGCACACGATATTGGTCGGACCGCCGCCGGCAAAGCGGCCGATATTGGCGGTCGTCTCCGCGTCGATTCTGCCGAGCGGCATGCGGGAGACGGCTTTGGACGCGACCTGGATGGCGCTGATGCCGTCCTCCGGATTGACGCCGGCGTGCGCGGACCTGCCTTTGATCGCGATCGCGATTTTCGCCTGCGAAGGCGCGGCCACCGCGATGTCGCCGATGCTGCCGTTGGAATCGAGCGCGAAGCCGTATCGGCCGCGCAGCCGGTCCGCGCTCATCGCCTTTGCGCCGACCAGTCCGGATTCCTCGCCGACCGTGATGACGAACTGGATCGGGCCGTGCGGCAGGTCCCGCTCCCGGATGACGCGCAGCGCTTCGAGCATTGCGGCCAGCCCGGCCTTGTCGTCGCTGCCGAGAATTGTCGTACCGTCGCTGCGAATGTACCCGTCGTCGTCAAGCCTGGGCTTGATTCCCTTCCCCGGCGCGACCGTATCCATATGCGAGGTGAGCAGCAGCACGGGCACCGCTTCGTTCCCGGGGCTGGCCGGCAGCCAGGCGAACAGGTTACCCGCGCCGTGCCCGGTCTTCTCCTTGGCGTCGTCCTCGGTCACTTCGCAGCCAAGCGCGGAGAACTTTGCCTGCAGCACCCGGCTAATGTCCTGTTCGAACCCGGTCTCGCTGTCGATTTGAACCAATTCCATAAACTCGCGGATGAGCCGTTCCCGCTGAACCATCGTCTCTCCTCCCGAACTCGCCTTCGCTCCCCTTATGCGTTAAAATATAGGATAGCGAAGGCTTTCGTATGCCAAAAAAACCTATTTTCGATAAACAAAGGATGGAGACCATGAACAAACGCTTGTTCAAAATTGTCGTTTACTTGATGCTGTTTGCCATGATCGCCTCAACCGTGCTGATGTCCATCGGTTCGCTGGTCGGCTGAACCACGTTTTCGTAACCGAACACCCGGGCAAAATGGGGCAGCAGACGTCCGGCGATGTCAAACACGTCCATCTCGCGGCCCGTCAAGGCTTCCAGTGACGTAACGCCATACTCGCTGATGCCGCAAGGCACGATTCCCTGGAATCCTTCGGTTTCCACTTGGCGCTTGACATTCAAGGCGAATCCGTGGCTGGTGACAAAGCCTCTCCGGGTCCGCGCCCGGTTGAATTTGACGCCGATGGCGGCGATTTTTACATCTCCGACCCAAACGCCGGTATATTCCGGCTTGCGTCCGCCCTCGATGCCGAACTCCGCAAGCAGCCCGATGATCGCTTCTTCCAGGTTGCGCAAATAGGCGTGCAGGTCGAGACCGACCGCATCCAGATACAGCAGCGGGTATCCGACGAGCTGTCCCGGACCGTGGTAGGTGATGTCGCCTCCGCGGTCGATGTTGTACACGGCGATTCCCCTGCGCTTCAGTTCCTCCGGCCCGAGCAGCAAATGCTCCGGATGCCGGTCCGTGCCAAGCGTGTAGGTCGGCGGATGCTCCAGCAGCAATAGCGTGTCTGCGAGCTGCTGCCGATCGATCTCCCGGACGAGGCGCTTCTGGAACTCCCATGCTTCCCCGTAATCGACACGCCGCACGCAAACCGCCGACAACGTCTTCTTCATGATAACCGCCTCCCGAATTTTGCAGGTCAAATCTCAAGCAGCGACGGCTAAGGACCGCCCGGCCAACGCGCAAAGGCGGGCGGAACGGTCCTTGAACCCTTTCGTCAATACAGCTTCGTATTCACATTGTAGCTTTCCAGATTGGCTTTGACCCTCTGGTGGAACTTGCCGCAGATGACGCCGTCCAAAATACGGTGGTCGAACGACAGGCACAAGTTGACCATCGAGCGGATGCCGATCATATCGTTGATGACAAGCGGGCGCTTGACGATCGCCTCGAATGTCAAAATCGCGGCCTGCGGGTAGTTGATAATCGGAACCGACTGCACCGACCCGAACGTGCCCGTATTGTTGATCGTGAACGTTCCGCCCTGCATGTCGGACAGCTTCAGCTTGTTCTCGCGCGTTCTCTTCGCCAAATCGTGAATCTCGTGGGCGAGGCCGACGATGCTTTTCTGGTCGGCGTTGCGGATCACCGGCGTCAGGACCGAATCCTCGGTGCCGACCGCCAGCGAAATGTTGATGTCGCGCTTGACGATGATTTTGTCGTCGGCCCATACCGAATTCATGATCGGGAATTCCTTGAGCGCGCCTACGACCGCATGCACCACGAAAGGCATGTAGGTCAGATTGATGCCTTCCTCTTTTTGAAACTCGTGCTTCCACTTGTTCCGCAGCTCGACCAGATTGGTGATGTCCACTTCGACCATCGTCCACGCATGCGGAATTTCGCTGACGCTTTGACGCATGTTTTTCGCGATCGTCTTCCGGATCGGCGTGACGTCGATATAGTATTCGCGCCCCGGAGAAGATTTGCCTTCCACTTCGACCCTCGGCAAACGCGCGGATGAGTCGGCGTCCGCTGCGGACGGATTCGCTTGAGCCGCCGCGGGCACCGAGAACGGCTGCGCTGTCGGCGCGGCAGCGGCGGAACCCGTTGCGAGCGACCCCGGCGCGGGTGTAACCGACGCGAACGCAGCCGACACGGGCGAACCAGATGCGGACGAAGCCGGTGCATGCGAAACCGGCGAAGCGAAAGAGGCCGAAGATGCGGCTGCGCCCCCCTTCTCCACGGCGTTCAATACGTCCTTGCGGGTAATGCGTCCGCCCATGCCGGTTCCGGTGACCAGATTCAAGTCGATCCCGTGTTCGGCCGCGAGCCGCTGCACCGCCGGCGAATATCGGTGACGCATCGGCGCCTGAGGATCGAACGCGGCCGCGCCGGCTGCTGCCGCGGCGGGACGCGCGGATGGCGCGGATGGCGCCGAAGCCGCAGCCGTTGCCGCAGCCGCCGACGGAGCCAGAGCCTCTTGCGCGTACGGCGCTTCGGGCGCCGCGAGGCCTTCGGCCTCCGTCTCGATGAGGCCGATTGCCGTTCCGACCGACACCTCTTCTCCCTCTCCGACCAGCTTCTTGACCAGAATGCCGGATACGGTGGACGGCAATTCGGCATTCACTTTATCCGTCTGCACTTCGCATAAAGGCTCGTACAATTCCACCCTGTCGCCCGGTTCCTTCAGCCAACGGTCGATCGTCGCCGACACCAGCGATTCGGCCAGCTGCGGCATGACGACTTCCACGATTTTTTTCGCCAATTGGCCGTTCACTCCTTTCCTGCCTATTTCGTCCGTTCCAATCCGTGATCGCTTTGCCCCATGAAAATGACGGATTAATAGCGGGCAAGCTCAAGCATGGCGGTTTTCAGTTTTTCCTTGTTCAGCATAAAATGCTTTTCCCCCGGCGGGTTGATCGGCATGGCCGGAACGTCGGGACCGCACAGACGGCGTATCGGGGCGTCGAGATCGTACAGCAGCTCCTCGGCGATGATCGCGGCGACTTCGGCGCCGATGCCGCCCGTCTTGTTGTCCTCGTGCACGATCAGCACCTTGCCCGTGCGGGAAGCGGCCTCAAGAATGCCCTCCCGGTCCAGCGGCTGCAGCGTGCGCAAGTCCAGAATGTGCGCCTCCACTCCTTCTTCCCGGGCCAGTTCCGCCGCGGCTTCCATGGCGAAATGCAGCGGCAGGCTGTACCCGATCACGGTAATGTCGTCGCCTTCGCGCATGACCCTGGATTTGCCGATCGGAACGGTGTATTCGCCCTCCGGAACCTCGTCGCTGATCAGGCGGTAGCATTTCTTGTGTTCAAAAAACAGCACCGGATCCGGATCGCGAATCGCCGATATCAGCAGGCCCTTGGCGTCGTACGCGGTCGCCGGCGCAACGATCTTAAGCCCCGGCGTCCCGAAAAACACCGATTCCGGGCACTGCGAATGGTACAGTCCCCCGAACACCCCGCCCCCGATCGGCGCGCGGATAACGACCGGGCAATCCCAGTCGTTGTTGGAGCGGTACCGGATTTTGGCGGCTTCGCTGATGATCTGGTTCGTCGCCGGGAACATGAAGTCCGAATACTGCATTTCGGCGATCGGCCGCAGGCCCGCCATCGCCGCACCGATGGCGACGCCCGCGATCGCGGACTCGGACAGCGGCGTGTCGAGCGCACGAAGTTCGCCGAACTGCTCCTGCAGCCCTTTTGTCGTCGTAAACACGCCGCCTTTAAGCCCGACGTCCTCGCCCAGCACGAACACGCGGCTGTCCCGCTCCATCTCTTCCTTCATCGCCGAGCGAATCGCTTCGATATATTCGATAACCGGCATACTCAACGTCCCTCCCCGGAGGACGGCTCTTCCGCATAGACGTAACGGAACGCATCCTCCACCGATTGGAACGGCGCGCGTTCCGCATAAGCCTGAGCTTCATCCAGCTCCTTGCGGATTCTGGCCTGCAGCTCGTTCTCCCGTTCTTCGTTCCATAGCCCGGCCTCCGTCAAATAGTTGCGGAATGCCGGGATGCCGTCTTTTTTCCGGTGCGCCTCCACTTCCTCCTTGGTCCGGTAGGCCAAGTCGTTATCCGAGGTGGAATGCGGCGAAAGACGGTAGGATATCACTTCGATCAGCGTCGGGCCTTCGCCGTTCAGCGCCCGTTCATGCGCTTCCTTCATCACGCGGTACACTTCGAGCGGGTCGTTGCCGTCCACGCGCACGCCGGGGAAGCCGTAGCCGATCGCCCGGTCGGAAATCCGCCCCGCCGTCTGCTTGGACAGCGGCACGGAAATCGCGTAGCCGTTGTTCTCGCAGACGAAAATAACGGGCAGCTTGTGCACGCCGGCAAAGTTGCACCCCTCGTGGAAGTCTCCCTGGTTGCTGGACCCTTCGCCGAACGATACGTACGCCACGGAGCTTTCGCCGCGAAGCTTGGCCGCGTAAGCGAAGCCGACCGCATGCGGCACCTGCGTCGTCACGGGGCTCGAGCCGGTCACGATGCGCAGCCGCTTGCAGCCGAAATGCCCCGGCATCTGGCGGCCGGCGCTGTTCGGGTCTTCGGCTTTGGCGAACAGGGAAAGAAACAGCTCCTTCAACGTCATTCCGACCGTCAGCACGAATGCGTAATCCCTGTAATAAGGAAGAAACCAATCCTTCTCGAAATCCATTGCAAACGCCATCGCCACCTGGGACGGTTCCTGGCCGATTCCGGAAATATGAAAGTTCACCTTGCCCGCCCGCTGCAGGAGCAGGCATCTTTCGTCAAAACGGCGGGCCCGCATCATCGTTTCGTACATCTCGATCACTTGCCGGTCCGTAAGACCGAGCGCGGCATGCCGGGATTGCTGCCGAACGGCGCCTGTCTGGGTCATGGCTCGTCCCTCCTGGCTAATGGCTTAGTTTTATAACCTGGTCTTAATACTTGAATCTAAACCTATTATACTCCCCTTGCAAGCAAAAAGAAACGTCCAAACCTGCGGCACAAAGTTGCGTCGGCAGGCTGGCCGTTTCCGCGAGCGGTCAGACGTGGCCCGCTCCCTCCAGCGCCGCCATCACTTCGGACAGCGCTTCGGACAGCGTCGGATGCGGATGGATCGCGCGGCCGATCTCCCACGGCACCGCGTCGAGCAGCTTCGCCAGCGACGCTTCCGCGATCAGGTCGGTCGCGTGCGCGCCGACCAGATGGATGCCGAGCAGATCGCCCGTCGCGCGATCGGCCACGACTTTGGCGAATCCTTCGGGTTCGCCGAATACGAGCGCTTTGCCCAGCACGCGCATGGGAACGCGCGCCGTCTTGACGTCGAAACCGCTTGCCTTGGCAGCGGCTTCGGTCCACCCGATGGCCGCCGCTTCCGGCCGCGAGTAGACACAGCGGGGAATGTCGCGGTCCGCTGACCGGACCGTCGGTACGGGCGCGCCGAGCAGATGGTCGACCGCGACGGCGGCCTCGTGCATGGCCGCATGCGCCAGCTGCACGCCGCCGATGCAGTCGCCGATGGCGTAAATATGGCGCTCGCCGGTCTGCAGCGTTTGCGGATCGACGACGATAAAGCCGCTCTCCGTCTTGATGTCGGTGTTTTCGAGCCCGATCCCTTCGACGTTGCCCTGGCGGCCGACGGATACGAGCATGCGCTCGGCCGAAAGCGCGGCTTTGCCGCCGGCGGACGTTTCGATCTCCGCCGTCACGCCGTCTTCCGCAAGCCGGACCGAATCCGTATCGAGCCGCGCTCCCGTGTGGACGGCGACGCCGCGCTTTTGCAGCGACTTATGCAGTTCGGCTGAAATATCCCGGTCCTCGCCCGGAAGCAGCCGCTCCGCCGTCTCGACCAACGTGACCTTGCAGCCGAAGTCGCTCAGCATCGACGCCCATTCGACGCCAATGACGCCGCCGCCTACAATCAGAATGGAGCGCGGCATGGTTTCCCAGGACAGCGCCTCGTCGCTTGTCACGACCGTATGTCCGTCGTAAGGAAGCCCTTCGAGCCTGCGCGGCCTGGAGCCGGTGGCGATGATCAGATGGCGCGGCACGACCATCTCCGACTCGCCGCCCGCCAGCTCCACCGCGACCGAACCGCTGCGCGGGGAGAAAATGGAGGGCCCGATGATCCGGCCGCTGCCTTCAAGCACCCGAATGCGGTGCTGCTTCATCAGCGCCGCGAGCCCGCGGTGAAGCTGATCGACGATGGCCTGCTTGCGGGACATGACCGCGGGCCAATCGACGGCCACGCCGTCCGGGGACACGCGGATTCCGTACGCTTCGGAACCGCGCACGGTCGCATGCACCTCCGCGCTGCGAAGCAGGGCTTTGGAGGGAATGCAGCCTCTGTGCAGGCAGGTTCCCCCCAGCTTCTCCTTCTCGATGATAACGACGCTCCGTCCGGCTTGCGCCGCCCGCACCGCCGCCGTGTAGCCGCCCGGTCCGCCTCCCAGCACGGCGACATCCGTTTCTATAGGCATAATTTCTTCCTCCGATCGATAAACCTCGTTCTCGTCGCAACGAAATCCATGAATCTATGTATGGTCCGCCTTCTATTGTAACGTTTTTTGTCCGCACAGTCGATTTTCGGCCTGCAATGGACAGATTCGGCCAAAATCGGTATGATAAAAGAAGTGGAAGGAGAGGTGTCCGGTGAGACTTGTTTTTTCCCGCCTTATCGCCATTTTACTCCTTGTCGTGCCCGGTTTGGCCGCGGCGTACGGATTTCTGCTTATGAAGGATGCATTGTTCGAGTATTTCGCTCAGCTTGGAAACGTTGAGCTGCAGAATCCAAGCTTCGAGTGGCTCTCGTTTGCCTTTGGCTTCGTTTTGTTTATGGCGGGTGTCGGCTTTATCGGCGGCTGGATTTTTTTCCGCGACCGCAAGCACAACTACGTAGCGTCCCGATTTATGCCGAAACGCCCTCGGCCCCCCCGGCCGTCCAACTCCGACAACGGAGGAACGGTCGAGTAGCGCACGATTTGTCCATCCTCGAAGGCCCTGCGCCGGTTCCCGGCGCGGGGCCTTGTTTATTTGCCGCCGGGCCCGGCGTATCCCCGGCTTTTGCGGTATGCTGACGGGGTGCAATCGTATAAAGCCCGGAACAATTTGCTAAAATAGCTGAAGTTGTCAAAGCCCGCTTCGGCCGCCACCTCGCCGACGGTCGCGTCGGAATCGGCAAGGCGCCGGGCGGCGTACCGGAGGCGGAGCAGGTTGACGTACTCGACGGGCGTTCTCCGCATATATGCCTTGAACAGGCGGCTGAAATGCCCCTCGCTCATCCCGGCGGCATCCGCCAGCTCCCGGACGGTGAGCTTGCGCCCGAAATTCTGTTCGGCCACCTTGAGCGCTTCCTTCAGCCGCTCCAGCGTTCGGGCTTCGGACGGCGCTTCAAGCCCGCGCGGGGACCAGGCGCCCGCGGACCAAAATTCGGCCAGCAGCAAGTAAAGCTCGCCGGTCACCTTCATCTCTTTCGCCGGGTCGGCCGACTCGTACAGCTTAAACAGGCGCTTCAGGCGCCGGATCGCTCTTCTTCCCCAGGGCGACGCCGGGTCCAGCTTCGGCGGAAGCGCCGCGCGTCCGCGAAGCAAGCGCTGCAGAAAGCGCGCCGAGTCGCCGTCCCGGCCGTTGATCAGCCACTCCAGATCGAACACGATCGCCGCGTACGTGCAAGGAGACTGTTCCAACGGATAGCCGCCGTGGATTTCGCCGCAGGGTACGGCAATCGCTTCGCCGGCATGGACCTCGTACTCGGCCGTTCCGATCTGAAAAACGGCTTGGCCGCTTTCGACGAACAGAAATTCCATTTCATCGTGCCAATGGTTGTCCAGAATCGTCCGGCCTGCGGGCTGCTCGACCCGATAGACGCCGACCGGAAACCCTTGCGTGCCATGCCTGCGATTTTCCCGAAGATGGGTCAGATCCATCCCGCACCCTCCAATATATCAGAATCGTGTTAATTTAAAATGTAATAGTGCAAGAATTCGCGATATTTTATCAGTATAATGACAGTGTAATAGAATGAAAGCTTATAGACAAGCAAACGAGAAAGGAAGGTATAGGCATGAAATTCAGCAACGGCTACTGGTTAACGCGTGAAGGTTATCACGTATTGAGCCCGTACGAAATACACGACGTCAAAGTCGGAACCGATTCGATCACCGTTTTCGCCACGCACCGCCATCTGGAGCATCGGGGCAATACGCTGAACGAGCCGCTGATGACGATGGAATTTTCGTCTCCGGCCAAGGATATCATCCGCGCCAAATTCTATCACCACAAAGGGCAAAAACGCGGCGCCCCCTCCTCCTTCCCGCTGAAAATCGCAGGGAACGCTCCCGTTTCCATCGAGAACACGGAAGAATTCGTCAGCCTGACGAGCGGGGATACGACCGTTACGATTACGAAAAAACACCCCGTCTCGATCACCTATACGTACAAAGGACGCTTCCTGACGCGCAGCGGCACCCGTTCGACCGCTTATATCAAAGCGGATGACGGCCATCACCACTTCCGCGAGCAGCTCCACCTGAGCGTCGGCGAAACGGTATACGGCCTGGGCGAACGCTTTACGGCCTTCGTCAAGAACGGCCAGGTGGTCGACATCTGGAACGAGGACGGCGGCACGGCCTCCGAGCAGGCGTACAAAAACATTCCGTTTTACGTCACCAACCGCGGATACGGCGTGTTCGTGAACCATCCGGAGAAGGTGTCGTTCGAGGTCGCGTCGGAAACGGTGTCCAAAACGCAGTTCAGCGTTCCCGGCGAAATGCTGGAGTATTTCCTGATCGGCGGGGATTCGTTGAAAAAAGTGCTTGAAAACTACACGTCGCTGACCGGCAAGCCGGCGCTTCCGCCCGCCTGGTCGTTCGGCCTGTGGCTGACGACGTCGTTTACCACCAACTACGACGAGGCGACGGTCAACAGCTTCATCGACGGGATGGCGGAACGCGATCTGCCGCTTGCGGTGTTCCACTTCGACTGCTTCTGGATGAAGGAATACGAGTGGTGCAATTTCGAATGGGACGAGCGGGTGTTTCCGGACCCGAAGGGGATGCTGGAACGGCTGAAAGCGAAAGGCCTGCACATCTGCGTCTGGATCAACCCGTACATCGCGCAGCGCTCGCCGCTGTTCGACGAAGGGATGGAGCGCGGCTACCTGCTCAAACGTCCGGACGGCAGCGTATGGCAATGGGATATGTGGCAGTACGGCATGGGTCTGGTCGACTTTACGAATCCGGATGCGTGCAAATGGTTCGGCGACAAGCTGCGCGCGCTGCTCGACATGGGCGTCGATTCGTTCAAGACCGACTTCGGCGAACGCATTCCGACGGACGTCGTGTACTTCGACGGGTCCGATCCGGTGCAAATGCACAACTACTACACGTATTTGTACAACAAAGTCGTCTTCGAGGTGCTTGAAGAAAAACGGGGCCGCGGGGAAGCGGCATTGTTCGCCCGCTCGGCGACGGCCGGCGGCCAGCAGTTCCCGGTCCACTGGGGCGGCGACTGCGAGGCGACGTACGAGTCGATGGCGGAAAGCCTGCGCGGCGGTCTCTCCCTCGGCCTATCCGGCTTCGGCTTCTGGAGTCACGATATCGGCGGTTTCGAGCAAAGCGCGACGCCGGATCTGTACAAGCGCTGGGTCGCCTTCGGGCTGCTGTCCAGCCACAGCCGCCTGCACGGCAGCACCTCGTACCGCGTGCCGTGGCTGTTTGACGAGGAATCGGTCGACGTGCTCCGCCACTTTACGAAGCTCAAGCTGCGGCTCATGCCTTACCTGTTCGGCCAGGCGGTGCAGTCGAGCAAGCTCGGCCTGCCGATGATGCGCGCCATGGTGCTGGAATTCCAAGGAAACCCGAGCGTCGATTATCTCGACCGGCAATACATGCTCGGCGATTCGCTGCTTGTGGCTCCGATCTTCAACGAAGAGGGCGTCTCTTCCTATTATCTCCCGGAAGGAACGTGGACGCACTTTCTGACCGGCGAGAAAGTGGAGGGCGGCGTTTGGCGCAACGAGAAATACGATTACTTCGGACTGCCGCTGTTCGCGCGGCCGAACTCGATCATCGCGGTCGGCAGCGAAGACAGCCGGCCGGATTACGCTTATGCGGACGGCGTGACGTTCCATCTGTTCGAGCTGGCCGACGGCGCAACCGCTTCGGCCGTCGTGCCGGATACGGCGGGCCATCCGGTCATGACCGTCTCCGCGGCTCGCAGCGGCAGCCGCATCGACGTGAACGCCGAAGGGACGTCGAACGGATGGAGCCTGCTGCTGAGAGGCGTCTCCACCGTCGCAAGCGTCGCCGGCGGCACCGCCGAACAAACGGCCGAAGGCGTCCGCATCGTGCCTAGCGACACGTCCGGCACGCTTTCCATTCAGTTGTAATCTTATCCTCGATCCTTACCGCAAGGGGCTGTCCCCGGTCGTTTTCCGACCTTGAACTGACCCCCGTCAAGTAGACAGTACAAAAAATAAAAATCGGTTAAGCGGCCTTGGTCCTGAATTCCATGGGACTGAGGCCGTTTAGTTTTGCCTGTAATCGCTCGTTATTGTAAAAACGGATG